>JGI1027J12803_100495028_pt1 | contig 15907 bp, 15 predicted proteins | sample IowNatreferecore_FD_12803 | JGI IMG/M metagenome (IMG submission 12803) | reverse complement strand
ACATCCTGCATGGGTCTCGCGGTTTCTGCTATGAAAAAAGCAAACCCATCGCCCATCTCAATATGACCCGGAAATTCAGTTTGTTTTCTTTCGATTACCGATTCAACCATACCCTGCACCCTGTTACTGCGACCTTTCGACGGCAGGATTTTTACAAGAACGATATCTCCATGCATGGCTGTGTTGAAATCACTGGGACGAACCAGCACATCACGGTCAAGTCCGCGTGCAATCACGAATCCCATGCCGGAACGGGTGACTTCCAGAACGCCTTTGTGTAACTGAATACTGGTCTTTTTCTTTTTCTTATCCTGATTTTTATGACTCATGGATAGATTCTTTACCCGGAAATTCCCGGATGAATGTAGTTATTAACTCTGTAAACTGATTTTCTTCGTGAAATAAAAACACCGGTTGGATGGGCATGACATAAAATGGCACTTTCTTTAGTTCATTGGAAAATTTCTGAAGGCGTACTGCATCTTTTTCCGTTGTAAGCAGGATCTTGTCTGCCTCCTGGATCTGGCTGAATTTTTTGAGAATATTATGCAGGTCGTCGATAGTGAATATATGATGATCGCTATAGGCCAGTTCATCATAGCCGTTAAAATTTTCTTCAAGATATTTTTTCAATTGGCCCGGATTGGCAATACCGGTAACCAGCAATACTTCTGTGCTTTTTACAGGCATACAGTTTTCCCGGGTAATCAAATGGTAGGGACGACCATAGGATATCGATGTGAAAAAAATTTGCTGGCCCGCTGCCGGATTTATTTCTTTCACAAGTTGGTTTTTTTCGGAGAGGGAAAGATCCGGCGGACATTTTGTTACTACAATAATATTCGCCCGCTTCGCACTTCCCGGGAGATCCCTTAGATCACCGGTCGGCAGGAACCAGTCACGTGTATAAAGATTGTTATAGTCTGTCAACAGAATATTAAATCCTGCTTTAACCCAGCGGTGCTGAAAAGCATCGTCCAGCAGGATGACCCGGGTATCAGGTCTGTCATGTAAAAGTTGTGGTATGGCCACTACCCGTTCTTCCCCCACGGCAACGGTTACTGAAGGAAATTTGTTAACGAATTGCATCGGTTCATCCCCCACTTCAAGCGCAGTACTCTGCGGAGTTGCCAGTGCATATCCCCGGGTTTTTCTTTTATATCCCCGGCTGAGAATGGCAACCGGGTATTGGTATTGTAATTTGCCGATCAGGAATTCCACCATGGGCGATTTACCTGTCCCACCCACGGAAAGATTGCCGATACAGATCAGGGGCAGGTTGAATGTGGCAGAGCGCAGGATGTTGAGATCAAATAACCAGTTGCGCAGTAAAATAATCAGTCCGTAAATAACGGAAAGAGGAAGCAGAAGCATCCTCACCGTCCTTAAAAGCGGATAATTGAGATTCATCATAAAGGCTGATAAAGGTAACTCAAATCAATCCGCCCTGATAATTCCAACACTGAACGACGCGACACCTCTTCCATTTTTGGAAGGGAAAACAGGATGGGATACTTCGACCATCCGGCGATTTCCGGTTCATAGTGCAGGTACTGGTCATTGAAGACCCATCCTGCAACATCCAGTCCGGTCTGCCTGCAGATCGCCGCCGTCATCAGGGAGTGGTTAATACTGCCCAGGTAATTACGGCTGACCAGGATCAGCCGGGCATCCAGTTTCTTTACGAGATCCAGGACAAATTCGTTTTCATTCAGGGGCACGAGTAATCCTCCTGCACCTTCAATGATCAGGGGTCGCACGGAATCTTTTGTTCTATAATCGTCCAGGATCCGCTGGAGTTCAATGCGCTGATTTTCCTCCCGGGCAGCAATATGTGGAGAAGCGGCCAGCTTCAGTTTATAAGTTTCCGGATAAATCCTGGTTTCGGTATTGCTGATGAGTGAAGCCATTAGGATACTGTCTGTTCCCGGATCAAAACCTGCCTGAACGGGCTTCCAGTAGTCTGCTTTCAGGGCCTCTGTCAGCACCGCAGCAACAAGGGTTTTTCCAACGCCCGTGCCGATTCCGCTTATGAATACAGGCTTCATGATTTCTTGTGAATAGGATTCACGATTTCTTATTGATGAATATGGAAAATATCGTAGTCCCGTAATTTCTTTCCGTGACAAAAAGAGGATAGCCGGTATACCGGTTACGCGGTGTATGTTCAAGTACAAACCAGCCACCGGGTTTCAACAGGTGCCCTGTAACAATATATTCAGGAATCTGGTCGATGCTTTCCAATGTATAAGGTGGACCGGCAAAAATAAAATCGTACTGATCCTGCGAATTTTTAAGAAACCGGAAAACATCCGAAGCGACCACATTTAATGAAGAAAGTCCGAGTGTCTCAGCAGTCTTTCGGATAAAAGCCAGCATCTGGCCGTCTTTCTCAACAATGGTCAGGTCTGTCGCGCCACGGGATGCCAGTTCGAAACTGATACTGCCCGTGCCCCCGAAAAGGTCAAGTGTTTTTAATCCTTCCAAATCGCGATTGGATTGGAGAATATTAAAGAGTCCTTCTTTTGCAATATCCGTAGTGGGCCGGGTATTGGGCATTTTTGAAGGAGGATGAATTTTCCTTCCGCCCCATTCGCCACCAATTATACGCATATGGTCATTTTCAAAAGAGAGGCAAAAAAATGATTCGGAAATTGCATGAGTTCATCCGTCATTCTTATACTGTCTTCCATGCTGTCGAACCGGATATTCAGGAAATACAATTCGAGATCCTCGAAGAGGACAGATTTTTTTTCAATCATTCCTGAAAGTTCCAGCACCATTTCACTTCGGTTCAGATCAAGCTGGTAGCAGCAATTCAGGAGATTGTACAGGACATCTTTTGAATCATGATAATCGAAATGCTGGATGAGCTGAAGCTGGCCGGTCTTGCAAACCATTACAATCATTTTATCGGGATAGAAGAACGTTTTCATAAATGCTGGTTCTTCTTTGGCCGTAAACATCTTAAAGCATTTTAGCTGCAGACTGTAATAATGCCAGAAACGGGCGTCGCTAAATTTTTCCTGCATTAAAAAATGTATGCGTGCGGGAACACGATACACATTATGAAATTCAAACCAGGGTATTTTTTCATCCAACACCAGGTCCTGGCTGAGGTCCCCGTAAATCAGGTCGGTTACGGGTTTTGTCATATCTGAACTGAAAAACTTCTCAGGTATCAGGTTACTTTCGGGGAAATTATATACAAGGAATGTCTCTGCAGGTTTGAAACGGCTTAGTATGGGATCTGTTTCCAGTATCCCCCGAAGGATCGATTCAGGTTCATTGGTTCTCAACTGTGGCCATTGAAATAATCTGATAGCGGCCGGTCGCATGCCGCGAACATTCAATAATATAAAAATCAGGGAGCATGTGCCGATTTCAATGAGCAGTCGGGATTGACCCGGATCTTCCGCTCCCGGGTCTTCATTATGTATATCAAAATCGGGTCTGATGTTCATAAAATGGATCGCAATAATACTACAATTTAATGACTGACTCCCCGGTTATTGCCATTCCGTAAGCAATTTGCGGGCGACCACTTTAGCCCTGGTGTCGTCAAAAATAAGATTCGGTAAACCCAGTAAAAGACGCAGATTGGCAACAGCTTTCTGATCATCACCCATTCGGTGATAGGCACGGGCGAGCTCCAGGTAGTTCAGAATAAATCCTGGGTTGAGCTTACTGCTTTTTTCGAAATCGTCAATCGCATCATCCAGACTGGCAGATGGAAGTTTACCATAAAAAAGTCTGGCAAAAGATTTTTCAGCAATGTTGAGATTACTCACTTCATAATTCCAGCGACCCATAATATGATAAGCCCTGAAATTATTTGGATCCAGGCGGATGGCTGCCTGCGCATAGTGTTTTACTTCACTGGCGAGCATGACCCTTTCTTTCGTTCCTGCGACCAGGGAAACCCGCCCCAATGCAAGTGCCATCATGCAATTGGCATCGGATGAATTCGGATCTGCCTGCAAGGCAGAGGAAGCATAATTTCTCGCTGCATAAAAATAAGGCCGCATCTTTTCCTTGTCAGGCTGACGGGCACCAATACGCGAACAGAGTTCACTGCATTTCCAGAGGGCAAAAAGGTTTTTTGGATCTTTTTTTACGACTTCGGCATATTTGAGGAAGGCCTCATTTTCGTGAAAGAGGGACTCCTGTTGTTGCGCTTCCTTCAGGAGTTGACTGACATCCTGGGAGAATAACAGGCACGGATAAGACACCACCAGTAAGATAAACAGTCGGATCATATTTAATCCTTGAAAGTCCTGTGCATCGTCACCCCTACTTTTCCGACAAAATGTTCGATGGGTGCCTGTAATTTAAAAACACTGATTTTGATTTCTGATACGGCCGGATAATGTTGTTTGATGCTTAAGATAATGCCCTGGCAGATTTTTTCCAAAAGAAATACCGGCTCCTTCATTTTTTCCTGCACGATTCGGAATAAATTAACATAACTGATCGTATCGGCAATTTTTTCAAAAACAGGAATAGTGTCCTGGTAGGAAACACTGAGGTTCACTTCAAAAGAATTCATTACTTTTCGTTCTTCCTCATAGATCCCGTGATGTTCGTGGAAGATCAGGTTCTGAAGTTCAATCGTGATCATATATTCATTTGGAAATTTGCGGCTTCAGCGATAACCAGCGCTCCGCATCCAGCGCAGCCATGCAACCACTGCCTGCTGCGGTAACAGCCTGCCGGTAAATCCTGTCCTGCACATCTCCCGCTGCAAATACGCCTTCCATATTTGTGCGGGAACTTCCCGGAACAGTCTTAATATATCCCGTTTCATCCATGTCCAGCCATTCTTTGAAAATCGCCGAGTTGGGTTCATGACCAATCGCAACAAAAAAACCATTTACATTTACCGTTTCTGTATTCCCGCTTTTTGTATTTTTTATTCGCACTCCGTCAACCCTGTTATCACCGAGGATTTCTTCGACTACAGTATCCCAGTATATTTTAATATTGGGAGACTCAAGCACACGTTGCTGCATGATCTGTGAAGCCCGCATCTTGTCACGGCGGATAAACATATGAACGTGCGTGCAGAGCTTGGAAAGATAGAGAGCCTCTTCCGCAGCAGTATCACCCGCTCCGACGATGGCTACTTCTTTCCCCTTGAAAAAAAATCCATCACAGACGGCACAGGCACTTACACCATATCCATTTAATTTTTCTTCACTGGGAAGTCCCAGCCACTTGGCAGAAGCTCCGGTTGCGATGATCACGGAATCCGCCTCGATCAATTTCTCTTCGTCGATCCAAACCTTGTAAGGTTGTGCGGAGAAATCCACTTTTGTAGCCAAACCGAAACGGATATCCGCACCCATGCGTGTTGCTTGTTTTTCAAATTCAACCATCATTTCCGGTCCCTGCACCCCGTCGGGATAACCTGGATAGTTTTCCACCTCCGTGGTGATTGTCAGTTGTCCGCCGGGTTGTATTCCCTGGTAAAGTACCGGCTTCAGATTCGCACGCGCAGTATAAATAGCCGCGGAATAACCGGCCGGCCCCGATCCGATAATCAAACAATGAACATGCTCTGTATCTTTATTTTCCATAATTATAATTCCAGTTTGTTTTCGTTGATCGTATATCGTTATTCGTTTATCGGCCTACGATCCACGATCCACGATTTACGATAAACGATTTACGACAAAAAATCCACGCTTCACATTCTTCGGGACGCAATTTACTCGGAAATGTTGAAACGGAAGGTCGTGCAGATGACGGATCAGTATGGAATGAGCAGGCCCTTGTACTGAACCGCATATCCGCCGAAATAACCCAGTGCGCCACCGGAAATATTTGAAATGACGACGGTCGGGGTGGAAAAAGGGTTCCCGACACTTTGGTAATTGAATTCCATCGTGCGCCAGAAATCAAAGGTCGCTTTATCGATATTCGCCAGTTTTACAACCACTGAATCTCCCTTGTTAAAAAAAGAATCGTCTTCCGCATCGATTGGAAAATTCCTGTTCACACCTTTGTCTACTGTCACGGTATAAGTAGTACCGTCAGTAATCTGGTCATCGAAAACAGAATTCCGTCCCGGGTAGTACGGTCCTGCATTGATACTGGTAAAGTACCGGGTATAATTTCCATAACCGGGGGGATCCACGATCCGCGCTTTAAGACTCACCAACAGTGAGTCCCTGGGATCCGGGGTGTTTTCCCACCAGAGACTATCAATATATTTATTCAATCCCGGAATGGTTGTACTGGCGGTATACACTGAATTGCCGACCTGTATTTCCATATTGTATTTCGTGTTGAATTCACCGCGGAATTTCGGACCTGAAAAAAAATCGCTGAAAGTATAATAATAAGACATCAGGCCGGTGCTGTCATTCTTGGCGCTGTCTTCCCTCAATTGGGCTGTTATGCCACCGGTGCTCATGGTAACACGGGCATTATGTACATAAGATGAAGTCAGCAGTGAAGGATCCAGCCTGCTGAAATACTCAAGACTCCTGGTCAGCACTACCATCGGGAACCGGTCGTTTTCAATCGATGCATCTACGACAAGATCCGTGGTGGTCGGATCCAGTTTGATCGTGATATCTTTTTCGCATGAGCTCAGGGAAAAAGTAAAAAGGAAAAAGGAAAAAGGGAAAAAGAGAAACGGGGAAGGAAAAAATTTATTCTTACCGGAATTACGGATCATGGAAAAGACTTTAAACGACACCAATCAGACATAAAGTTAGCTAAGCGGGAAATAAAAAGGCCACCGACAAGTCAGTGGCCTATTAACTTTTAACTATTAACTTCTTCCTATCCTAGATAAGCCTTCAACGCACTACTATACCTCGCTTTCTGAAGGCGCTTAATAGCTCTTTCCTTGATCTGGCGGATTCTTTCCTTGGTCAGATCATATTTCTGACCGATCTGTTCAATCGTCACACCATTTTCTCCATCCAGTCCGAAATAAGCATTTACGATTTCAGCTTCGCGCGGACTCAGCGATTTCAATACCCGGCGGATTTCGGCCCGCAGTGAATCTTTCATCACATCGTCATCCGTATCATCACCACCTTCCAGGAGATCACCCATAGCTACATCCTCAGCCTCATGTACGGGGGCATCCAAGGAACTGTGCCTGGTATTGCTCTGGAAAATATTATTGATTTCTGTTTCGCTCATTTCAAGCAATTCAGCCAGCTCTTCCGTTGAAGGTTCACGTTCGTGTTCCTGTTCGAAAGCCATATAGGCCTTGTTGGCCTTATTATATGTGCCGATTTTATTCTGTGGAAGGCGTACCAGGCGACCCTGCTCGGCCAAAGCCTGCAGGATTGACTGACGGATCCACCAGACAGCATAAGAGATAAATTTAAATCCCTTGGTTTCATCAAAGCGTTGGGCGGCTTTAATAAGACCGAGGTTGCCTTCATTGATCAGGTCGCTCAGGGAAAGACCCTGGTGCTGGTATTGTTTGGCCACTGATACAACGAAACGGAGATTGGACTGGGCCAGTTTGTCCAACGCCTTCTGATCACCCATCTTAATACGCTGAGCGAGAATAGTTTCCTCTTCCGGCGTAATCATGGAGATCTTGGAAATTTCCTGTAAATACTTTTCTACCGCCTGTGAATCGCGGTTAGTAATCTGTGTAGCAATTTTAAGTTGCCTCATAATGGGTAAAAATAATTAGTGGACAAATGTCTTTGCCGGATACAAATCAACCATATAACAATGCAAATCGCGGAATAGTTGGCTAGGGCAAGATTAAAAATGTTCCGCAGTGTACAGGCACGAAAGTAACACTGAAACGCGGAACTTCATAGCGTTTTCCAAACTAAAAAACATAAAATTTGGTAAAACTAAATATTTAGTTATACATTTACCCTATCAACTAAGAAAGTAGTTATAATAATTATGGTCAAAAAAAGCCCGTGAATCGTAAATCGTAGATCGTAAATCGATATACGATCCACGATAAACGATCTACGATAAACGATCCACGATAAACGATACGCGATAAACGATCCACTGTCAACTGTCAACTGTAAACTGTAAACCGAACAAATGTCCTCAAACAAATCACTCACCAAGGCCGAAGAGCAGGTCATGCAGATCCTTTGGAAGCTGGGGAAAGGATTCCTGAAAGAAATAATCGAATCCACGCCGGATCCCAAACCACATTCTAATACGATTGCCACCATTTTAAAGATCCTTGTCGAGAAAGGGTTTGTGGAATATAACGTCCACGGCCGGAATAATCTTTATAAACCCCTGATTTCCCAGTCAGAGTACGGAAAGAAATCTGTGAACCAGCTGATCCGGGGGTATTTTGACGGCTCCCCGGCCCGGCTGGTTTCCCAGTTTATCAGCGATCACAAACTTTCGGAGGCCGAACTCGAACAACTGCTGCAACAGATCCAGGCGGCCAAAAACAGCCGCTCATGATTATTAATCCAATTCTTTCAATCCAATAAATTTCCGACCAATGATCGTCTTGATCTATATCATCAAAACAGTTTTCATTTCGGGGCTTCTTTTTGGTTATTATGCGCTGTTTCTCCGGAACCGCCCTTTCCATAGATTCAACCGGATCTTTCTATTATCAATACCGGCCATCAGTTTAATATTACCCCTGCTGGGCTTTAATCTGCCCGTTTTCTGGAATATTTCATCTGCAGTCTCGCCGGTTCGTCTGCTTGGCGTGGGAAGGGGTAGTTTTGAAGTAGCTATTACCACTTCCGCCAGTGGCGGTTCAGGTTCCGTACTTTCCTGGTGGATGATTTCAGGTATTTTTTCCGCACTCTTGTCCGCCGTCCTGCTGATCCGTTTCATAAAAACAGTCCGTTTTTTGTTTCTTCTGCGAAAGAATAAACCATCCCGTCAGTTACCGGAAGCGACGGTCTATTTCGTGCATGAAGAAGGAACACCTTTCTCATTTCTGAAAAATATTTTTTGGGGAGAGTCTTTGGATATTGATAGTGTAACCGGAAACCAGATCCTTAGGCATGAAATCTTTCATGTGAAAAATAATCATTCGCTGGACATCCTGTTCATGGAAATCATTTTTATCCTTTGCTGGTTCAATCCTTTCTTTTATTTGATCCGCCGTGAACTCCGGACCATCCATGAATATAGTGCGGACGCTTATGCTTCACAGGGCCTGGACGAATTCGCATATGCAAGACTGCTATTAATGAATGAATCCGGTACTTCTCTTTCACTCACGCATCCATTTTTCAAAAACCAGATAAAAAAACGAATCACTATGATCACAAGAATCAAAAACAACAAAAGAGCCCTGTTTGCCCGGCTGATGATCCTGCCACTGATTGCAGTCTTAATTGGCCTCTTCTCCTTTAAGATTGGTAGTCATTTTAGCCGGGTGACAAATAAATTCGTTCGGGTCGTAATTGACGCCGGCCACGGCGGCAGCTTCACCGGGACACAGTCCGGTACGCTGCTGGAAAAAAATATCAACCTGGTCATTGCTAAAAAAATTCAAACCCTTGCCCAGGAATATAATGTGGAAGTGGTTATGTCGCGGGAGACTGATATAACACCCGGAAGCAGCGATCTTCACGAGTCCCTGGAATACATTGCGGCACTCCCAAAAAATAAAGATGCAGCCCTTTTTATCTCTATTCACGCCAATGCAACAGAAAGCGCGCACCAGGGGAAATTGCAAATGGCGAAATCAGGATTCCAGATATATATACCGAAGAACACGAGTGAGGTTTACGTCGGCTCTCTGAAACTGGGATCGATAATCAGTGAATCAATCAAATCCGATTACACCGTCGAACCAGAATTAAAACAGTCAACAGAGGATGGCGGAAACATTCTCATTCTGAAAAAAGCCACTGTTCCGGCTGTATTAATAGAATGCGGATACATGGACAATCCAAATGATCAGAAATATTTGCAGGATGAAAAGAGTCAGGAAAAAATCGCACGGGATATTTTGGAGGGAATTAAGAAATATAATTCAGAATACACCGGTTATCAGGCGGCTCCCAACACACGATAATCGATCCACGATAATCGATCCACGATAAACGATAAACGATCAACGATAAACGATCAACTGTCAACCGTCAACCGTCAACTAATATCCAATCCTCCCCCCTCCTGTATCAATCATCAATTCTTTCTTCTCCGAAGCTTCCACCCGGCCGATCACCCGGGCTGCCAGCCCGAAGTCGCGGATCAGCCCGATTAACGCGTCGGCTGAAGACGGGTCAGTATAAATTTCGAGGCGCTGGCCCATATTGAATACCTGGTACATCTCACGGTCATCTGCACCTGAAGACCGGCGGATGAGGTCAAAAATAACAGGCGGCGGAAACAGGTTATCTTTTATAATCCGCATCGGTCGCGGCAGGTACTTCAGACACTTGGTCTGGCCGCCGCCGCTGCTGTGGATCATGCCGTGAATATCATCGAAATGTTTTTCCAGCAGGGATTTCACCACCGGCGCATAAGTGCGTGTGGGACTCAGCAACAATTTTCCGACGGAAATTTCTTCCCCCGTTTCTGTTAGTACCAGGTCCGTCATCTTATGACTGCCCGTATATATTACATCTTTATCCAGCATCGGTTCCACCGTTTCAGGATAAAAATGTCCGTAACTGGATTCCAGCATGTCATGCCTTGCGCTGGTCAGACCGTTGGATCCGATGCCGCTGTTATATTTTTTTTCGTAGAGTGATTGGCCGCTGCTGGAAATACCGACGATGGCATCACCTGCCGCGATTTTTTCGTTGGTGATGATTTTATATTTTGGCCAGCGTGCCGTCATCGTTCCGTTAACGGCAATCGTGCGTACCAGGTCCCCGACATCAGCCGTCTCACCGCCCAGAAAATGAATATGAACACCAAAGGTTTTCAATTCATCAAAAAACGCCTGTGTGCCTTCAATAACGGCCTGCAGAACCTCTCCCGGAATCCTGGATTTGTTGCGATCGATTGTGGATGAAAAAAGGAGGTTATCATAAATACCCACGCAAAGCAGATCGTCCAGGTTCATGGCCACAGCGTCCCTGGCAATATCCTTCCAGACATCAGAATCTCCCGTTTCTTTCCAGTGCAGGTAAGCCAGTATGCTTTTCGTACCCGCACCGTCGGCATGCATAAGGTTTACCCAATCTGCATCGCGACCCAGGAAATCCTCATATATTTTACAGAAGGCATAAGGGTACAGACCCTTATCAAGACTGGCCGTAGCCTGATGCACTTCTTCTTTCTGTGCCGAAACACCGCGCCTGGAGTAAAGAGACATAGAGCCCTTTTTTATTCAGGCGCAAAGCTAATAGAAACCGGTAAGCCTGTAAACGAAATGCAGAAATTTTAATACATCCGATGCGTTTTTATATTTTCGCAGCAGATTTTGTCTATGCAGGTTTACAGGAACACTGATCTCTTGCCCGCTTTTCGCAATGCCGTAATTACTATTGGAACCTTCGACGGCGTCCATACCGGCCACCAGCAGGTGATCATCCAGATGAAAAAAAGAGCATCGGAAGTAGATGGGGAAACAGTGATTATAACGTTCGACCCGCATCCGCGGACGATCGTCAATGCGGCCAAGGGCATCCGCCTCATCAACACCCTCGAAGAAAAAATAGAACTACTCTCCGGCAAAGGCATTGATCATCTCGTAGTTGTGGCTTTTACGGAAGAATTCGCCCGTCTTACAGCGGAAGACTATATCAGCCAGTTCCTTATTAAGAATTTTCATCCGCACACACTGATCATTGGATATGACCACCATTTTGGCCAGGGCAGAACCGGCAACTATGCCCTGCTCAAACAAAAAACTGAAGTATTCAATTATGAACTGCAGGAAATTCCGGTTCATCTGCTAGACTCCATTTCTGTAAGCTCTACCCGCATCCGCACCGCTATCGAAGCAGATGATATGGATACGGCCAATCATCTGCTGGGCTACATATTTTTCTTCAGCGGCGAAATAATTGAAGGAAATAAACTGGGCCGGACCCTCGGATACCCGACCGCCAACCTCCTCATCAAAGACAAATTCAAATTAACGCCCGGTAATGGGGTCTATGCTGTGGATGCCATGATCACGGATGAACCGGATAAGATTTATAAAGGCATGATGAATATAGGCTTCCGCCCTACCGTTGACGGATCAAAGAGAATGATCGAAGTAAATATCTTCGACTTCGACCGGATGATCTACGGAAGGACTTTAAAAGTATTTGTAAAAAAATTCCTCCGGCCTGAACAAAAATTTAAAGGACTCGAAGCCCTTAAGGAGCAGCTCGCGCTCGATAAATCGATCGCGAGCAGTATAGGAGTATAAGAGTATAGGAGTGTAGGAGTTAATTTCCACTCTTATATTCTTATACTCCTATTCTTATACTCCTATACTCTTACACTAGTACTCCTACTAGCTTGCCTACACTCTTACACTAACTTCGCCACAAGTTCCTTCATCAACGACGAATCCTCCACATTCACCACCCCGATGCCCACGCTTTTCAGATTATAATGATGCAATAAGAGAATGGCACTTTCAATTCCTGCGAATCCATAATTTTTGGCAGCCAGCAGATAATCCTTCACAAAAACAGGTCTGACACCGATAGCCGCTGCAATGATATTCTCGTCCCGTCCAACAAAACTGAAAGTCATATAAACTTTACTGAAAAAACTGTAAAGCGCTGGAAGGACCAGCTGGATCGGACCGGCCTTCGGATTCGATTCAAAATACTGGATGATGCGCAGGGCCTTGGACAAATCCTTTCGGGCCAGCGCATCCTGCAATTCAAATGCATTAAATTCCTTACTGATGCCCACATATTTTTCCACATCATCCTCATGAATCGCCTTTCTGGTCCCCAGGTTGATCCGGATTTTTTCTATCTCACTTTTAATCCGCATAAGGTCATTCCCGATATGATCGATCAGCAGGCTGAGCGCCTTGTGACTAATGGTCAACCCCATAGTTTGCACCAGTTCGGTTATCCATTCTGGTAACTGGTTGTCATACATTTTTTTTGTGGAAAGGAGTTCGCCCTTTTCTTTAAGCAGCTTGGCAAGTTTACTGCGGCCATCTACCTTTTTATCTTTATACGAAACCACAAAGACGGTGGAACCCAGCGGCTGCTGGATATAAGGCTCCAGTTTTGCGATATCCCGCATCTGTTGCGCCTCCTTTAATAATACAACCTGCCGTTCCGCAAACATCGGGTAACGCCGGCAGGCATTTACCACAGCGGTCCAGTCTGCATCCTTCCCATAAAAAACAGAAAGGTTGAAAGATTTTTCTTCTTCCGGAAGGAGTTGGTGTTCGGCAAAATTCATTACCTCGTTGATAAAATATTCCTCCTCTCCTTCCAGCCAGTAAACCGGCTTAAAAATTTTTCTTTTCCAGTCATGAATGATCCGTTCAGCAGACAATTGAGTTGATTTTGTTGCAAGATATTTTTTTAATAATGAATGGTGAATCAGATATAGGACGAATTACGAATCATGCCGTATAAAACGCTAAAACGAAGCGACATCATCGCAAACCTTATTTGTTAACCATTGATAATTAACAATATATAAAAGAAATGAATATGCACATGGTTGCAAATAACTAAAATTGGCACGGTTTTAGACCAAGTGCAGACTGGAAACAAGCCTAAACCACGTTTCCCGTAAAAAATAAAAATTTAAAATAAAAAGTAAAACCATGAGCACAACCAATTATCCATCTGCAACTCCCCAAAGTCAACCGCCGAAAAAGGACTTTAAAAATCTGATCATCGGACTACTGGCTGCGGGATTCCTCGGAACCTGGGGATACTTGTTATGGAATAATAACAAACAGGAACAAGTTCAGCAAAGCCAGCAAACTCAGATCGCTAAAGTAACAGACGAAAAAGGTGCATTACAGAAGAACTTCGACGACGCTCTCGTTCGCCTGGATTCTTTAACTGGTACCAACAACCGTCTGCAGTCTCAGCTTTCAGGTGCTAATTCTGATATCGCTAAGAAAAAAGCAGAAATCAGAAGCATCCTGGGTAAAAAGAATGCAACACAGGCGGAACTGAACAAGGCTAAATCACTGATCGCTGACCTGAACACCAAGATCTCTGATCTGCAGACTCAGGTGGCAACTTTAACCGCTTCCAATCAACAGTTGACTGCCGATAAAACACAGTTGACTGCCGATAAGGAAAAACTCACTTCCGATCTTTCTACAACCACAACCCAGAAAGAAGACCTGGAAAAGAAAGTAGATATCGCTTCTACGCTCAATGCTTCAAACATTAACGTAACTCCTGTTAAGGATAAAAAGAATGGTAAGGAAAAAGTGACTACGACTGCAAAAAGAGTAGACAAACTGATCATCTCTTTTGATGTGAGCAATCGTATCGCACAGACAGGACAGACTGATGTTTATGTTTGTATCACAGGTCCGGATGGCAAACCAATTTCTGTACCTGCTCTCGGTTCAGGAACATTCGCCAGCCGCGATGAAGGAGACAAAATTTTCACCGCTAAAGTACCGGTAGATATCGAAGCCGGAAAGACTAAAGCAGTACAATTTGCCTGGAAACAATCCGGTTCATTTGTTCCAGGAACTTACAAGATTGAAATTTATCACAACGGTTTCAAGATTGGCGAAGATTCTAAAGAATTAAAAAAGGGTGGTTTATTTAGTTAAGGGTTAAGGCTCCTTTTTATAAGAGACCGTCCCGCTATAAGCGGGACGGTTTTTTTATACCCCTCACCCCCGATAACCGATATACGTTAAACGATCCACGATAATCGACTCTGTCAACTGTCCACTGTCCTCTGTCAACTGTTCTGCCGCCGTTCGGAAAATTCTGGGTTAACCCACTCTTTATTCTCCCACCTTTGTTCCATGATCGGCTTTGAAACAGAAATAGAAAAAAGTAAATTGGCAGCCATGGGCATTCTGGATCAGTTTTCTGCCATCGCAGAAAAATACATCGCGGCAGTCGGCGAAAACCCGGTATTTCCGGATAAGGAAGCATTGAAAATGCTTCAGCAGTTGAATGAACCGCTCCAGGAAAATCCTGTCCCTGCAGAAGAAGTTTTGAAATTACTTGATACTAAGGGTTCACCGGGAACAGTGAAATCAACCGGTGGAAGATATTATGGATTCGTAAACGGAGGATCGTTGGAAGCGGCCATGATGGCCAAGCTCCTTGCAACTGTCTGGGACCAGAATGCCGGTCTATACCTGATGTCACCCACCGCTGCCTTGCTCGAGGAAATCAGCAGCGCATGGCTGGTGGATGTTCTTGGACTGCCTGAACAAACAGCGGTCGGGTTTGTCACCGGTGCAACCATGGCGAACTTTACTGCAATTGCGGCTGCACGCCATACACTATTAAAAAAGGAGGGATGGGATGCCGAAGCAAAGGGTCTTTTTAATGCACCCGAGATCACAGTCATCACCGGCGATGAAGTGCATGTGAGTGTATTGAAAGCCCTGAATCTGGCAGGTTTCGGCAGGGAAAGAATTATCAGGGTGCCGGCAGATGCCCAGGGACGTATAATGCCCGAAAATATACCGGCAATCAAGGGGCCGACCATTCTCTGCCTGCAGGCAGGCAATGTGAACAGTGGTGCCTGCGACCCGATAGAAGAAATATGCCTGAATAAATCTGGTAACACCTGGGTGCATGTCGATGGCGCTTTCGGTTTATGGGCCGCAGCCTCCCCCAGAACCAGGCACCTGGTGAAGGGTCTTGAACTGGCGGATTCCTGGGGCACGGACGCACATAAATGGCTGAATGTTCCTTACGACAGCGGGCTGGTTTTCGTCAAGGAACCCGGTTCCTTATTTGGTGCGATCGCTGCCACCGCTGCTTATCTTCCAGATATAAACAAACGCGACCCCTTCCAGTATGTGCCGGAAATGTCGAGGGAGGCCCGTGGTATT
>JGI1027J12803_100031291_pt1 | contig 16102 bp, 17 predicted proteins | sample IowNatreferecore_FD_12803 | JGI IMG/M metagenome (IMG submission 12803) | reverse complement strand
ACAGGCAAGATCCCCAATGCCAAAATGATTCATGTTGAATTTGGAAGAGCAGAAGTAGGCCGTTTATCAAATGCGGATGTAATCTTCAAATTCAATTCAAGATCTTCTGTTGCCGGGTTAAGCGGCAATTCAAAAGTTGATGTCCAGTTCTGCAGCCAGGTAAGCATTTTAATTGATAATTCAATTAATGAACTGTCTCTATATCAGTCTTATTCTACTGTCAATCTGAAAGTGCCCGATAATCTTTCTGCCCAGTTTGAAGTTCATACAAACTTCGGAAGTTTCAAAAACAAAACCGACTTTAACATTTCTGAAGAAGATGAAGACGATGATTCCGGGCCAAAATTTGATAAAAATTATTCCGGCAAAGCCGGCAACGGAGCTGCTAAAATTAAGATCAAAAGTAGTTTTGGGAATGTGAAAATATATAATTTGGGCGACAAGAGTGCTGAAAAGGAAAGCGCCAAAGATGATGACAATGATAATAATAATGATAACGACAAAGAAAAAGATGAGGGTAAAGTGAATTTGTAATATCGGAAAAAACGAGCGTGAGTAACACGAGTGAGTTTCCAAAACCTGAGTTCAGCGCACTATGGGCGTTGAACTTTTTTTATTCTAGTTGCTTATTTTTGATCCGAGCAAAATGCCCATTTCCTGTGCATATCCGGCAGCGTTTCCCCGGGCTCTGTCAGCAAAATCCTCCTCGGTTCCCGCGTAAATAATTGCCCTGCTTACATTCACCAGCAAACCGACTTCTTTAGTGAGCGTTCTTTCAGAAATTTCTTTCAGGCTCCCACCCTGGGCACCAACGCCCGGCACCAGGTAAAAATGATCCGGCGCAAGTTCCCTAATTCGGGAAAGCCGGTCGGCTTGCGTAGCCCCAATAACAAACATGAGATTTTCGATTGTGCCCCACCGTGATGCTTTCCGGATTACAGTTTCATATAGTAATTCCCCGTCATACTCCTGTAATTCGAAGTCAGATGCCCCGGCATTGGAAGTAATCCCCAGGAGGATCGTCCATTTATTCTTGTACTCCAAAAACGGACGTATGCTGTCTTCCCCCATATAGGGTGCCACGGTAACTGCATCAAAACAAAGATTTTCAAAGAAAGCCCTGGCATACATAGTGGAAGTATTACCAATATCACCACGTTTGGCATCAGCGATTTTAAAATGGCTGGAGGGTATATAATCCACCGTCCTTTGCATGCTCTCCCATCCCCGTGATCCCGACACTTCATAAAATGCCGTATTGATTTTATAGGCTACACACTGATCAAGGGTGGCATCAATAATCCTTTTATTAAACTCAAATACCGGATCCTGGTATTTATTAAGAATCGCTGGAATTTTTCCCGGGTCCGTATCCAAACCAATACACAGATAATTTCGTTTCAATCTTATCTGTTCGATTAAATATTCCCGGGTCATGAAACTAATTTATTCTTTTTTTCATTTCCACGGCGATTTCTCTCGCGTCTGCATTCAGTTCACCCAAATTTGAAACAATATTTGCATAAGACTGCTCATCCCTGTTTTGACTTAATTTAAAGACATGCCGAACGGTATCAACTTCAACTTCAAAAGCTACAATGGCCTGCATCATACGCTGCACGTACGCCGGATCCATATGCTGTACCAAAGATGGCGAATCTGGTGATTCAAAAGTTTCTGTTAGCCGGGTAAGTAGTGCCTGTAAAAAAATTTCGTCCTGGAATCGAATCGTTCCGGAAATCTGAACAGACTGGTAATTCCAGGTGCTTGCCACTTTTTTATTTTCATACCAGCTTGCGCTCACATAAGAATGAGCCCCGGTAAAAACGATCAACCCATGTGGATTGTGAAGAAACGCGTTTGTATGATCCTGTTTTTTCATAAAATGCCCCTGGAGAAATAGCTTATCCCCTCTTTGTTCAAATAAAAAGGGGACCTGGGTGGCCACAGGCTTTTCATTCGCATCCACTCCGCAAATTAAGGCAAACGGATGTGCGCGCATAAATGCAAGTACCTCGTCCGGATGTTCTGATTTAAAATAGGGAATATCGTACATGGGGATTATGCGACTACGAGTTCGGCTCTTTTTTCCGTTTTTATATTGGCATTGATCATCGCGATACTGCGGGCAGCATTCCCTGCAAACTCCTGAAATGCTTTTTTTGCTTCTGAATTTTCGCTGATCATCGCAGGTTTCCCTTCATCGCCTCCTTCCCTGATATGCTGTATTAACGGTATCTGTCCAAGAAATGGAATATCAAATTCTTCTGCAAGTCTCTTGCCGCCATCTTTACCAAAAATGTAATATTTATGCTGGGGCGCTTCTTCACTAATAAAATAACTCATATTTTCAACCAGGCCGATAATGGGGGCCTTCAACTGGGATTGACCGAACATGGCAATCGCTTTCTTGGCATCTGCCAAAGCGACATCCTGCGGAGTGCTCACCACAATAATACCCGTGACAGGAGCTGTTTGCAGGAGTGTAAGGTGAATATCACCGGTACCCGGTGGCATGTCAATTACCAGGTAATCCAGTTCTTCCCATAAAACTTCAGAAATAAACTGCTTTATGGCTGAGCTGGCCATGGGTCCCCGCCATACAACAGCATCCTTTTCATCTACCAGCAGACCGATACTCATCACCCGGATACCATATTTTTCCATGGGAAGAATCATGCCTTTGCCGTTGACGGTTTTCATCATCGGTCTCTGTCCCCGAAGTCCAAACATGATCGGTACACTGGGTCCGTAAATATCCGCATCCAGCAGACCGACTTTCGCACCGTCAGCAGCTAATGCCAATGCAAAATTTGAGGCCACCGTACTTTTGCCTACTCCGCCTTTACCACTTACAATCGCAATAATATTTTTAACTCCGGGTAATACTATTTCTTTTTCTGATCGCTTTGAATTCATTTCGGAAACAAAATTGACCTTAACAATTATTTCATTGCCGATGATCTGATGAATTGCCTGCTCACAGGATTGTTTAAGCATGTCTTTCAGCGGACAAGCCGGTGTGGTAAGGACTACTGTAAATGAAACAGTATTTCCTTCAATCACAATATCCCGGATCATATTAAGAGTGACCAGATCTTTTCCGAGATCGGGTTCCTGAACCTTGCTGAGTGCCCCTAATACATTTTCAACATTCATGCGCAATGTTTTGTTAAAAAGAAGAATCTTCCCGCAAAATTAGTCTTTGGGAACATTAATTTGTTAACGATTTACGGTTTATAAACTTTATTTTTGGCGCAGTTTTGAAAAAAATTCTATTATACTTTATATTTCTGAGCCTGCCGTTTGCCCTGGAAGCCCAATTCGATAAATTGAAGGATTCTGTAGTGCAATTTTATGGAGTGGTTATGACTGCAGACAGCCTGCAAGGCATACCATCAGTCAGTATTGTAGTGAAAGGTCAGCACCGGGGAACATTTACGAATGAGCAGGGCGTATTCTCAATAGTCGTCATGAAAGGCGACAAAATTGAATTCAGCAGCATCGGGTATAAACCCAAACTGGTTGAAGTTCCCAGAAATCTGGAAGGAAATCAATGGAGTATCATTCAATTACTGGTGACAGATACTATGTATCTTCCAGCCACCATCATCCGTCCAAGGCCCACCCGCGAACAATTCGAACGGGACTTTGTAAACACCAACGTGCCAGATGATCAGATCGAAATTGCGCGCCAGAATAACAGCGCAGTCAAACGAAGAATCCTTGCGCAGGGGATGCCCTCCGATGCGAGAGAAGCGGCAAGTTATTATCTGAAACAAAATGCGGTAAAATATTCCTACACCGGTCAGGCTCCGCCGCAAAATATATTTAATCCCCTGGCATGGGCTGACTTTATACAAGCCTGGAAACGGGGTGATTTCAAGAACAATAACTGATCGTACTTTTGTGCGGTCAAATATGGATTATCCCCAAACCATTGAATATCTTTTTACCCGCCTTCCGATATTCAGCAGAATCGGATCAGCTGCCTATAAATCCGACCTGACAAATATCCGGCTGCTTTGTAATCAGCTGGGAAACCCCGAAAGAAAATTCAAATCCATACATGTGGGAGGCACGAATGGGAAGGGATCTACCAGTCATATGCTTGCCGCTATTTTACAAAAAGCGGGTTATAAAACAGGCCTCTACACTTCGCCGCATCTGTACGATTTTCGCGAACGTATTCGAATCGACGGACGTTTGATCCCCGAAAAAAATGTAGTCGCATTTACGGAACGCATTCAAAATTCAATTGAACAAATCGAACCTTCTTTTTTTGAAATTACAGTGGCAATGGCTTTCGAATGGTTTGCCAGCGAGCACGTGGATATCGCAGTAATTGAAGTTGGTTTGGGTGGCAGACTGGACAGTACAAATATTATTATTCCGGAATTGTCCGTCATCACAAATATCAGCTTTGATCATATGGATCTGCTGGGTGACAGTCTTGAGAAAATCGCTTTTGAAAAAGCGGGCATCATTAAACCAACTATCCCCATAGTCATTGGTGAGGAACAGCCAGAAATAAAAAAAGTATTTATCCATGCAGCGGAAGAAAACAGATCCCCGCTTCATTTTGCGAGCCAAAAGAGATTTGCCGGAGAATGGAAGACAGAGGGGAATAGTTTACACGTTCAGGTCACCGAGTCCCACAACAACAATAAGAAAAACTTTCAACTCGATTTACCGGGTTTGTATCAATTGAAAAATATTGTAACCGTTATGGAAGTGATATCAGTTCTGAACCAGAAAGGTTTCAATATTTCTGATAGCGCAATGCAGAATGGATTAAAACAGGTGAAATCACTGACCGGTTTGCACGGACGTTGGGAAACATTGCACCAAAATCCACTGGTAGTTACGGATGTCGCGCATAATGAGGAAGGGATGAAGGCCATTGCGAAACAAATAGAAAATACGGACCATGAAGAATTGCATATTATTTTGGGTATGGTAAAAGACAAAGCCCCTGAGCTGCTTCTGCGACATTTACCCGGGATGGCAACATATTATTTCACCAGGGCCCAGATTCCCAGGGCATTACCAGAATCAGAATTAGCGGGTCATGCAGAGTCGTTAGGATTGAAAGGAAACATGTATCCAACCGTAAAACAAGCCCTGGAAGCAGCATTGCTCAATGCCGGTCAGCAGGACCTGATTTTGGTTTGCGGGAGCGTTTTTTTGGTCGCGGAAGTGAATTTTAAAGAACTTTCATTTTAGCGAATGCATAATAAAGCGTGGTTACATGCATGCTTTGGAATATCTGGTTATCAGCCAGCAACTTTTTTACTTCTTCCAGGCTAAATAAGTAAATTTCGATTTCCTCGTTGTGATCCAGTTCCTGTTCTTTTATGTAACGACCCCCTGTTGCAAGGTACATATGCATCCAGTTGTTATTGGTAGAAGGATTCGAAGAAGTTTTTCCAAGATATTCATAATGAGAAAACTGGTATCCGGTTTCTTCCAGAAGCTCCCTTGCAATGGCAGCCTCAAGAGAACTATCCGTATCATCCACGCAGCCGCCGGGAATTTCATAGCAGGTTACATCGAGGGCATACCTGTATTGGCGCTCAAGTATAATCTTCCCCTGCTCCGTTATAGCAACCGCTGTGACCCATGTTGGAAATTCATAAACAAAATAAGGATCGATGATTTTACCTTCCGAAGTTTCGCAAACATCTTTCCGAACAGTTCCCCAAATATCCCTGGAAAGATATTCGGAAGATATTTTTTTCCAGCTAAGATCCTTCATAGTTAAAGATTATTAGCTTTCCGGAATTCCTGAATATGTGCCGTGTGGTGCTTGCCGTGCCAGGCATACATACCCAATAAAAACCAGATACTGACGGGGGCAGGTTTACCGGGATAATTCAGCATCCGGTTCCATTGTTCAGCACTCAGGTCCTTGATTGCCGCAAAAAGCCGGCTGTGCAAAGCATGTAGAAGGGTAATTGAAACATTAATGGGAATCTCCTTCACATCATTTAACTCGGCCCAAAGTTGTTCTTCATACGATTTGACAGTAACGTTTTCTTCCGTTAAAGCAAGCTTAAATCGAATATATGCATTCGTATGGCTATCTGCCACATGATGCACCAACTGCTGTATAGTCCAACCGCCTTCGCGGTAAGGACTCTTCAAATGTGCAGAGTCCAGATTTAAAATTGCATCTTCAAGCTCATTGGGTAGCTGGCGAAGATTGTTTAACCATTCCAGTTTGAGGGTTTCAGAAAAAGGTTTTGGTTCATATTTACCGATTGGATACCTGGGATCTGACATATTTATCTGATATTTTTGTCAATTTGAAAAGTCTGCCACAATACTTTCTGAATATTTGTTACTCTTCCCTCCATTCTTTGCCGGTCATATGAATAAAAACATCCTCCAGGTTGGCCTGTTTTACTTCTTTTGGTCTTTCAAATCCGGAGGCTACCAAATTATCAATTAGTCTGTCGGGTGAATCCAGGGCAATGATTTTTCCGGAATCCATTATTGCCACTCTGTCGCAAAGGACCTCCGCTTCATCCATATAGTGTGTGGTGATGATTATCGTAGTACCCGTACTCCGGATTTTCCTCACAAGATCCCACAGGTTTCTCCTGGCTTGTGGATCAAGACCCGTTGTTGGTTCGTCCAGAAAAATGATCTTGGGCTGATTAATCAGGGTGGTGGCAATGGAAAATCTTTGCTTCTGCCCCCCGCTGAGTTCCTTGTATTTGGATTTGGCTTTATCGAGTAAGTTCACTTTCCTCAGGAATTCTGAAGGCTTGATGTCACGGTTATATAATCCACCAAACAAATAAAGCAACTCAGTCAAATTCAGATTCGGATAGTACCCCGAAGTCTGAAGCTGAACACCAATCCTTTTTTTTATTTCATTTGGACTCCGGTCCAAATCCAGTCCATCGACAGTAATTTTCCCTGAAGTTTTTTGACGCAGGGTTTCAATAATTTCAAGTGTAGTGGATTTGCCGGCGCCATTGGGACCCAACAATCCGAATATCTCACCCTGATATACATCAAAACTGATTTGTTTGACTGCTTCAAAATCGCCGTACTTCTTTGAAAGTTCCTGAACAGTGATGATGGTTTGCCTTTCCATGCCGGGCAAGTTACGGCATGCCCATTAAATCATTTCATGCAATTTTTCTATCTGGAAAAAATCTGGGTGAAATAAATATCACCCTTTTTATCATGGGCGTAGCCAATACCGGTAAGAATGAAATTACCCTCAATATTTTTTTTATGCCCCGGGCTCTTCAGCCAGCCATCAACTACTTCCCTTGCAGTCATCGGGCCGGATGCTACATTTTCGCCGATCTCGATGCTACCGAGCGCCTTCTGTATTGTTTTAGCTCTTGAGTTAAAACCATCATGACCAAATTTGACCTTCCCCGTTGCCATATCCCGGCTGTGTTTTTCCGCCAGCTGCGATTCGATGGAATTCATCTGAAGAGCCGGTAAATTATGTTTGTTTCGATCCTCGTTTACATATTTTAATATTTCAGAGGCCATACTGTCGGGATTCCATGAAACACCAACAGTCCGGTTCCCGATACCAAGAATGAACAACAGGCTCAACCTGACTAAAAACAAGTTCATGTTTTGATGAATTTCAGTTTAATATACAATCTAATTACAGGCCCAATAAGATAGTACGTTTTTTTAACATAGTTATTGCGAAGCATAAGCCCGCTATCTTTACGCTTTTGTTAAATCTCCATAAATGAAAGTTTTTAAGTTCGGAGGTGCAAGCGTGGATTCGGTATCCAGGATCCAAAATCTGCCTGATATATTAAAAAAATACAAATCCGAAAAACTCCTGATTGTTATTTCCGCGATGGGAAAAACTACGAATGCACTGGAAAAAGTAGCAGAAGCTTTTTATTCGAATGAACCGGACGTCGCGACAGAACGGTTTAAACAAATCAGGGAACATCATTTGGAACTTGCGAAGCTGCTTGGAATTTTGGAAAATGGCACGCTTGAAAACCGAATGACAGATTTTTTTACCGAAGTTGAATGGCTCCTGCATGACAAACCGGTCAGGGATTTTAACTATTATTATGATCAGATTGTTTGCGTGGGTGAATTAATATCCACTTCGATTGTAAGTAATTTCCTGGAAATATCCGGTATCGGGAACCGTTGGGTTGACGTAAGGGATATATTCGCAACAGATGATCAGTTCCGTTCTGCAGTAATCGATTGGGATAAAACATTTTCACGTGTCTCGACACAAATCCTGCCTTTGTTTGAAGAAAATAATATCATCCTTACACAAGGTTTTATTGGTTCAACAGACGCCAATGAGAGCACTACACTGGGCAGGGAAGGAAGCGACTATTCGGCTGCCATTTTTGCCAATATGCTGGACGCGGATAGCCTGGCAATCTGGAAGGATGTTGAAGGCGTGATGAACGCCGACCCAAAGGAATTTCGTGACGCAGTTTACATAAGGGAGCTGGGATATGAGGAGGTGATTGAAATGGCTTATTATGGTGCGCAGGTTATTCATCCCAAAACCATCAAACCTCTGCAAAACAAAACCATTCCTCTTCATGTAAAATGCTTTCTGGACCCGCAATTACCCGGAACACTTATTCATTCAAAACTTGTTAAGCATCTCCCGCCTATTATTGTATTAAAAAAAAATCAGGTATTGATTCATCTCCGTTCAAGGGACTATTCCTTTGTCGGTGAGGAAGGTGCGGCAAGGTTATATAGTCTGTTATCTGCCTGTCATGTCCAGGTTAATTTATTACAAACCGGTGCTGTCATACTCCAGGTTTGTGCTGATGATGTTCCGGAAAAAATAGAAAAACTGGCCCTGGAAGCTTCACTGTATTTTGATGTGGAGGTGGAAAAGGGGCTTACTCTGTTGACCGTGAGACATTATAAAGAGGAACTTGTGAAAAAGTTGATTGACAACAGAAAAGTTGTATTACAACAATGGTCACCTGAAACGGTTCAAACGTTGATGCTATGAACTACTGAATAAAATGTGTTTTGAAGCTGGATTTATGGGACTTCCACCATAATCGTCTGCTTAAGTTTGAAGGGAACATTTTTCCCCTGACGGGTAGCAGGCGTCCATAATTCCATATCAGTAAATGCCTTTTCAATTTTATTATTCATCTTATCATTGCCCCCGCTGATTGCATTGGCATATATAGTTTTGCCGGCACTGTCGATAATGTATTCCATGAGTACAAATGCCTTTCGCTGGCCAGGTTCCAGCTCTTTGATCATGTCTGAACTAAGCTTGTCTATAAACACTTTAAAGGCCTGATTTCCGCCGGGATATAATGGCAGTCTGTCTACACTTACAGCCAGATCCGCCTCCTTGATCGGCTGTTCGGGATGATTCAGTTTACTAACGGTTTTTGATTCAATTTTTGGTGAACTGTTTACCGGAACTTCTTCGATTACATATTCTCCTTTTTTATTTACTATAACAGGCGGTACCTGACGGTTTTTCTCGAAATACCAATAGGCATTCTGCATACTCTTTTCGAATGGAATAAATTCATTAAAACTTACCAGGAAACGGTTCAAATATGAAACACTTCGTGTGTTATTGAAATTGACGGGAAAGATATGCACCGGAATAAAATCCTGCCCCAGATCCTTTGCGTGAGCCGCCAACACATAAAGCTCTTCGATTTGTCCGTCAGTTATCGGAATGCAACCCGTGGTTACACAACTTCCATGAATATAGATATCACCACCGGGCTGGGAAAGATCGCAAAGCATCTTATCTGACGCATTCGGATAATTCAAACCCAGTGAAAGGTGATAAAGGCTTCGCGGATTGAATTCATTGATATAATAAAACCCTTCAGGAACCTGATAATCACCTGCCATCCTTTTAGGTCCAAGGGAACCCGCCATTGCGCAGATCTTATAGGTTTTAAATAACTTGTATTTTTCGCTTTGCTTGTTTTTAACCCAAACCTCCATTTCGCTATCATACTTAAATGAGCGGATGTATACAAAACGGGCAGGCCATATCAGCTGTTTGGCAGAAAACTGCTTTTGCAGGGTGTCTTCCTGCCTGCTCATTAATTCACTTATTTTAGGAAAAGTCTTTTGATTGTCCAGGAAACGAACACTGTAAGCTGTGGAAGTTTGTGAAAATAAGGGTGAAAAAGACAAATTCAGGCAAAAAATGACCACTGCCACTAAGAAAAACCGAATTTTCTTCATACCTAAATAAATATTATTCATTGGGTCGAATAAAGTTACTTATTAAAACAAAAATCCGGCCATATTATTATGTCAGAAGGGTTAATAACGCTTGAAAACCAGATTGTTTTATCTTCACGCCATAATTGGGAAAATGCTCAAAATCGGAATCTTAGGCGGGGGTCAGTTGGGAAGAATGCTTTTGCAGGCCGCTGCCAATTATCCCGTTCAGACATTCTTGTTAGAAAACGATCCGGAATGTCCGGCAGGCCATCTTTGCCATTCTTTTACAAAGGGGGATATCAGGAATTATGATGATGTATATCATTTTGGAAAATTGCTCGACGGCATCACTATAGAAATTGAATCGGTCAATGTGGAAGCGCTGGAGAGACTTGAATCCGAAGGAGTAAAAATTTATCCGCGCCCCGCCGCCCTCCGAATCATCAGGGATAAGATTTTACAAAAACAATTCTATAAAGAAAATAGTATTCCAAGTTCCGCATTCCGGATTACTTCTGTCAGGGATGATCTGAAAAAGTTTGGTGATTTTTTTCCCGCGGTGCATAAACTTGCCTCGGGGGGGTATGACGGTCGCGGCGTACAGGTCCTTGGGGGAAATGACCTTCACCTCGGTTTTGACCTGCCGGCTGTGTTGGAAAAAAAAGTGGATATACACAAGGAGATTTCTCAAATTGTGGCCATAAATTCCATTGGTCAGACAGCACTTTATCCGCCCGTGGAAATGATTTTTAACCCGATTCTTAATCAACTGGATTACCAGCTCAGTCCGGCAGAAATTCCGCAGCAGACGACCTGGAGAGTCGAGGCTATTTCATTAAAAGCGGTGAAGGATTTAAAATCACCCGGAATTTTTGCCGTTGAACTTTTTTTAGATAAAAACGGGGACGTTCTGGTAAATGAAACGGCTCCGCGGGTTCATAATAGTGGTCACCATACCATCGAAGCAAATTACAGCTCCCAGTTCGATATGCTTTGGCGCATAATGTTGGGATATCCACTTGGTAATCCAAAACATATTGTGCCGGCGGCAATTGTTAATCTGATCGGAAGCGAGGGGCATTCGGGTGAAGCCGTTTATGAGGGTCTGGATGAGGTTCTTAAAATGGAAAATGTTTTCGTACATCTTTATGGAAAAAAAGAAACAAGACCAGGACGAAAAATGGGTCATGCGACTATTCTAAGTCCCGAGAAGTCTGACCTTGTTTATAAGGCGAAAGCGATCAAACAAAAATTGCGTATTGTCTCACTTCAATCCCAAATTACTGTATGAATCAGGTAGCCATCATAATGGGCAGCGACAGCGATCTTCCGGTCATGCAGCCCGCTGCGGATTTGTTGAAATCCCTGGGCATTCCCATTGAACTTACTATAGTATCCGCACACAGGACTCCCCAACGTATGATGGATTATGCTGCAAAAGCAAAAGAAAGGGGATTCAAAGTAATTATTGCCGGTGCAGGCGGTGCCGCTCATTTACCGGGTATGGTAGCTTCCATCACCACTCTTCCGGTAATTGGTGTGCCAATCAAATCCGCAAATTCTCTGGATGGATGGGACTCGATTCTTTCCATTTTGCAAATGCCCAATGGAATACCCGTAGCAACCGTGGCACTCAATGCTTCCAAAAATGCCGGAATTCTGGCAGCTACTATTTTAGGTGCGTTTGACGAAACGATTTCCGATAAAATACTCGCCTATAAAAAATCACTGGAGACAGAAGTTTCCGGAAAGATTGCCAAGTTGAAAAAAGACGGCTGGGAAAATAATTTCGACTAAGTACTCAATAAAAACCTAATGGAAAAAAATCTGTATAACAGAAGGTTATTCCTGTCGAGTGCCGTTAAAGCAGGTGCTGCAACTGTGCTGGTCTATCCGGCCACAGAACATTTGGTATTAAACGAAACCATGACTGTTTCTCAAGTTATCGACCGGATTATTGCCGAGGTTCCGGGTGGACCAATCAGCGAAACGGTGGATACTATAAAGAGTGGGTCTGGTGACACGCCGGTAACCGGCATTGTTACTACAATGTTTGCCACTATCGCAGTAATCAAATCCGCGATAAAAATGAAAGCGAATTTTATCATTGCGCATGAACCTACCTTTTATAACCACCTCGACAACCCGGATTGGGTCGAAAACAATACCATCGCAAAAGAAAAAAAAGAATTACTGGAAAAAAATCAGATTACTATATGGAGGTTTCATGACTACTGGCATCGCATGAAGCCCGATGGTGTCCTGCATGGAATTCTTTGGAAAACGGGTTGGTTGGCATTCAATCCGAAGGAGGAAAATGTATTCCAGATTCCTGCGCAGCCCCTGATAGAAATCATACGCTTCCTGAAGGATGCTCTTCGGATTCCACATCTTCGTTATATCGGTGATCCATCGGGAGCATGCAGCATTATTGCATTGATCCCGGGAGCTTCTGGTGGCCAAAGACAAATACAATCCATGATATCAGGCAAAGCCGATTTGATCATCGTAGGTGAGGTAAACGAATGGGAAACTCCAGAGTATATCCGGGATTCCAGGGCTTTGGGTAGATCCGTCTCAATGATAGTTCTGGGTCATGATTATAGTGAGGAGCCGGGTATGGAATGGCTCGTTCAATGGCTACAGCCTAAATTCCCGGGAGTTCGTGTTAATCACATTCCGTCGGGGGAACCCTTTACCTGGGGGTGATGATATCAGGCGATTTTTTTTCTGTCAAAAAAATGAGGTGCTATAAGGTTTCTTCCAAAACGACGAACTCCTGTTCCAGGGTAAGTGAATGATGAAGAATTTGATCGATAAATGACTGTCCGTATTGAGCATACCAGGGAATAAAATTTTCGATTCGTTCCTGCAGTTCTTCCATTGGAAAAAGTGCTTCACGGATTTCATGAATTTTGCGACGGACTTCATCATGATTTTTCTTTTCTGCCCGTAAAATCTTTTTCTCAAGTTCTTCCAGTTTTTGGAGAGCCTGCACTTCCAGTTTTTCTACATGTTGTTCCAGGGTTTTATCCACGGCTCCGGAGATATTTTTGAGGGTCTGGTAAAAATGCCGCAATTCATCCATTTGCTTATCCAGATTCAGCTGGCGATTTGAATGGTTCCGGACAAAATTTTCCATTAGTTCTTCTTCCGGTTTAAAAACCGAAGAGACTGCCAACCCGGCTTTTTCAATTTTTTGCTTCCAGTTTTTTTTAATCAGCAAAAATGAATTGCGCAGAATCAAAACCGGATAGGGAACGCGGTAATGCCTGAATAGAGGTTTAAATTCAAGCCAGTAGGCCATTTCGCCCCCGCCCCCCACAAAAGCTATATTTGGAAGAATGGTTTCCTGGAAAAGACCTCTTAGTATTACATTGGGACTAAATCGCTCGGGAAAATTTGCGAGTTCCCGCTCCATTGCTTCAGGGGAAAAATGGATCGCAGTGTTGTTAACCTGATACCTGCCGTCTTTCCGATCAAGACGTTCACGAATGTCGTCTTTCAGATAAAACAGATTTATTTCCCGGGGGGTCGCCTGGACGGGGTATAATTCAGAAAGAAGGTCGATATTTTTTTGAGTGATTTCATAGGGTGCATGTATGGTAAGGTCATCTTTAAATATGCCCCGCATAACGGACTTTAACAGACGATTATCCGGAACCAGTACAACAAGGCCGTATTGACCGAATAAATGATGTAATAATTTTAATGTTGCGTCCTGAATATTTTCACCCTGCAGGTAACAATCCTTCAACAGACGGATTAATTCGGGCCCGTGGGATTCGCCTGCGAATTCTCCCTCAATACGGTCAATAATTTTCTCGAGCCCGGTAGTATGCATGCGCCCAACCGCTCCCGTTTGTTTCGTATCCCAGAGCAGTTTTTCCTTATCAAGGTAAATATGTCCCAGTTCATCCAGATCTGCGTCTTCACTGCCCATATAAAAAACCGGTACAAAATGCCGCTCCGGATATCGTTCAGAAAGTCTTACTGCTATTTTTATTACATGCAGGATCTTATAAATAAAATAAAGATTACCGGTAAAAATGGCGGGCTGATGAGCAGTGGTAATGGTGAAAGTATTTTTACCTTTCAGAGCATCCAGATTTTTTTTAACTGCATCCTTCGTGGGTAGCGCACTGTATTGCTCCTCCAGAACCTGGACAAGAAGATGGCGATCGGTTGAGAATTGCTCACGTTCGTGGATAGCTGCTTCAATTCCGTCATATGAAACGGGATGTTCATAAAAATGACGGAGAAAATCCATCCCGTTTAAATAGTCAGATATGACTTTCGAAAAATAACCTGTCTCCCGATAAGGAACTGATTTAGCGGTAAAGTTCATAATAGAATAACTCGAATTGAGCGGACCTGGCTAATCGTCACCTAACAGAAATTCTTTTAATTTGTTCAATTTTCAAGTCCCGGTTGTACTATTTTTCCTTCCAGGTCAAAATCATATGCCCGGGTCATTTTAACAGAAACAAAACTGCCAATTTTCAACGGACTGGATGTTTGAATGATTACTTCATTGTCTACTTCCACTGAGTCAAATTCCGTCCTTCCAATATAACGACCTGATTCTTTCTTATCAATAATGGTTTTAAAAACGCGGCCAATTTTTTCCTGATTTTTTTCATATGAAATTTCCTGCTGCAATTCCATCACCTCCTGGGCACGGGACTCCTTTACATCAGCCGGAACATTGTCAGTAAGTTCATAGGCAGGAGTACCTTCTTCATGCGAATAAGTAAAGATACCCACCCTGTCGAACCGGTGTTCCTTTAGGAACTCTTTCATCTCTTCCACATCGGATTCCTTTTCTCCGGGAAATCCGGCAATCAGTGTTGTGCGAAGGCAGATGCCCGGAACTTTTTGACGTATCGCCTGAATAAGATCGTTCATTTCCGAACGTGTGATCTGCCGTTTCATCGCGCTTAACATGGAATTGCTTGCATGCTGCAGGGGCATATCCAGATAATTACATATATTTTCCCTTGTACGCATTACATCCAGAATTTCCAGAGGAAATTTACTTGGATATGCATAATGCAGCCGGATCCACTCCAGTCCTTTAATGTCGGCCAGGCGGTTTAATAAGTCAGGCAGCATTCTTTTTTTATAAATATCCAAACCGTAGTAAGTAAGCTCCTGTGCGATCAGCATGATTTCCTTCACCCCCGCGCGAACGAGTTTCTCTGCTTCCTGTACAATCGCTTCAATTGGTTTGCTTATATGAACTCCCCGCATCAAAGGAATAGCACAGAATGCACAGGTTCTGTTACAGCCTTCAGAAATTTTAAGGTAAGCATAATGCTGGGGAGTGGCGAGTAAGCGCTCTCCTACCAATTCAGATTTGTAATCTGCATTCAGTTTTTTCAACAGCAGGGGCATCTCCATTGTCCCGAACCAGGCATCCACTTCAGGAATTTCCCTCTCCAGTTCATCTCTGTATCGCTGACTCAGGCATCCGGTAACAAATACTTTATCCAGGCTTCCTTCCTTTTTGAGAGCAATCTGCTCCAGTATGGTATTAACAGACTCCTCCCGGGCCTTATCGATAAACCCACAAGTGTTCACCACTACGATATTGGAGCCCCGTTTTGAATTTTCATGACCGACCTCAATACCATTTGCGAGCAGTTGTCCACTTAGGACCTCACTGTCCACCATATTCTTGCTACAACCAAGAGTGATGATATTCACCTTATCCCGGCGGATTGATTTCGTTTTCATGCGGGGGCAAAATTAGGTCTTTAAACTGAAAGTTATGATTTACCAGAGGATGATATCAACTGAAGGTATGCTCAGTCCCTGTGTTAAACAGAAGGTATTAAGTTCAATATATTATCCCCGAAATCGATGTGCAGGTCTCGTCATGACCGGAGGTTTGAACAGTTGT
>JGI1027J12803_100038556_pt1 | contig 16132 bp, 4 predicted proteins | sample IowNatreferecore_FD_12803 | JGI IMG/M metagenome (IMG submission 12803) | reverse complement strand
CCAAGATTTTGTCTCAGATAACCTATGTAGGCCGTGGAGGTCAGCAATTCGGCACCGCGAAAAGTATTCCGGTGTCTCCAGTTTACCGAAACCTGTCCCCCATTTGCATTGTCAGACTGTGTCAGTCCGGATACTTCAAAGCGGATCGATTTTTTTTCAGTCGGCGTCAGATAATAATAGGCATTCAGCATTTGCTTTGCGGTATCTGATTCATCAAAACGGATCTTTACAAATTTGAAAACGCCCAGGCTGATCAGGCGGCTCAGGGAAAGATCATGATCGCGCCGGTTATATACTTCGCCCGGTTTAAACATGAGCGCGCGGCTGAACATCTTTGGTTTGAACATTTTTTCCGGATCAATAATCGTAAAGCCCTCATATTTGGGCAGATCGCTTACATTGATACTGGTATCCACATGCACGGTATAGTCTGCAAAAACTACCACCTGATTAATGCGGTAAATTTTAAATGCTTCCTTCGGAGTCGATTTTTTAATAACCAGTGTCAGGTCAACCTGCTCATTCCCTACCGCTGAGTCTGCACGGATCAGAAGGTCGTCCGGCCGGAAATAATAGTAGCCTCTTTGCTTAAGCCTTGTGTCAATCCTTGTTCTTTCATTTTTTATAACATCCAGGTTATAGGGATCGCCTTTTTTTAACAGTGACCGGCGGGCCATTCGCGCGATGTCCCTGCTCAGGGTATCTTTACTGTCGGTGCTGTCGGGATATACAATATTTCGCAGTGTATATTGTTTTCCGATCTCGGCAGTGTAGACGGCGCTGAGTTTTTTTCCTTTGTATATCGTGTCCAGTATTACCGAGTCCTTAAAGTAACCGCGGTTCTCCAGGCGGTTCTGCAACACAGCACGGTTTTTTTCCATGGCGCTATAGGACGCGAGCACCGGCGGTTCTCCTAATTTTTCGCGGATGAAATAACGGAGGCCTTTACCGGTCGGTTTACCTGCGAAATTGTACAGTAATAATTTCACCTTGATCCCCAGAAAACTTCCATTGGGTTTTGGCCTCAGCAAAGTGGTCAGCTCTGATTTTAATTCCTTTGTTTTTTTCCGCTTCAAACGGGGATCTGCTTTAATATTTATTTTCGCCCCGCTATATAAATACTGACCTTCCTCCAGACTTTTGGTCTCACTGCAGGAGTATAATAACACCGGCAACCAAAGCAAATACACCATCCTGATCAAGAGTCCTTTCATTTTGGTGGTGTATTTGTTTCTGAAACTGATTTTTTATGTTTCTTCGGGGTCGGCACAGCGTATGGATCCTTTTTGTTTTCAAACAATTCCCTGAATTTGTTATAGTCGAAAGTCAGGATAAAACTCACTCCGGTTTCAACCACCTGTGCCTGTACCACTGTTTCATACTGATCCTTCCGGTACACCCTGATCATATAGCGCCCATCCTTGCTCAACCGATAATCGACACTGACGTCCCCGGCCAGATTGGTTGTATTCTGGCCCGGATTTGTTTCCTCCAATTGAAAATCACTTCCCACCGATACACGTATGCGATCGTTGAAAAGGTTTTTGGAGACCTTTACATTCAAATCCGTCTGATTCGTTGTAGTTCCGGTAGAATAATCCTGTCCGGAATTCATATCAAATGTTATATCGACTCCTTTTATAAGAGAACCTGCGAGCTGGTTCAGCTGATCGCTAAGAATTTTACTTGCACTCTGCCTGGCAATGGATTCGGCATTCACAGGAGCGCCGGAAGACTGAAACGGATTTTCCTGCACGAAACGACCCAATAGCAATAAGGCAAACACCTGTTTGTTGATTTCTGCTTCATCCGTCCGCATCTGCACCAGCTTGAGGTCAACTTCCGGCCAAAGCGCCAGCAGGTTATCGGGAAGTGCAATATCAAATTTGATAATGGGTTTTAATAGCTCGCCGGTCATCTTCAATTTTACCTGGAAAGGCAGGCGCTGCTTGTAGCGGGTCTGATCACTTGTATTCTGACTGATCTGTTGCTCCACCAGATCAATGGGGGGCGTATTGACGGTATAGATTGCGGTAATATCAATGTTCGCTTTACGGGGATCTCCTGTCCAGGTAATCGTGCTGCCTCGCTGGATATCGAATTTTCTGTGCAGTACACTTAGTGTAAGATTGTAGGATCCGTTCACCAGTTCGTAATTTCCGGTAAGGCTCATTTTCCCGCTCTTGTCAACACCGCCTGTTAATTCAGCACGGCCCCGGATGGCAAGCGCATCGCCGTTTCGTTCGTCGATGATCAGCGTGAACTGTCCGCTGCTGTCCGTTTCGATGGTTGCTGAAACATCCATGCCTTTCAATCTAGCGGTCGCAGCAAGGGAATCCAGAAAGTTTTTGAATCTGGAAGAATCGACCTTCCGCGTTTTACTGGTAAACACCACCACGCCCTGGCGTTCTACCACTTCCGGATCGTCACTGGGCAGTATAACAAAGAAATCTGTATTCTTATTGACCTTTATATAAGCATTCAATTTAGGTAGCTCATCATCGCCGGTAAGGTCCACGTCTGCGTTCAGATTTAATTTTCCATAGAACATTCTGTTTGGTTCTTTCGGTGCATTGACTACCCTGAAATTCTGCGCGCTTAAGGACAAATCAAATTTGTAGTGTTTAAAATCCTTGGTGAATACGTTCCCATCCAGTGTTGCCTTGTTACCGGCCGAATCCTGCATCACGAAATTGTCAAAATCGAAACCATCTTCATCGAAATCGATCCGGTCGTTCGACAGTTTCAGTGGTTCGCCGGTGATCAGAGGTACAATTACGGCGTTGTCAAAATGCAGGGTTCCCTTCAATAGTGGATGGTCAATATTTCCACTTGCATGGAGTTCGCCCTTCAGGTAGCCGGTCATATTGCGGACCTGTGTAGAAGCCATGCTCCTGAATGATCCCAGATTCAGCTGATTTAATTTCACATTAATATCCATCTTACTCTCACCCGCAAAATATTTTCCATCCACCTGCACGTCGTTATCATGACCAGATAAACGGATATGGGCAGTGAATTCATTTGCCGATTCATTGTTCACTTTCAAAACGAGTGTGCCTAATGTATCTTTTTTGTACATGAGGGAATCGATTTTGATATCGGAAGTAAAAAGGGGTTTGGCAAAAAGATCTTTCATTTCTGCTTTACCATTGATTATTCCATCTGCCAGCAGCGAATCCTGTTCCGCAAACTGGGTCAGCGTTTTGATTCTGAAATTGGTAAAATTGACGTCGAGCGGTGATTTGGTTGTCTCGCCAGCGGAATTAATTGCCAGGGATTCTGTCTGACGGCTAAAAGTCAGATCACGAACCAAAATTCCCGCGGAATCATATTGAATAAAATTATTCGCCGGAATCTGCCACGCATTATAATTCAGTAAGGTGCTGTCCGGATTAAAAACAAAATGCAACCCGTTTTTTACCTGCGACAATGTGCCCGAGAGCATGTATTTGTTCTTCGCCTTTTTATCTTTCAACTGAATGGTGGTGGATAGTTTATTGTCCTTTAACGTGCCGTAGATTGCCGACCGGTATAAACGGTTTCCGGGCCGACCGGCGTCGGCTACAGAAATATTATAGTCGAGTCTGTTTTCTTTTGAGCTTGCCAGTATTTGCAGTTTATGTATCACCTGTTGGTTAAGCTCTATTTTATCTGAATGCAGATCCAGCTGCAAATCCTTTTTCCGGCTGTTGAAAGAAATATTGCCAATTAAACTGTCGGACCCTCTGAGGGTAGGCATAAGTGTCAGTACCAGGGGAGACGGTCTCAGAATCATTTTCATTGTCCACTCTTCCGGTTCAGTAGTATCGGGTGATGATACAGGAATCTTGTAATAATTATTTACAAAATGACGGATGGACTCGGAAACCTGTGTCAGCTTATAGCGGCCGGTCCAGTCAAAATCGGCCGCTTCTGAAGTAAGTTTAATTGACTCCCCGGTATCTGAATGTTGCGCGAGTAACAATACAGTGTCTGTATAAATCGGGAGCGTTCCCAGGGAAATGCCCAGGTTTGTCAACGCCAGTTTTCCATCCAATGCGTCGGGATCCGTTGATTTAAAGTCTGCATCCAGCAGTAAATGCATTTGCAAACTGTCTTTCACTAAATGCAGCGCAAGGGCATCGATCGTATCCAGTTGCAATTTCATTTTTAATGAGGGATACTTTTCCTGGAAACCCGCTTCGGCATTCAATTGGTAAGTCAGGTTTGGATCTTTCATGGAAGATTCGAGGGTTGCAGTTCCCTCTTTAAGATGGGCATCCACGATGAGTCCTTTGTAGTGGTAAGTTTTATATTCCGCATCGCCCAGGGTGATATGGAAATCGCTGTTCATTTTTTTCGGATCAAATCCTGATCCCTTTGCCTTCGCATCGAGCGTAATCTTTCCCAGCACACTATCCTGCTTCAGGATGTATCCCACATCCATTGATCTTATTCCCGCAACCAGGTCATATGTTTTATGATCCATATCCAGCGTGCCCGAAACCTCCGCATTCCCGCTGGATGTTACCGTATGCAATTTCACCTGAAAGTGATTGGTGGTGCCGGCAAACCGGCCATTCATGGCAATATGTTCGGGTAAACGCAGATTGTCCGGAAATGACCGGGGAGATACAAACCTGAATATATCTGTTCGCGAAGTATTAAGCCGGGTAATTGTTAAGTCGTAATATGCTTTTTTTGCGTCGGGTAAACCTTTGATATGTCCGGAAGCAGCCAGCGACGTGTTTCCCACTCCACTGATTTCCAGGAAAGGAATTTGAATATCTTTCAAACGGCCGGTCATTTTGCCGTTCAACTGCAGCACCGCATTCTGATTATCATTTAATGGACCCTCCAGTGACGGAACAAAAATCATTACGTCCCTTACCGCTACACGGCTGCGGTCGAATTCAAGGTTAATACCGATGTCGCCGGGATGTTTTTTCAGTTCATCCAAATTGCGGTATTGAAAGGATGTCTGGTTATTTATTAGAGAACGATCTGTTTGTATAACCAGGTTTTTCAGGAAGGTTCCGGAATTTCCATAACGAGCTTCCGCAGAAAGATTCTTTAGCATCAACCCGCTTTTTTCTTCCAATGAAATTTTTGCAATTGTCGCCTGGTAGTTGGAAGGGTCCGCGTGAAGGCTGGAGGTATGTACCTGCAGTTTATTAATATTAAAGTGGTTATAATCCATCCCTTTTCTTATGGGCGCTTTATTGTCATCATCATATTTTACCCGGGTGTTGTCAATTGTAAAACTGGCAATATCAAAACTCCAGGTACCGGCATGTGCGATAGTATCTTTGGGAGCGGCCGGTTTTACCGGCCTCCTGTTGGCTGCCAATTTTCCGAAACGGAGTTCAGCAGCGGTGCTGTCCAGGGAAATCTGTTTTAGTTTAATATGCAATGTGGCGAGGTCAATCTTGTCAGCCTTCGTATGAAATTTTCCTAACCTGACGGCGGCATTCATATTCTGCGCCTCATTCCGGTAATCGAGATTTATACGGGCAAAATCGATATCCCCGAGTTCCAGTTTTACGGGCTCTGACTTTTTATTGTGTTCACTGATCGTGTCAGCGGCATGTTGCAGAATCAGGATGGGATTATACTGCCGGATGTTACCGGAGATATCGGACAGCGAGATATCCGGGATTGCATAAGACTGGTGGGCGGGATCAAATATTTTTATTTTTGTCTTGAAGTCTCCCAGGTTAACATACACTTCATTTCCTGAAGCGTCGTCGCTGTACAATGCCCGAATCTGATGGAAACGAATGGTTCCAATGATAAATTTAAATCCGGCGCTGGTATCTTTTTGAACCGGCTGTTTTTCAGGTGCTGAACTGAATGCATCGGCGATAAACTGAAAATTGAATACTGTGTCCGGCTGCAGGCGCTTAACCTTCAGCGTTATATTTTCCAATTCAAAATTGTCCACCCTGATTTCTTTGTGCAGTAATCTCAGCATGCTGACGGCAACTTCTATTCTTCCACCTGAAACCAGGGTGTCCTTTCGCTGGTCTTCCAGGTAAATATTTTTCAGGATGATGCGGGAAGGGAAGCCGATGTATAAATTACCGATCCGCACTTTGGTGTGCAGCTTGTTTTCCAGGTAGGCCTCTATTTTTCCGCGTCCGTAGTTTTGGACGGGGCCGGTCCGGATTAGCAGGAGTATGAGGAGGATCAGGCAAAGCAGGATTCCTATCGTCATAGCCACAATGCGCAAAATCCGCCGAATCACTTTCTTCACCTTTTGGCTGATCGTCATAGGTATTTCCCCGGTTTCCTGTTCAGAGCAAAGAACAGGCCCTGTACGTAAGTTCTGGTATATCTGTGGTTACCCATGACGAGGGGAAAATATTCTACAAAGAAACTGTATTCCCGGCTATTAATTCTTTTTGTTTGCCAATAAGAACCGCCAGGGTTTCATCCCGGTAACTTCATTCCTTTTGTTCACCAATAAGAACGGCCCAGGGTTTCATCCCGGTAACTTCTTCACTGATCACCCGGATCATCGCTGTAAGGGGTACAAATAAAAACATTCCCGGAATTCCCCAGACCAGGCGGCCGACCAATACGGCCAGGATGGTAATAAAAGGATTCATTTTCATTTTTCCGCCCACCACATGGGGAAGAATCACATTCGCATCAATAAAATGGGTCACGAGGAAGACAACTCCCACCGCGACTACCTGGCCCGTTGATCCTGTTGTGGCAGTGATCAACATGGTGAGCGCCATGCAAAGATAAATGCCGAGGTAGGGAATAATATTTAGAACAGCGGTCATGACACTTATCAGTAAGGCATATTTCACCCCGATAATCTTCAGGCTGGAAAAAATCAGGACTCCTACTATACACATTTCAATCAGCAGTCCCAAAACATATCCGTTGATCAGTGTGCGCACCCTGTTTATAATATCCCGCACTTTTTCGTTATGGGCATGGTCAAAAAGTTCAACAACAAAACGCATGAGCAACCGCCGGTAATTCAGGATGAAAAAAGTGAATATGAAGAAAAAAATTGTGAGGATCACCGTTTCGGCAATTCCTACAAAGGTCGTGGCTGCAGAATTCACTGCCGTGTTCAGAATTCCGGTTGCCGATTTATTAACGTAATTAACCTGCTGCGAATTGGTGATATGATATTTGTCGCTAATCCAATTCTGGATGTCCTGCCATTTATCCATCACTTTTGCCTGCAGCGAAGGCAGGTCCCTTGAAAGACGGACCACCTGATGACTGAAAAAATAAAATAGTCCGCCAAACAGGATTAGAAAAATTAAAAGTGCAATGCCGGAGGCCAGCGCCCGGGGGAATCTTCGTTTCTCAAAAAGTATAACCACCGGATGCAAGAGGATCGCTACAAGGAAAGAAAAAAATAAAGGAACAAGCAGGCTTTTTCCTGCCCACATGAAAAGCAAAATGAGGGCAACAGAAAAAAGGCTCAATGCCAGTCGGGCATAAAAAGGATATTTCACCATGCTGGTTATCTGTTTTACAAAGACTCCGCTAATGTTACAATATTATCAACCGTAAATCCAAATTCCTTAAACAGATCCTCGGCGGGTGCAGACTCACCAAAATGATTCAGCCCCAGATTCTTTCCGTCTTCAGTTGTATATTTTGCCCAACCCTGGACCGAGCCGGCTTCGACGGATAATCTTTTCCTTATATTTTTAGGCAGCACCGTTTCTTTATAGGCCTGATCCTGTTTTTCGAATAATTCCCAGGAGGGCATACTCACCACCCGGGCGTGAATATTTTTTTCTTTTAATTTGTCTTTTGCTTTCAGCAGAAGATTTACTTCCGATCCCGTGCCGATCAATATCCGGTCTGGTTTTCCGTCTGGCTCGGAAAGTATGTATGCACCTTTCTCCAGATCGGATGCTTTCGCAAATTTTTCCTGATCAATTATAGGAAGTCCCTGACGGGTAAGGATGATTGCAACGGGACCGCCGCTGTGTTCCAGTGCCACTTTCCATGCCTGTGCCGTTTCATTGGCATCCGCCGGCCGGATCACCGTCATATTGGGCACAGCACGAAGTCCGACCAGTTGTTCAATTGGCTGATGTGTGGTCCCATCTTCACCCAGGCCGATACTATCATGCGTAAAAACATAGATGGGTTTAATCTTACTGATGGCTGCCAATCGCATCGGCGGCCGCATGTAATCAGAAAATATCAGGAATGTTGCGCCGTAAGGAATAAACCCTTTCGTCAGGGCGATGCCATTTAATATGGCTCCCATACTATGTTCACGAATTCCGAAATGGAAATTACGGCCATCGGGAAATTCGGGTGAAAAGGATTCAAACTTTTCAAGAATGGTGTCGGTGGAAGGTGACAGATCGGCTGAGCCGCCAATCAAAAAGGGAATCTCAGGCGCAATGGCATTCAGGACTTTTCCTGATGCTTTGCGTGTTGCCATTTTTTCTTCCCCGCTGAATACCGGTAATTTTTCTTTCCAGCCGGCAGGTAATTTTCCATTGTTTGCAGAAACAAATTCGTTCGCCTCCACAGGATATTTTTCCCGGAACTGATTAAAAAGATTGTTCCATTGTGTTTCTTTTTCGATCCCTGATTTACCAGCATTCCTGTAAAAGGAAAGAACATTCTCGGGTACGACAAATGATTGCTCAGGATCGAAACCAAAAAATTTTTTCACCAGCTTTACTTCCTCTTCTCCCAGGGGCGCGCCATGTGCCGCTGCTGTATTCACTTTATTGGGACTTCCATAGGCGATATGGGTTCTCATTTTAATGAGTGAAGGTTTGGTGTTTTCTTCCTTTGCCCTGACCAGGGCATCTTCGATGGCCTCAAGATCATTTCCGTCGGGCAATACCTGCACATGCCATCCGTAAGCAAGGAAACGGGCTGCCAGGTCCTCATTAAAAGTCAGGTTTGTATTTCCTTCAATAGTAATGTGGTTATCGTCGTAGATATAAATGAGGTTTCCCAATTGCAGGTGCCCGGCAATAGAAGCCGCTTCTGAACTAATACCCTCCATCATATCTCCATCACTGCACACAACATAAATTGAATAATCAAAAAGTTCGAATCCCGGTTTATTATAGCGGTCCGCCAGAAATTTTTGCGCAATACCCATACCGACTCCATTGGCAAAGCCCTGACCCAGGGGTCCCGTAGTGGCTTCTATCCCGTCAGTCAATCCGTATTCAGGATGACCGGGCGTTTTACTATGCAGCTGCCTGAATTTTTTAATATCATTAAGCGTTAGATCATACCCGGTCAGGTAGAGAAAACTATACTGAAGCATGCAGGCATGTCCGGCAGATAAAATAAACCGGTCGCGATTGGCCCAGTTTGGATTCTGCGGATTATAATTCATCATTTTTGACCAGAGCAGGTGCCCGAGTGGAGCTAAAGCCATTGGTGTTCCCGGGTGACCGCTATTGGCTTTTTGCACCGCGTCGGCAGAAAGAATTCTGACGGTGTTGATACAGAGGGAATCTATTTCCTTTGTAATTTTTTCTGCTGTTTCCATGCTTGAATATTTTTGAAGAATGAGTGTTTTATACGAATGATGTTCCTTATGACCGGTGAATTCCTGTATTAATTTACGAATCTTTGGATTTCATTCCACCGGGAACCTCAGCAAAATCCCTGCCCCGAGGTCAACAAATTTTTTTAAAAAACTTGTCAGGGATTATAAATTTACGCTTTCTCTCCGGGAATGGAAGTATCGAAGTGTGGAAATGTGGAAGTGTGGAAATGTGAGGTTGTGGGAGTGGAATTATTAATTGAAATAAGGAAAAGTGAAAATTGAAATTCATTTTACATTTCACTCTTACACTCTTATACTCTTATACTCCTATACTCAACCTTAGCGATACTGGATGAGCGTGGGTTGGGTCAAAGCGAAAATGGGGAAGTTAAATGGTACGACCGAAGTGATATAAACAAAAATACTTTTGGGTCCGTACACTGCCTGGTATCCCTGTCCCACAAATGGCTGGTAGCTGGCGGAAATCTGCAGGGTATTGAAAGATAAATTTTCATTCCTGATCTGGCAGCCCACGGTGAATCCGGTATACAAAGGACCCTGTAGTATGGACTCGTTATAAGAAGCCAGCAGAGAAGCCTGCAACAACAGATAAAAATTAAACTTAAACCCGTAAATACTGATCGGGCTGTAATAATTGGTCTGGGCACTCAGGTTGAGTCGCTGATAATTGTTATACTGGGTGTAGCGGTATCCGAATATCCCATTTTCCCTGTTAATATTTACCGGCATCGATTTATAGATCTCCGGATTAAAACATATGACATAATCAGCGTGCAGGAACTCACGTACTTTCGGACCATGCAGCCGAAATAAATTACTGTAATAGTCGGCAGTTATATGCAATACAGCATCCTGGGATTGATGATGATACCAGAAAGATCCCAATCCTACGGTTGTGCTGATCAGATTCTTACCCAGGAACCAATACTTCTGCGCCTGGATAGCGGTGTAAGGTCTTTTTAATGTATCCCATTTATCCAGGGCAAAACTGGCCGCATAAGTATATCCCATGGGAATATCTTCCGTTCTTCCGAATCCAAAAAAATAATTCGTTTTGAAGAAGTCCTGATGGTAAACAACAAACTGCCCGAGTAAAAATTTATGATCACTGTATTTTGGATTATTCTGCAACTCCTTCTGGGCCGGTTTTTGGGTAAAGTCCATATTGAATTGCCTGAATTCTATACCGAAATTGGGACTCAGACTATTATAACCGGTTTTTTTATACTGGTTCGTAAAATTATAACCACCCCAATAGTCGATCAGGTTGTATTTATAGTCCCTGTACATGCTTTGTGGAAGATTATAAATATTTACCGACCTGTTTACAGATAAAGTCAGACCGCCGGTTAATTTTGCCCATGTACTGTAGAGGGGCCGGTTAATAATCAGGTAGGCCGCATTTTCATACTGACCGGAATCTGCGTCAGGTTTGTCGTTTAACATGGTATACCCAACAGACACATCGGCAAAAGATCCGGCCACATTATATTTTGTATAACTGGCGCCGGTACGCCATTGCGGCATGTAATCATTATTCCAGCTGAAACCGAAGGCAACTTTCTGGCCCGCACCAAAAAGGTTATTATTAAAAACTGTTGCTGAAGCCTGTGTGTTGTTGAAGGAACTTATGGAAGTACCGTATTCGAACACGTCTTTTGTCAATACGACAATATCAATCGAATCGCTGTTCTCATAACTATTAATAACATAAATACGCGCATCCTGGATAAATGGAAGCCGGCGCAGGTATCTTTCATTATCCACCAGTTTATAGGCGTTCACCGTATCCCCTTCCCGGAAAAACAGGGACTGTTTGATCACCCAGGTTCGCGTGTCGTAATGCAGCCTGTTGGCAAAACGAACCAGTTTGTTTGGAACTACGGTTGTGTCTTCAATGGTTGTTCCGAATACTTTCAGCTGGTTGTAATAAACAAAACGAATTTGTTTGCCTCCATAAACATCAAAGGTATGCTCCCTGTTTTTCCACATGACACTATCCGATAGAGTTATCGGCGCTACGTTCGACCGGGATAATTGTTTAAAGAGGGAATCCCGTTGCTGCTGGTCGGTGATGATGTTTAAATACCGGGTTATATTACTGCGCTTTTTCGGTGTCTGTTCTTTTGGAATTGTATCGGTCAGGAGTTTAATATCCCCAAAGGATGCAGCTTTCCCGGTTGAAAAAAAACCCAGGAAACTAATTAGCAAGACAAATCGGCAAATGTTATTCAAGAATGTATTAAATTCTACGCGCTACTCACCAATCCGGGTTGCTGAGGCAATTGTTAATTTTTTCACAGGGACGCATTCAAAGCCCTTCGACGTTGAAATTCAATCGAAATAAACGGAATTCCCGGGATTCCCAAAATTATTTTGAGCCTTACACGCACCTGTTTCGTTTTCAGAAACTTAGGATGTAATAATCATGCCCCGGCCGCGTTTCAATTCAGGTTGATGTTTATCAGATTTCCTTTCTATTTTTAATGATTCCGGCTCCTAAATAATTTCTGATGCTCCGTGTGCAGATCGTTATCCTCTTACTTCTCATCCTGGGAGCAGTCTCTTATGGCCAGAAACGATCCGAAGGTCCTGTTTTCAAAAACGGGCGCCTGAAGACAGAAAACAGTCTTCTCGGCCGTGAACTCAGTCACCGCTTATGGCAGTCTGCCCGATTTGGATCAGATTATTATGTGGTCGTTCAGTTGGACGGGCCCCCGGATCCTGGTCGAAAGTCAAACCTTTCGGAAAATGGAATCCGTCTGGAGCAATGGATTGGCGGGAACAGCTGGCTGGTCACTTGCAAAGAAGGATTTGCACTGAAAAATCTGCAACGGATAGGAATCAAAAATATCTATGCCATTCCACCGGCATTAAAAATTGACCGGCGTTTAAAGGAAAATACGGTTGAAGCCGGCGGTTCAAAGGATCTCATCGTCGTTACCTGCTTTCCCGGCAACAAAGAACAGATTGAAAAATCATTGCGTGAATCAGGGGTGAAAATTGTTGAGACGAAAATCAAACCGGCCAATACCTGGTTCGTAAAAGCCGGACCGGCATCTGTAGAAAAATTATCCAACCTTCCTTTCATTAGTTCGATCAGTCCGATACACCTGGAAGATGTTCCTTTAAATTATAATAACCACGCGATACATAGTGTGCAATCACTTTCTGCAACAATAGGCAGAAATCTCACTGGAAAAAACCTCGTTATTGGTATTGGTGATAATGCCAATCCTTCCGACCATATTGATCTGGCGGGAAAATTAATCATGCGAACCGATGAACCGGTGGATTATCACGGTACCCATACAAGCGGAATTATCGCCGGAGGAGGAATAATAAATCCGATGTACGCGGGTATGGCACCCCGGAGTCACCTGGTTGTAAATGATTTTAGTAATATCATCGTAAACAGCCCGACCTATGTGAAGGATTTTAATATGCCACTCACAAATAATTCTTACTACAACGGTGCTGCCGGTTGTGTTGGAGATGGTGAGTATAATATCCTGAGTTATTATATCGATTCCCAATTGCTGGCCTGGCCGAAGCTGCTCCATGTATTCGCCGCCGGCAACGACGGATTTATCACCTGTTCGCCATTTCCCCCTGCCTTTGCAACGGTCAAGTCAGGTTTCCAGTCAGCCAAAAATATCCTGTCCGTAGGTTCCATGAATAATGTGAACTACACTATTGGAGGCGGATCGAGTCATGGACCTGCATCTGATGGAAGAATAAAGCCTGAACTGGTGGCCAGTGGCATATATATTACTTCCACGATCCCCGGAAATCTTTATGACGCTTATATAGGCACGAGTATGTCGAGTCCGACCGTAGCAGGGATTCTCGGTTTGATTACGGAGCGATACAGGCAACTGCATGGAGGTGATAATCCCGAAGGTGCATTATTGAAAGCACTCGTGATCAATAATGCTGTTGACCTGGGCAATCCGGGGCCGGATTACACTTTTGGCTTTGGAATGATCAGCGGGCGCCCGACGGTAGAAGCACTGGAGCAAAATCACTATTTCACGGGTACCATTTCCAATGGGCAGAGTTTACCCTTTACCATTCCTTCTGTAGCTACAGGTGGTTACCAACTGAAAGTTTTGTTATACTGGCCCGATGTACCGGCTTCGCCTGTTGCAAGTGTTGCACTGGTGAATGATCTGGATCTGACTGTTACCGAACCGGGCGGAACCGTGCACCTTCCGATGGTACTGGATCCTTCAGCCCCCAACGTAACAAACAACGCGGTAGAAGGTCCCGATCACAGGAACAATATCGAGCAGGTGCTGGTTAATAATCCGCCCCCCGGGGATTATACGTTGATGGTGAAGGGAGATACGATTCCGTACGGTCCACAGAAATTTTATCTTACTTACGAATGGCTTCCGGCATCGGTAACCGTAGAATATCCATTCGGATCAGAAACCTGGGTGCCCGGGCAGACTGAAACGATACGCTGGAGTGCCTATGGCGGCGAACCGAACGGGTTCACCATTGAATATTCAATTGATGGTGGGAGCAGTTGGATAACGATTGATAATGCCGTTCCCGCTACGGCGCGTTCCTATACATGGACCGTGCCTTCTGTGTTTTCCAATAATACATTGATAAGGATCACCAGGAACAGCACCGCTTATTCAGATACCAGCGATTATCCTTTCACCATTTTGAACCAGCCTGCACTAACGGTCACCAGTATCTGCCCCGGATATGCGCAGTTGCAATGGAACACGGTGACGGGCGCAGATTCCTATGATATCCTGAAATTATCTGCTGACAGTATGCAGGTGATCGGTCATACTACAGATACCAGCTGGCTGGTTACACCGCTTAATAAAGATAGCAGCTACTGGTTTTCTGTGCGGGCATCGCGCGCGGGAATTTATGGGAGGCGTGCCGTCGGACAGAATATCATTCCAAACAGCGGACCATGTTCGGCGCCGGTACTTGCCAGCGACCTATTCCTGGACTCAATGCTTGCTCCGGTTAGCGGCAGACAATTTACAAGCAGTCAACCCGGCAATCAGCGCATAAGCATCAACGTTAAGAACCCCGGCCCCCTGGCGACCTCCTCCCCAATCAGCTTTTCATTCCAGGTAAATGGCGGCGCGATAGTCACCGAAGTTTCTGCATCAGTCATTCCTGCCAATTCCAGCACAGTGTTTACCTTCTCGCCTGCGAACAGTTACGATTTTTCAGCAGCAGGAAGTTATTCTGTAAAAACCTGGATCCACTATTCTTCCGATACAATACCCGCCAACGATACGCTGTTGACAATTATAAAAAACCTGCGCAATGATCCGCTTGTTTTAAGTCCAAGTTTCATCGAAGGATTTGAATCTGCCGCCAACCAGACTTATAATCGACCGGTGCTGGGGCTGGATAGTCTTGACCGTGCGGATTTTTCGAATTCATCCACCAATGGAAGGCTAAATACTTTTTTTAACAGTGGATTTGCCAGATCAGGGAACCGGAGTATGCTGCTGGATGTGACCGGGCAGGGAACGAATGCTGCGGATTCGCTCACCAATACATTCAATCTTTCTAATTATTCTTCCAGCGACCAGTTGTGGCTCGACGTATATTTTAAAAAACAATCTACTGTTGCAGGATTGCCGGGAAACCAGGTCTGGATACGCGGCAATGATCAGGCGGCCTGGATTCCGGTGAAGAGCCTGGGTGATCTATTGGATCCACCCGGGAAATATATAAAGCTGAACCTGGATGTCACTGGTATACTTGCCTCTGTTGCTCCCACCCAGACTGTCAGCAGTAGCTTCCAGGTGCGGTGCGGAACGGAAGGAAAAACGCCGGCGGCCTCCTCAGATCCCAACGGACTACCTGGTGGCGGAATCAGTTTCGACGATTTTATGATCACCAAATCATTACATGATGTGGGTATGCGCAAACTTGTGCAGCCCGGGTTAAAAAATATTTGCGCTTTAAGCAATGCCGAAAAAATTACCGTGGTGATCAGAAATTACAGCACCGATTCTTTGCAAAATATTCCCGTCAGCTACGCGATAAACCAGGACACCGTCACCGAGTTCCTGCCTCTCCTCGCACCCCGGGATAGTCTCCAGTACACCTTTACTAAAACCGCAGATATGTCTGTATTTCAGGCATATCACATCAAAACGTGGGTCAGTGGCCCGAACGATAATTACCGGAATAACGACAGTTCCGGAGATTATACCATTCAGACTACACCACTGGTGAGCAGTTATCCCTACCTGGAAGGATTTGAAAATAATAATGGCTACTGGTACAGTGGGGGACAGAACAACAGCTGGCAATGGGGCAATCCTTTGAAGCAGGTGATTCACAAAGCGGCGAATGGGAAAAATGCCTGGGTTACCAGTCTGAATGGCAACTATAACGATAATGAATATTCGTATTTATATTCTCCCTGCTTTGACCTGAGCGGCCTTACGAAACCGGTCCTATCCTTCAGTCATATTTTCCAGACGGAAGACAATTGCGATTGTGACTATCACTGGGTGGAATACAGTCTGGATGATTCTTCCTGGACCGTCCTCGGAAACGCAACAACAGGGGTCAACTGGTATGATTATGCAACGAAAAATGCCTGGCAGAAATCAG
>JGI1027J12803_100771858_pt1 | contig 16368 bp, 13 predicted proteins | sample IowNatreferecore_FD_12803 | JGI IMG/M metagenome (IMG submission 12803) | reverse complement strand
CACGAATTGGTCAAAAGTTCGCGCGCCGGAAACAACATCCAGATGAGCCCCGATGGCGGGCGGCTCAGTTTCCTGTCCTGGGATGGCTCACTAACCGAGCTGTGGCAAGTGGCCAGCGGCCGGGAGGTGCGCCGCCTCGAGTTTCCCAGCCACGCGGGAAACATCTATCGAATAACCTACCAGGGCGGATTCAGTCCGGACGGCACATTGGTGCATCTCAGGGCTTCCGACGGCACTCACCTGTTTGACTCGCGCTCTCTTGAGCGACTGGCCGTCTTGCCCTCCACGGGCACTCTCCTGGCAGGCCAATTTCATCCGGCCGGAACAGGCTTCATCGACGGAAGCGCCGACGGTTTGCGCCTGTGGCCGTTTGAATCTGGCGGAACGGACGGCCACCTGCGCGTGGGACCGCCACGGCCATTCAGCTCCAGCAATCTCCGCCAGCTCTTTGGCTTATCGGCGAGTGACAATGGAAGATTTCTCGTTGCCAATCGTGGGGACGGCTTCTGGGTCGTCAACGTCACCGAACCAGACGCTGTGGTACATTCGCCATCGCCCGTCCGGTTGCGCGCCGGGCCTGCCATCAGCGCAAATGGGCAATGGATCGCCAGTGCCAGCGAGGGCAACACGCTGCGGATCTGCGATGCGCGCAATGGCCAATTCGTAACCAATCTCAACGTCGGTGCCGTCGCCTATGCCCTTTTCAGCCCGGACAATCGCTGGCTGCTCACCTCCACGGTTGACGAGTATCGCTTCTGGACAATCGGCACGTGGCAGCCCGGGATTCGCCTCAAACGCTCTGCCTCAAACTCAGGGTGGCTGTGCGCAGCTTTTTCTCCAGATGGAGCCACTGTCGCGCTCGATATCGCCGAGCATATGATCCACTTGTTTGTGGCCGGCACGGACCGCGAACTGGCGACGCTACCTACCGGCCACTTCGTGGCATACCTCTGCTTCAGTCCCGACGGCACGCAACTTCTCATGACCTACGAGCCAGGCAGGGCTGAACTCTGGGATCTGCGGCTCATTCGCCAGGAATTGGCGGAATTGAATCTGGACTGGGCAAGTCCATCCTTCATGTCACATATTTTGGATGGGTCCACGGCACAATCATCCAATCGTTGGATAATTTCCGTAACCGTCGACACAAATGAGAAGGTAGCTGCGGAGACACAATAACGCGCGAACGTTTGTTAGGTGTCTCATCTATCAGCCAATGGCCGGAAACGAACCATCCAGCGGTTAAGATTTTGGGGTGAATTTCGTGGGAAAACCACACAACAGCAGAGTCGTAAGTGGTTGATAATAAACAACTTGGAGCCAATGGCCGGGATTGGCCATTTTTCTACGCAATTACGCATCAAATCTGACTGATTTTACCACGTAATCAAGTATAACCTCCACTACTCGCAGTAACCGATTTTAACTCGGTTGATGTCCGTTTTGGTATCCGGCGCGCGTCGAAACTTCGAATACACCGTCGTTGGAGTACCGCGCGCTCGAGTAAGTCAGGGTTCTCTCAACGTCTTAACCGACAAAAAACCTTATTATCAGAGGCCTTTGGGCCCATCGTTGCTTAAGTTGACGAAGTCCGAATGCGGTGATAACGAGAAACGCCAAGGTAACAAAGTTGATGAGTGTGAAAAGCACCAAACTGCACCTAACGAAATAGGGGTTGATGAGGAACACAATCAATGCGCACTGAATTATGTAGATAAACAATGCAGATTCACCAAGAAACCGTAACGGCGCAGAAAGTGCGGCAGCATGTGGAAATCTGACTGTCCAAATCACGATGCAATTGAAGCCCAACGCTGTGAGAAGGAATCCTGGCGTTGGAGGATAGAACAGTTCGCTGTAGCCGTCGCGCAGGTAGTGCGCACCAGGGCTATAAATCCACACAGGTATCCCAATTGAAACAAGCACTAGCCCGAGATTCCTAACCTTTCTATATCCGCCGTCCGCCGTTGATGCTAGAAATCTCTGCGCTACCAGCGCCCCAACCCACATGATAGCCAACCACGGTACCAATGGAAACCACCCGTCGATGAAGAGGTGATGAAGTGGGCCAGTGCGTTCAGAGTTACTTGAGAGCGCTCGGCCTGTTGTCCCCGACAGAAGCGGTTCGGAGAGCTTTTCAGCATAACCGAATAAGTGCTGCATAGCCGGACTTGCTACAATCACCAATGCGATCGCAATGAGCTGCACTTTTGGCTGGAGTCTGGTCAAAAGAAAAGTTAGCGGCGTAGCAATTCCGATGAAGTATAAAATGTCGAATGAATTGAAAGGCACTATTCCCCAGATCAGAAGGTCAATTAAAGTTCCGACGATAAGCAGCAAGCCCGCACGGATGGCGAAATGGGACAAACCGTAATGACGCCGCACGCTCGACGAAGCGACCATCATGCCTGCTATGAAGATAAAAAGCGGAGCCGCTAGCGAGCTAAAAATCCGAAACCATAAAGGATGGGGGTCAGCGTAGCTGACCGCCGACATGTTGGCCGGAATCATAATGAAAATGGCGAGCCCCCTGGCAACGTCAATCGAAGTATCACGGGTCAGAGTCGCCCCACCTTCCACATTCTGCGAAAACGATGATCGAAAGTTTCCATCATAAATGGGTGACGTTCCATTTGGATTAAGAATCATTTTTTGCGACCGGTTATCACCAGACTACATCCCCAGCGGCGAATTCCAGGCCACGATGCTACGGCCTGCTCCACTAAGGCAAGAGCGTTGAATGCTGTAAGGAGCTTGCGGTTTGGGTGGGATTGATCCAAGAAGACACTTGGTATACAACTTGTCACGGCGTGAATGCTACGGAGATGATTCACGCAAACACCGAGTGCAGTAAGCTCTTTCAGAATTCCAGCTGACGCGAACAAACGAAGAGGTATTTGCATGTCTCCATGGAGAGTAGAAAGCGGGTATTCTATCACTACGTGGGAACATTTACTCATCCAAGGTTGCTTTCCTTTCGTTTTGAAGCCAAGTCGGTGATGGAGAAACGCACCATCGATGATCGACCATATCATGTCCAAGTTAAACTTGTTTTCGACCTCCAAGAACAGCATGCCTCCAGGTTTGAGTACGCGAACTATTTCAAAAATCGCCTTTTGGTAATCATCGATGAAACTTAGCGTGCTTCCACAACAAGTGACCAATTCGAAGCTCTCATCAGGGAAAGATATTTGGGTCGCATTAGAAATCCGAAAATCCAAATTTCCGACTGGAAAACCGTTTCGATACTGTGAAGCCATTCGACGTATAGTTTCGCAATACCGTCGATGGAAAACAAATGGCGATCTAAACAGGTCCTTCGTCAGGTAATCCTCGACCCTTTTCCTTCTGGCTTTGTTGAGGAGCCCAGTTGCAATGTCAATTCCGATGACCTTATGACCGCATAAACTCAATAATACCGTCTGAAATCCTGTTCCACATCCGACGTCCAAGCAGCGCGCTCCGGGAACCAAGGTTGACCTGGCTAAATCCAAAAGCAGGAAATAGTGCAAGCGATTGAAAAGCCAGGCATACCAAAGATCGCTAATCTCGTCGTACTCTTCGGCCATCTCGTCAAAAATCGATGCAACCAGCTCATCATTCAGAGCTTTCTCGTGGGGTCCACCGGCATTTTGTTTTTCGACTCTCAATCCAGTACTCCGTAGAACTACGGCACGTGGCGCCTGCATTTCAAGTCTAGTCCACAGTTGCGGCAGAACAATAAGTTCTTGACGATTCGCCCCTGATGGGCACAATCGCGCGGTTTTGGAGTGCCGAAAAAGACGATTTTTTAAAGGATCGGCCGGTTTTCCGTTTTTGCGATAATTAATCAGATGGAATGAAAATTTCAAAAACCCGCTTCCTGAATTGGGCCGTGCTGGCACTGCTTCTTTCGGAATCAGACGTAACGAGGTGCGCTCAGGTCGTTTCGTCACCCGAGGGCACGGCCACAAAATACGTCTCGGAGCACGGGCCTGTTGTTTATGCACCTCGCGCTGCTCGGGCGCAGAAAGTCATTTTTGATACTCCGGATAAGCAACTCATTTGGACGCCCGACACGCCGTTCCGAAATTTCTTCGATTCGCATTCTGCGGATTTCGAACCCGGGACGCTGGAATATGCCAAATCGACAATTTTGAGTGATATAATCGCAATGCTGCGAAGCCGGGAGTACCTGCGGTACCTGGTTGCAGCCGTTATCGATGAGCATAAGAAAACGGCGATTTCCGATCTGGATCCTGCTCAACAAGTTTTGAAAGCGCTTCCGCAGGAAATCCAAGCGGTTGTCGTCGCAATTACCAACAAAGTCTCGGTTGCCAGTTCTGAGAGAGCCGAGGGCCAGCCGGAAGGATTGAACCTGCTCCGCAACGAACCCGCAGTCACTAACAGCTTCACTATACTAAAGCAGTCGGTTGATGCATTCAGTCAGGTCATAGTAAAATACCCGTCTTCCTCGGCGATGCAGGACGCAATGTCGCATTTGCGGGATCTGACCAATCAAATTCAACAGCTCGTTTTTGCAGGGGGTACCGGTGTAGAGGCCCTGACGAATTCGTCGTCTGCGGCGGTCAAGTCAGTTACTTCGGCAGTCAAAGAACAACCTCACAAATCGGATGAATGGCGGAATAACCATGCTCAATTGCTGACCGACGCGCTTTGCTTGCATTTAATACGGCAAAACTATCCCGACATGGACGACGACCGAATCGAAGCGTTAATTGCTGATTTTACGGCAGTAACAAATAAATTGCTTCAGACCGGGGGAGAGGTAACCAGTACCGTGTGGGCTTTTGCGACGGCTCAAGATGTTGCACAAAATCTGGAAGCCGGAAACGCGCTTGCGCTAGAACTGACACAGCGGCTTAAGGGACGTGATTGGCTGAGAATCGTGTTAGATCGTGCGATTGCTAATCGCTCCGATCTATTCAAAAGAACAGGGTCCCCAGTTCAAGGACTACGTGATACAGAGGATGCGTTCCGAAAATGGGCAGAGGCTAAGCTCTTCAACCCCGCCCTGGCAGGATGTTTGAAAAGCGACTCAGTATCTCTTTGGCAGGCTTTTCTGAATCACCTAAACACTGGGCTTGGGAATGGAACCAATCGATTTCTGCTGCAGCCCTCTGGCAACCGCGAGCGACGAATGGATTCTGATGAATTGCGGTTATTCGGAAGCGACTTCCGTCAGGAACTTCTAACCAAGGGCAAGGGGCCGGACGGCAGCCTCGGGTTTGCTCAGTTGGATACAACTATCTCTAACTACTTTGCCATTTCAGACAAAGGTTCTTACCTCTGCCCTGAATACGGGACTGGACTCTCGATTCAAAAACTGGAAGAGACGGCTGAAGGCTTCTGGAGTAATCACCTCCGCAGTGATCGAGCACTGAACGCTGCCTGGAGCGTTTTGACCAACGCTATGGCCGACACAAATGGAGTGAAGGGTGAACTAACCAACTTTCTGGTGCAAGTTGTGCAGTCCGTGCAGGCTGCCAATCTTCAACAGTCCAGGGACGACCGAATTGAGTCTTCGGAACTCTTCAGGTATGTCACAAATCATATGGCAACCGCCCTGGCTCAAAATGGCAAAGGAGAGAAAAACCTGGATAGCCTTATTTCTTCGTCGTTGCCTAAACCCATTCCCCTTAATGCTGCAAGGGCGCGACAGCGGTTGATTACTGATCTCCATACGGTTTTCACAGGCTCCTTACCCGTCATACGTTCTGACGATTCACTTGTGAAAGCGTTTCTTAGCTCTGATCAGGCCAACTATGCATTGCCAGAATTTCGCACAAAGGCATTAAGGACTGTTCCGAACCTGTTTTATGCGCGAAACGGAACCAATGAGACGGCAACAAATGCTGTAACGGTTTTCAAGCAAGTGGTGGAGGATCCCGAAATCGCTTACTTGTTCGGGAGCGGGAATGGTAATCCGCAGGTCATCGAAGCTTTTAAGCAAGAATTTTGCTCCGCGTTCAAAGAAAAAGACAAACTGCAAAGCGCGATGGAAGCAGAACATGAAGCGGACTATGACTATTGGTGGTTAACGTTCTATCCCAAAGCCATTCCGCTGGGGAACAAACGCCTTCAGGGAGCCAGCATCATTGAGATAGGATTTCCTGAGACTGTGATCCCGGAGATTCAATATCATCGTTGGCTCCAAGACACGAGTCTTACCGGCGATGGAAATCAATACAACAAGTCAAAATTGCCTGCTGTTTCACCTAAACTTGAATCGAATTCCCCGACGAGTCCGACCAGCGGACGATTAATCCGTAATCTCCGACTGCGCAACGCGACGACATTACTTCGAGACATGCTCGACGTGCTGGAGCTTGTGGATTTGAAATCGAAGTTTACGGAAGTGCGCCCAATGATGCTGCACGGATTAGAAGAGTTTACCAAAGCAGAGAACACGGACGAGGTGAACTATCGCAGCGGTGTCAGGGCGCTGTACGAAGAAGTATTTCCTGAAGACCGGGCATGGCTTAAAGCACTAGCAGAGGTCACTGATAAGTTTGGAATTGATGAAAATGGTAAAGTTCGGCTCAAAGTAAAAGATTCGCGAGATTTCTCGTTAGACCTTTCGGTAATCGTTCAGCAGACAAATTCCGTCGACGAGATTTTGAAGAAGATCAACTTTCAGGTGCCTGCGACACGATGGGGAGACCTCGGTGACCTTGGCACGAAAATCCTGGAGCGCCTTGCACTGACGCCTTCCGTCGGTTCAAAGAAAAATTTACCCAAGAGTCTGGACGACGTTCGGGGCGCAATGATAGCAAAAATCGAGGCACTAGAGTCCGATTTTCAAAGAAACGTGGAAAGTCGGCTGGAAGAAATGCAACAAAGTGTAATCGCCCGAAAAAGGCATACGAGCAGCGAAGAGACTTACCCCAAGGTTGATCAAAGACAACTCAAGGTCGCGATCGCGAATGATTTTGCAAAAACCCTCAGAACACTTGAGGCGCTCGACTTTTCATCGCCGACGGTCAGCAAAAGTGATGCACTGAACCTTATAAGGAAATCATTGGACGATCTGCAGACGTCATGCGGAGCCACATTGGCTCGATTTTTGATGGCGCAAGACAGCAATACCGTGAACCTATCCTACATTGTAAAGCGCACTCAACGGACGTTACAGAACAGTCTAGCTGACCGGCTGGCCGGTTGCAGTTCTGGATTGGAGGGTGCCAATCAGGTAGAAACCGACGACGAAGAGCCGACAGAATACGAGAAAGGTATTCAAGAAGCTGTCCGGTCATTCGCAATCAATTTCTACCTCCGCCAACAAGATGATAACGAGGTGCGGAGTAAAGTTCGTGACCTACTGCGCAATCTTGAACTCGACAAACACCACATCCTCTTCTCTGTTTACGCCCTAAGTGGGACAAAGGCCCGCCTACCTGAGAAAGTGAATCTTTACCTGTGGGCCCAAGCTCAAGGAGTAATGTTTTTTCTAAATAAGGACGCCGACCTCACAAATAAGAGTACGCAGGAACACTTGGTAGACTATTACAATAATAGTGAGCCGCTGCGCAGCGATCATATCGAGACACTGCGCGATATCTCGAAAAACCATTTAGAATCCATGAGAGCGGAAGCTGAGCTCTACCGGCTTATACTTAACAGCTATTTCTCGAGCTATCCAGATGTCCCGACCAAGCAGAATATCCAGGAATCATACTTTATAGAGCACCGCGAGCACCTGCTTTCGGTTGTGTATGACTGGCTTGACTACTCTTGCGTCTTGTTTAACCCAGAGAATCCCACGCTGCTAATGCAGTTTGTGCACGACTCCCGGTTTCTGTCGGATAATGGTCGGTTTTTATTGCGCGCTCTGTTGGAAAAGTATCTGCCAAAAAAGGAAGACAAAACGGATTATAGAGACTGTTTGTCGAATGCGGTGCACGAACTCTTTAATGATTCGAAGAATCTTCCTCTTGCAAATGAATTGAGTGACAAATTATTGGGCGAGCACTACAAGTCTCTTTGGGAAATGTTGGCGATGATTGAAGAAACAGAACGCCATGCAGTTCCATACGAGCAGATAACACTTCGAGATTATTCTACGTTTCGTTTCTGGGGACGCCCGAAGTTCCAACGAGGGATTCAAATTGTCGAAATGTTGCCGGAATCGCGCGACGATCTTGTCAGCATGTCGATTAACGAAGGTGGCGTCGTAGCGCAGCTCGCGGGCGAAGCCGACGGGTCCGCGGCTTATGATCTTAATGAAGCGAAAATGGCTCAGAGGTACGCGAATATCATAGGGACTCAGCTTGGAAAGAGCCTCTCGGGACGGCAACAGGATCTCACGAACGGCCTTGGTACACTAAAACAATCGTTGGAAGAGACGGCATCCGACCGCCGCCAACAAACCGTGCGCGATCTGTCCCAGTTGAATCAATCATTGAGTTCTCAAGGGTACTCGCTTGGCGCGACTGCGAACGGGAGCGTTTACGCCCGAGCAAAGGCAGCGCTGGCATACTCTCGCCGCAGAGAGTATCTCGATGCGGCAATTACCTCGGCCGGCCGCGGAGATAACTATGCGAAGTGGGTTGTTCGCACCAGCGATCTTCGTAGCGATTTAGCCAAAGGGCAGGGTAAAAAACTTGTGGCTGCATCACACAATGGTTTTCCGAATGGAGATCAACCATTTTACCTTTTGATAAAGATTCCGCATCGATCGGTTAAGCAAGATTGGTACGGTCGGAAGTATATTTACTTTAACAGTACATATATTGCGACTAGCCGCGAATCTGCTTGGAAGCAAGCTGGTTTTCCTGGCCTTTTGGTCAAAGCACCGCTGGCTCTTATTAATCCACATTGGTGGACAGAGATAGAAGAAGGTTTGGTGGGTACCCAATTTCCGTTTATGTGGGATGTTCGAAGCCAGTCCCAACAAGCAGATCTGCTACATACCCCAAACGTGCTTGGCGGAGCCATATGGCTCGATGACACGGATAAAGTCAGATACAGTGAAATTCAGGACCAATTGTCGGCGGAGGATAATTTCATCCGGCTAACTCGAGAAGCCCAATCCCGCGACCTCGGTAACGTAATGAATGATATTCAAAAGGAATCTGGCCAGTTCAATGACCAAGTTCGTAAACAGATGAGCGATCGCGTCAAGAGTATGCAAAAAGCGTATACCGAGGCGGAGCAGGCCACTGGGATCTCAAACAGGCTCAATCAGATTGAATCTGAGCTAAACGCCCTCAAGCAACGTTACAACGGGACAAATGGTGCCTCTCAAGGAAAGTAGGTTCTGGCTGATCGCCCGGCGTACTTTGGCAAATGTTCGGTTTTGTTCCCAACACCGTTGTTAAGAATTCCTATGAAATCGAGATGACCAAAAACGGTCGCCAGCTACAACCAATTGTTCGATACCGCGTCACAATTCAGGTGAAGGTTACGCGAGCCAACCAGCGGGCGCTCGTCCTGCAATGAAGATTCTCTAAATCATTTGGCACTTGCCACCGTGGTCCCGCTGTTCCAAACTCCAAGCGACCAACAAGAATGGATATATGGGGATTATCGCTTTCTTTGATTTGGCCAGAAAGGCAATCAAAGAATTTCCTGCCGCGAAATGGCTCTTTGGCGTTATTGGTCTGATTGCCGTAATCGCACTAGCAAAGGCAACAACTTACCCTTGGTATGTCTTTGCCTTCGGAGCTATCGGAGCATTGCTCTCCGGGGGTATGCTGGCTGTTGCCGCAGCGGCCTATGAGAAACAAAAGCAGCAGGGGGGCTGGCCAATCCATCTAGCGCATTCATCTGGATATGCCTTGTATTCTTTGCAGTTTGGATTTTCTTTTTCACCGGGTGCGTTTTCTTTGATTGGCCGAAGCCGCCGGCCAAACTCTTCGGTGTTGCTTCAGGAGCCACAGATGACCCGAGAACGCTCCGCGAACAAAAGGCTGAGGCATTAGCACAGTTACGTTTGATCGAAAAGTACGCCTTCTTTACGGACAATAAATTTCAACTGAAGGTTGGGTTCGCACAAAACACAATTACTAATCTATGCGCGTTACTGGATGAACAATTCCGGGTAGCCGGCACCGATGCCATGAATGAAGTCGAACGAAAAATAGCGCTGAATAAGCGAGTGCTTTCGGACTATAGTAGTTCGCTTTCCGAAATTAGAGGCCTCATCGACCTTATTTCCACCGAACTCGGTATTCTAAAAAACCTCACCAACAACGTCGACCTCAAACCGACAACAGCGCAATGCGTAAGATCCTCAGCGCAGCAACTGGATGCTCTTAAGGGTCTCTTATCTCTGATCGCCACGTGGATTGAGAAACCAGTAGAGTCCGATTATAAGGGAGTTCCAACCCGAGTGAGTCACTTGATTAAGGAAGCCCACCATTCTTCACAGGCTATGGGCTTCCACGACATAATTTCGGAACTAGACGATTGTCTCGGGCGCGTTTGATGGAATTACAATTGCAGCTAGCGGCGAATTGATTACAACGGCGACCGCCCAGCGGAGCCTCAATACTGTGATGCAATGTGCGACAAGCGATTTGTGAATTGAGCCGCGCTCCACGACTAGCCAAGGTGACAAATCGGTGCTTCCTGGGATTTGCTCCCACAGTCCCAAACCGAAATACTTTGGCCCTGTACAGTCCACCGCAAGACCGGTTCTTTTTGCCGGCTCATTTAGGTCCAGGGGCGCCCCTTATACGCAAGGTTCTCACGAGACCGCGTATCTCCTGGTCAAAGGCAAACCGCCTAAACCCACGCATCCCATTCGCGACGTGTTGGACCGAGAATACACGGGCAACAAGTTTCACCCGCACGAGAAGCCGATTTCAGCCATGACGGCGCTCATAACCGCTTTTTCAAAGCCCGGCGCTATCGTTCTCGATCCGTTTGCCGGTTCGGCAACTACCGGCATTGCGGCTCTCGATTGTGGTCGACGATTCATCATGATTGAAAAGATGCCGCGGCACTACCGCGTTGCACGTTCGCGTTTGAATTTCGCGAAATTCGTGATCGGAAAGCCAATCTCTCCCTGTCCAACAAAGTGCCGTCCGCGCTTCCAGTGAGAGTAACCTAACCAGAAGCAACCCGTTAGTGCGGGTGGACGGCAGAAAGAGAGTAACCGTGAACGAAAATGATTCAAGTATGAGCAATACGTTGGCCCTGCTCGACAAACTGAAATCCGAAATGCCGGAGATATGGAGCCAAGCACAAGTTGTCGGCAAATGGGTTTGGCTCGAATTCAATGTGCCGCCACTGGCACAGATTCGAAACAAGCTCAAGGAACTTGGATTCCGTTGGAATATGCCGCGGAAATGTTGGCAACACCCTTGCGGCGTGCCGAGCAAGCGTTCAACTCGCGACCCACGCTGTGTGTATCAAATTAGGCAAGTGGAGGCTTTCGCACTCAAAGAAACTTCGAAATCGGCAATTTCGAAAGAATACAAAATCATCGCACTGCGCGAGTGTCCCCTGCCGGAGCAGATGAAAATCTGCGATACGCCGGAAACAGCGGCTGAATATTGGCGTCTAAACATTGCGACAAACCCTTACTTCAATCCGGATTGCGAATGCTTCGTTGTACTTCTGTTAAACACGCGCCGGCGCGTTAAAGGACACCAACTCGTGAGTATCGGGACTCTGGACACGATTCTTGTGAATCCACGTGAAGTGTTCCGCGCGGCAGTCATCGGTGCCGCTGCGGCAATCATACTCATGCACAATCATCCAAGTGGTGAGCCAACGCCGTCGGAAGCAGACATCAAAGTAACGCGAGATCTTATCCGAGCCGGGCAGTTGCTCAAAATCGAAGTACTCGATCATGTCATCGTTGGAAATCCGAGCCATTGTTCTTTGCGTGAATTGGGGTATTTCTATTCCTGATTCCTCTGCCTTGACATTCGTCAGGGCTTTTTACTTTGGAGGGTTAACGGCAAGAGTCAAGCACGTTGCAAGATAATTTAAGCGAGCTTCAGGTAGAATTCAGCTTACAGCAAAAGATCCTTCAGCAATCGGTTTGCTGACCAACCTCAGCACCACCAATCCTCAACTTGTAGCTTGGCATGCGCCTGTTCATTACCTACTGTTTGCCCATGAAAGTGATTGAGGTCGAGACCCAGAATCGAGATTTCCTGCAGTATTTTACGGGTTCTGATGACCCGGAAGCCGGTTTCGAGTTTAGTATCCCAGGTAACGTTACCCTTCAATATGTTGGTAAGATTTCTCGTGAGGGGATGTTACCTGGAATGCCCCATGTTTTCCAGTTCGCCTTGACTGTCAGCAGCGGGGTAATCACGAAGGTAGCTGCTGACTGGATTACCAACAAGCTCAAGGCCCGAGCAAGAACTATTCGCATTGCTAATAAACGCCTACCTGTCGTCGACCAAGAAGTCGCTTCGACTATTTCCGACTTGATTGAGGCTGAATCGAATGATCCCCCCATTGAGTAGGATGCATTTTGGGTGTGAGCTATCGAACACCAGAAGAATTGCGAGACGTGCTCCTGCGGGCGCCATGCTCACCGGAGATCGTGCCTTTCGTCAAAGCTCTTAAATCCGCAGGTTCATTCTCAAATCGTTTTGCCGGGTTGGTAGATCGGATGCAACACGATGAAACCTTCCGCCGAAGGGTACTCTCTGACGCGCTTCAAGTTGCGCAACACAATCTCCTTCAGCCTCACGAGACCTTTTTCTTATTGGTTGCAGCCAATATTCTCGATGCGGATTATCCGTGGCCAACCCTTCCGAATCTGACACTGGCTCCGACTCCTCAATCGATGGCGCAGAGGTTCTCACGGCAGCGCGCCGATGCGGAGCACATTAATTCGGACAGAGTAAACAATCTCATGACGATGATTTCGAAGGACGTAAAATTCGCGAAATTGGTTCTGCAAAGACCATCATTGGCCTTGGGGCCATTCAATTTAACGCAAGTAGAATTCTCCGCGGTCGTGGCTTTCGCGATGCTTCACCCAAATGCGAGGGATGGTGACACCGTGCTCATATCTGAGGAGTGCGCTACGCTGCTCGCCTCAGCGAACAAAGCGCTCTCCTCGGCAAGCAAACCTTCCCTGTTGTCGCGAATTATAAATGCCCCCAGAACGTTGTTCCAAAAACTCGGCTGCTTATTCCGGTGAGCGACTCAGAGTCCAACATTCGTGCCCGCCAACGCCTTCACGAGGTTCAAAATAGCGATCGCGTTCCGTTACCCGATCCAACCACAGAAGAGGCCCGTGCCTTCCTGAAGTCAAGGAACTGGGAATATCTCCTTCCAACCGACGATGCACTTAACAAGTCCATTCAACTAGCAAGGGACGTAGGGGGGATGGATGGTTTTCTACGTGGACTTGCCGATGAGGTTCTGTCAGTAGTGACTCCACAACAGAAGAAGATCTTGAGTGACGTTCCAATCGGGGTTGTTGATAGTCATCACCCCTTTGGTGGAGTCGAATCACTACCGGGAGGTGGACGCTGTATAGTATTTCACCGGGGCCTCTTACTATTCATACACGATATGTCGAGGATTCTTGTCGCAGGACTCATGATGACTCGCGAAATGGAGCATGATGCCGGAAGTCGCTTTCTGTTCACCCTAGCGAGAAAGTCAATGCACGTGTGTTTAATGTTCTTGGCCGACTATCACTTGCAAGGAACACATTTTGTCGAAATGCCCTTTGAATTAGAGATCGAAGCCGATTTCGCCCGCAGAGCTATGGAAAAGTTCTGTGTGCTACACGAGTTTGGACATATCTTGGACGACGCAAGTGGAGACTCTGTTGGCGTTTCTGATGGCTCGGACAACCGGCGGCGAGAGCTATACGCGGATGCTTGGGCGGCAAAGTTGGTTAAGCATAGGACACACCAAATTTTTGATTCTATCGAGCCGGCGGCCAAGTGGCGCTTAGCTTCGCCTTGCGCTTTCATGGCAATTGCGCACTTTTTGGAAATGGTCATCGCCAACATCGAGCGCATTTCCGTAGAGCTGGGAACTAATGTGTTACCGCGAGATATTGACATGTCAAAGTATCCTCGTGCGTTAGACCGGTACAATGCGGTGCGCGAAATTCTTAGGAACGAAAGTATCATCGGGAACGACAAAGACGAGGCTGAGGAACTGTCCGATTTGTGTTGGTCGTTAGTAAAGTGTCTGTGGGAACTTTGCGAAAAAGGCATTGCCGTTGGGTTTTATCGACAGATTGCACGGCAGTCATAGACCATATCTATTTATTGGGCACGGCTCGCTCAGCCCTCGACGGTCACAATATTCCACAATGGGATGTTTCTATTCGTGATGCTACTCCCCGGACAATTCAGTCAGGGCTTTTGTTCTCACTTCCTCGCTCACGGCCAAGAGAATTGACCCCGAACCACCCCCTCATTAGTTCGCCGCTGCCCTCTCTTCATTTTACCATCCGGTCAAGGTCGTTCCAGCCTTGCCCGGCCAAGCGTTCCGCCGCGCTCGTTACGCCTTGACTACGGATGGACATTCCGAGAGTGCAAGGCGGCTCACGAGCCACGTTGCATAAAGGTCGAACGATTACTAGCCAATATACAAACTACGATGACTTACATCGAACAGTTCGAAGCGGAGCTTGCGAAGAAGCTCCAGGCTGGCGAGGACACCGCCGCTCTCGCCAAGTGGATTCGGGACAAGGTTCTCGAAAGCTATAAGAATGGTCTTGCCGCGGGCAAGAAGCGCTCCGAGAAGAAGAGCGAGAGCGGGCAGCCGGCAACAGTTCCTTCACAAGCTCAATAGTCAGGGGCTTGGATTATCAACATTATATCACAAACCTTATGTCACTCGACAACCGAGACCTAGAGGAGATTGAACTTTTTGTCTACAAGAGCGGCGATGACATTGCCGTGTCCGTCGCCCGAAGCTTCGAGCGAATCGAAGAGCGAATGGACGAAGCAGAATCACGTCTCCATAGCCGGCTTAAGGAGCTCGAAGAGAAGCTGGACGACATGATTGATTTGGGCAATGGCCCGAACAATCACGACTAATCGTTCGAGGAAATGAAGACCCCGCCTATCCGGGCGGGGTTTTCTTGTGCTTATGTGGCTCTGAGGGGCGGTTCCCCGACCCCCTTTACCCCCTGCCGAATACCTCCCCCAGGGGGAATCATGCAGTATTGGCAAGTGGAATTACGACTTCGGATAAAGAACGTGCCGCTTTCTTTTCGTAGTCCTCCAATGAAGGAATCGTCACTTGGGCCTTTCGTGCGTATGCCCGATGAACCGCTTTGCTGTTATGTCCCAAGGCTTCTTGTGCAAAGCGTTCGGGATAGCCGCATGTCTTTGCGCGTTCTGCCCAGGCATAGCGGTAGCTGTGCAAAGACACGCCCGACACGCCAACCAGTCGACAACGACGAATAAATGCTTTCCCTCGATCTGACTCTTTCCATTTGGAGACTTGTGGAAACAGCAGACCTGCTTGAGGACGCCCTCGAAGAATTTCCGCCACAGAATCACCAAAATGAATCATGGCTTGGCTTCCCGTTTTCATTCGGGAGTAGGAGATGGTTCTTGCCGTCCAGTCGATGTTTTGGCCGGTGAGCGTCGCGATATCAGTTTGCGAGCCACCCAAGTGCCAAAGGAGCTTATAGTATTCCCGCAGTTCGGCATTACTCTCCCCTGCCAGAATCTTTTGGTGTTCTTCCCATGTAATGGCCCGTTTCTCTTTGAACCGTATATCTGGCCACTGACGTTTCGGGATTATTGGCCACGGAAGCCAATTCATGTCCAAACAGAAGTTATGCAGGCGACGGAGGTAAATGTTTGTGGAAACGGTTCCCTGCTGCAAAACTTTGAGAAGAGTCTCTCCTTTTGTCTCTACGATGACTTGCTGCCGGATTAAATCAAAGGCCTTGTCTTTGCCGGCCCGCTTCCACCGTTCCTGATTTTGGCCGCGCTTACTGTCAGTCAAAGCAGTGAGCGCGTCGTGCCATGTTCGCTCCTGAATTCCGGAATCGCTGCCAGCCAAATAGGCTTTGGCGATTTGGAGATTTAGCATCGGTTGGCGTTCAGCCTGATTCTTTGCCTCAATGAGCTGCATTGCTTCTTCTTCGTTGCTTGTCTGAAGACTTGTTCGTTTGTTGGTTTCGGTATCGACGCAGTAAAAGGCGCCTCCCCGATTGCCACGACGAATAAGACGGTAACGTGTTTTCATGTGCATGCACGCAACCGCGAAGATAAAGAAGCCGTTCCCGGGAAGTTAGCGAGCAGTGGGAGTGTTATCCCAGGTATCGCCGAATTGTGAACGAGCACCAAAGTTGGTGTCCATTCTGGTATCCACGATGGATCCGTTGTCTCCTAAACCTTTGCTGCACTCGCAGTTAGGACTGGAGCCAATGGCCGGGATTGAACCGGCGACCGACGGTTTACGAAACCG
>JGI1027J12803_100615207_pt1 | contig 16514 bp, 17 predicted proteins | sample IowNatreferecore_FD_12803 | JGI IMG/M metagenome (IMG submission 12803) | reverse complement strand
CTTCACCTCATGGACACACTCAAAATAGGCCATCTCCGGCGGGTAGCCCGCATCTACCAGCGTCTCGTAGCCGGCTTGAATCAAAGCGGTCAACCCCCCGCATAGAACCGACTGCTCGCCGAACAAGTCCGTTTCGGTTTCATCCTTGAACGTAGTCTCGATGACTGCCGCTCTCGCCCCACCGATGGCGCTTGCATAAGCCAAGCCGATTGTTTTGGTGTTGCCGGAAGGATCTTGCTGCACCGCAAGCAGACACGGCACGCCCCGCCCTTTTTGAAATTCGCTTCGCACCAAATGTCCCGGCCCTTTCGGCGCCACCATGAACACGTTCACGCCCGTGGGCGGAACGACTCTTTTAAAGTGAATATTGAAGCCATGGCCGAAGGCCAAATAATTGCCATTCTTGAGTCCGGGTTTAATTTCTTTCTCATAAGCTTCTCCCTGAAGCTCATCGGGCAACAAAATCATGACGATGTCACCTGTTGCGGCCGCATCCGCCGTCTCAGCGACCTTGAGTCCCGCGTTCTCCGCCTTCGCCCACGAGTTGCTTCCTTTCCTCAAACCGACGACCACGTCGACCCCCGAATCGCGTAGGTTATTGGCGTGGGCATGGCCCTGACTCCCGTAACCCAGAACCGCGATTTTTTTTCCTTTGAGCGACCCTAGATCCGCATCGCGATCATAATAAACTTGCATGGAATCCTCCCCTGATTTACCAGCAAGAATAGCGGTTACTAACCTATTATTCAACCTAAGAATGAGGCTGAGGAAATGCGAAAAGACTAAAAGAGATCAGGGGGCCACTGTAAAAGGCGGTTGCCGTCACGAGTAAAGTCTTGGTAGTGAACTGTATTTCCAGGCTGGTTAAAAAATCTTAGAGACCGACCATTGTCAAAGACGGAAAGAGAAAGCGTCGAGCGTTTTTGCTTTACGCTTTGCCCTTCGCACTTTGCATTCGGCGAAATGTGACAACGCGATTTAGGCAGCAAGCTCTACTCGCTTTCGGCAGCCTGCTACCGCGCCTTTACATTATGGGCGGATACAAGATCGACAAAAGCTTGTAAAATATCGGTCGTAGAAATAATGCCTACCAACTCTTCCTTTTCTACCACCGGTAGGGCTCCGATCTTGTGCCGTAGAAGAATCTGCGCCACTTCCTCCAACGGAGTCGCGGGCGTAGCCGTGATAGCGCCTTCAGTCATTGCCGACTGCACGCTGGCCACTATATTGTGTCGGCCATACTTTCGAATATCACGGTCGGTAAGAATTCCTACCACCCGTCCCTGATCCACCACAGGGATTTGGCGAAATTCGCCCGCGCGCATTTTTTCCTGGGCAACTGCCAAAGTATCCCGTGGGGATACTGTCACCGGGTTTTTGGTCATGCGATCGCCAGCGATCATAAGCTCACCTCCATTCCTAAGGAATCAGCACGCAACAAGTCGGATAGAAATAATATCGGCCAACGACCTTTTTTCTTCATTCTCGGGAAAATAGCGGTTGAGTTTGCTTTGGGGCTCTCAAAACAGCCCTATTGATATCTATAGGTTCGAACCTCTGGTATCTCACAGCAACGTTAGAAAAGTAGATTTACTTGAGAGCGTGGCGCACTCGGAAAAATCCAAGTCATCCATGCTGAAGGCCTGTTGATGCCTAGGTCTTTAGCAGCGCTGGTTCTCGCCGTGGTGAGTCGGTTCGGGAAGTCTCCCGCGAGATCGCGATGCGACCGGTCCGAATCAGTTCTTTAATCCCAAGGGGCCGCAACAGATTGATCAGCGCCTCCACCTTGTCAACGTCACCGGTAATTTCGATGGTATACGTGCTCGGGGAGGAATCCACGATCTTGGCGCGAAATATATCGGCGATGCGGATCGCTTCATCCCGGTGTTCGGGCTTGGTGTGAACCTTGATCAGCGCGGTTTCCCGGTCCAAAAAGTGGGTTTCGGTCAAGTCCACAACCTTGAGAACTTCCACCACCTTGTTTAACTGCTTCATGATCTGCTCAATGATCCGATCGTCACCAATGGTCACGATGGTAATCATTGAAGTCGTCGGGTCTAGGGTCGGTGCCACCGACAGGCTTTCGATATTGTAGCCGCGCGCGCTGAATAGACCCGCCACTCTGGCGAGAACGCCAAATTTGTTCTCTACAAGAACCGATATGATATGTTCCATTCGCGGAAAAAATCAGGCAGGAAGAACTCCCTCGCCCTCGTCCACCTTTTTCTTATGTGCTCCGCCCTTTTTTGCCAGCTTTAACTCAGGGGGATCCTCGAGCATCATCTGATGTTGGGCGCCGCCTGCCGGGATCATCGGATAGCAGTTCTCATAGGGATCGGTAAGAATATCCATCAGCACCGGACCCTTGTGTTTCAGACCTTGCTTGAGCACGGACTCTACCTCGGCGGGTTTGCGCGCGCGCAACCCGAGAATGCCGTAGGCATCTGCCAACTTCACGAAATCCGGCATGTTGCCCAAGAGACTCGCGGAATAGCGGCCCTCGTAAAAAAGATCTTGCCATTGGCGAACCATGCCGTGACACCCATTGTTGAGCAGGACAATCTTGACCGGCAGTTTATGTTCAGCCGCAACGACCAGTTCCTGCAGATTCATCTGAAAGCTGCCCTCGCTAGTGATACAAATGACAAGCTTTTCAGGAAACGCTTTTTGGGCCCCAATGGCGGCCGGGAAACCAAATCCCATCGTGCCGAGGCCGCCGGACGTCAACCAAGTACGCGGCCGGTTACCCTTGAAGTATTGGGCGGCAAACATTTGATGCTGGCCAACATCGGTGGCCACGATGGCTTCATGCTTGGTCAAGTCAAACAGCTTTTCGATTACAAATTGAGGCTTGGTGATCTTATCACCTTGTTTGTACGTCAACGGATGCGATTTTTTCCATTCTCCCACTTGCTTGAGCCACGGCGATCTAAGAGCCTTCATCTCCGCCGGATTGCCGTCCATCGACCGAAGCATCACATTCATCTGCCGCAGGACGGCTTTGACGTCACCGACAATCGGGATGTGAGCGTGAAACGTCTTTTTGATCGAGGTTGGGTCGATATCGATATGGATCACCCGGGCTTCCGGACAAAACTCGGAAAGTTTTCCTGTGACCCGATCGTCAAAGCGTGCTCCCACCGCAATTAGCAGATCCGAGTGGTGCATCGCCATGTTGGTCCAATAACCGCCATGCATGCCGAGCATGCCGAGGGAGAGTGGGTGAGTGCCGGGAAAACTGCCGAGCCCCATCAACGTCATGGTCACAGGGATCTGGGTGATTTCAGCTAATTCGCGGACCTCGTCCGCCGCATCCGAGAAAACAGCGCCGCCGCCGACGTAAATTATCGGCTTTTTGGCTTTCATGATCTCTTCGGCGGCTTGTTTAATTTGGTGCTTGTTACCGCCGATGGTCGGATTGTAGCCACGCAAGTTCACCTTTTCCGGATACTTGAACTCTGCCTTGGCGATGCTGACATCCTTGGGGATATCCACCAAAACAGGACCTGGCCTTCCACTCATTGCAATGTAAAACGCTTCTTTTATCGTCTGGGCAAGCTCATTGACGTCCTTCACGAGCACGTTGTGCTTTGTGCATGGACGGCTGATACCCACATTGTCCGCTTCTTGGAAAGCGTCGTTGCCGATCAGATCCGTCGACACCTGTCCGGTGAAAGCCACCAAAGGAACCGAATCCATGTAGGCATCCGCGAGTCCTGTGACGATATTTGTCATGCCAGGGCCCGAGGTAACCAAAACTACGCCGGGTTTGCCCGTCGCTTTGGCATAGCCCTCCGCCATATGTGCCGCGCCTTGTTCGTGACGGGTCAAAACTAGTTCAATATCTTTCTGTTGGCACAGGACATCGAAGATCTTGAGAACGACACCGCCCGGTAGGCCAAAAACCGTCTTAACCCCTTCAAGCCTTAGCGATTCGACGAAAATTTCAGCTCCGGTTTTCTTCATTGCGACTCCTTACTGGCTGCGACCGCTTTGCCGGTGCCTTCCGAGGATCTCCATGATCTTATCCTTGCCCACAAGTTTTAGCTTCTGAATCCGCTTCATCTCCATTTCCTCGTCCGGCGAGAGGTAATGTTTATGTTGAAATTCCGCTAGCTTCTTTTCCAATGCTTGATGCTCTTCATAGTATTTCTTCAGTTCTGGATCTTTGTCCAGAAGGGAGACAATCACCTGTTCTTCTCTGCTTTCCATCGGATAGCCTCCATTTTTGTTTGTGATTTTTGCGAGCGGGCCTAAATCTAACTTACGAAAATATTTTTGTCAACGTAGATTAGCTGCGCGTTTTCAATCAGTTAGCATCGCATTTTTCGTTTCGATTCAGCCTCTGAGGAGCGTAGATAAATGGGCGCTAACGGGAGTAACGCATGTCGATCCGAACTCGCACAACGCTCCTCGCCGAGCCGGGCAACTGCGGCGGCAATCGACGGTCTGGTGTTTTCTCCTCGAAAACAAACTTTATTGCCCAATGATTCCGTGAGCAACTTTTCATACACGGCCGCTGCGTCGCCGATGAAAAGACAGCGCGCGTCATGCTTCCGCACCAGATCGATGACTTCTCTGATATCGAGCACGGAATCTTCGCTAAGACGTTCGAGACTCTCACCAGAACGGCGAAACAGCGCAGCGTAAACTTCCTTTTTCCGCGCGTCGAGAAACGAACAGATGAAACCGTCGTAGTCCGTCACACGGGCCGCGTTTGCCAGCAGCGTGGAGACCCCCAGCACCGGAATGTCCCACCCGTAGGCCAGACCCTTAACGGTACTCAAGCCGATACGTAATCCGGTAAAAGAGCCGGGGCCAATCGACACGGCGAAAGCGGAAAGCTCCGATAGCGACACGCTCGCAGTCTGCAACGCCGATGCGATCAGTGGCAGAAGGATCTCCGCATGATTGGACCGGAAACGATTTAGTGTCGAGCCATTGCCGGACACGCGGCGTAGGATAATTTCTTCGGCAACAAGTAAGCCGTCTTCGATGATCGCGACGCTGGCGGTGGATGTTGCGGTGTCAACCCCAAGAGTCCTCATCCACCAACCTGTTTTTCAAAAAGCCTGGCGATGTCGTTATAAAAGGCGTAAATCATCAGGAGCATCAAGAGAAAAAGACCCACCTGCAGCGCCATCTCACGGTGTCGCAACGAAACCGGGCGGCCAATGATGGTTTCAACCAAAAAGAAAAGCAAATAGCCGCCGTCCAATACCGGAATCGGCAAGAGATTGAGCACCCCCAGGTTGACACTGAGAACCGCCAGAAAAGCCAAAAAACTTCCCAACCCTTCTTGGGCTTGTTGGCCTGCCATCTGCGCAATTAGTATAGGCCCTCCTAGGTTGCGCGGTGAGACGTCTCCTTTGACGATCTTGTAAAGCGCCAGCAAGGTTAATTTTGCATATTCGTAAGTCTGTTGAAATGCCTTTACCACTGCCAAGCCGGGGTTTCCTTTCTCAATAGTGACGTGACTGCCGATGCCGATCATCCATTCGTCGCGCACTTCCCCAAAAATATTGCGCCCTTCTTTTTTCATTGGTTGCACAGTGAGCGTGATGTCTTTCGATTGTCTGCGAATTTGCACGATCAGCGGTTTACCCCCGCTCTGTTTGATCCCTTGGGATAGCTCTTCCCACTCTCGGACGGGTTGTCCGTTAAGGACCACAATAACATCGCCCTTTTGAATGCCGGCGCGCTCCGCGGGTGAACCTTTCTCGACACCACCCACCTGGCTAGATAGCACGGGAACACCGTAAAAAAGGAAAACAACTCCTAGAAGAAGTACCGCCAGCAGAAGATTGAACCCCGGTCCGGCTGCCACGATAGCAATTCGTTTGAGCAAACTCTTCTGAGCGAAGGAGCGCTCAAGGTCGGCCGGTTGAACTTCTTCCGATGAATCTTCTCCCACCATCTTGACATAACCGCCAAGCGGAATCGCCCTCAGCGTGTACTCCGTTTCGCCTTTTTTCTTGACCCAAAGCTTAGGCCCAAAACCCACCGAAAATGTTAGGACTCCAACGCCGGATAACTTAGCGAACAAAAAGTGGCCGAACTCGTGGATCACGATCAGGACCCCAAGTGCGATTAGGGCCGCGCCAATGGAATAAATCACGTTGGAATACACTATATTGTCCATTCATTCACTCCTTCGATTGCTGTCATCAATGGATCAGCGATGATGCCTTCGCGCGCGCCCAGCGATCAACATCGACAATGTCGTCGATGGCTCGCGGGCGTCTTGCCGCGTGGCCTTGCATGGTTTTATCAATCACGCGATGGATGTCGCGAAACCCGATCTTGCGCTCCAAAAAAGCCGCCACCACAACCTCATTGGCTGCATTCAACACAGCTGGCATCGTACCCCCCTCATTGAGAGCTTCGTAGGCCAACCCGAGCGCCGGAAATCTTTTCTTCTCAACTGGCAGAAAGTTTAACTCAGGATGCCGGGTCAGTTCCAGCGCCTCCCATTGTCCCTTTAACCTGTGCGGGTAAGCCAAGGCGTACGCGATTGGGATACGCATATCGGGCACACCGAGTTGAGCGATGACAGCTCCGTCCTGGTATCTCACCATGGAGTGAACCACGCTCTGCGGGTGAATCACCACGTCGATGCGGTTCGGTTCCATATCAAACTCCCAGCGGGCTTCGACGATTTCCAAGCCCTTGTTCATCATGGTCGCCGAATCGATGGTAATCTTTCGACCCATTTTCCAGTTGGGATGCTTGAGCGCTTGTTCGACCGTGACTTTGTCCAAGCGCTTCAATGGAGTATGGAGAAACGGACCGCCGGAAGCGGTGAGAATTAGCTTGTCAACTTCGTCGCGCCGGTTCCCTTCGAGACACTGAAAAATCGCGCTGTGTTCGCTGTCCACGGGCAACAAACGAATCCCTTTTTTCTTTGCCGCGTCCACGAACAGTTCCCCCGCCATCACCAAAGCCTCTTTATTCGCCAAGGCGATTTCTTTGCCCGCTTTCACTGCTCTAAGCGTGGGCATCAAACCGGCGGCCCCGACGATCGCTGCCACAACGACCTCGACCTCAGAGGCCGCGGCAACCGCGCTCGCGCCATCTTCACCCCATAAAATCTCTACCCGTCGCCTACCAATAAGCCCACGCAGACGGCTGAGGTCTTCCTCGTTCTTAATGGCGACGCAGCGAGGAGAAAATTCTTTGATCTGCTTCGCCAGCAGCTCGAGATTGCGTCCCGCGACCAGGCCGTGGATTTTAAAACGGTCCGGGAACTGGCGTACCAGATCCAGGGTGTTGACTCCGATGGAACCCGTCGAGCCCAGCAGTGCGATGGTTCTCACGAGTGAAACACCCTGATATAGGCTGTGGTAAAAACGGCCGGAAAAATAAGGCTGTCTAACCGATCCAATAACCCTCCGTGTCCAGGTAGGAGGCTCCCTGAATCCTTCACGACAAAAATTCGCTTGAGCCAAGACTCGAAAAGATCTCCCATCTGTCCCAGAATGCTAAGCGACAAGGCGAGGCCGACCGCCTCCAACCAATGCAATTCATGAACTATGAACTGCGCTCCTAACAAGCCGGCAATTACGCTTCCCGCGACGTATCCCCACGCTCCCTCAACGGTCTTACCCGGGCTGATCCGTGGCGCAAGTTTTCTTGTTCCAAATCGGTTGCCGACGAAATAGGCTACGCTATCCCCGGCCATGACTACAAGAAGCACAAACAGCACCCAGGCCCGGCCGTGTGGTAAACGGAATAACAACACCCAATGGGGTAGTAGATAGCCAAGATACACGCAGCCAAGAAAAGTCCAAGCCAACCGCTTTATCATATCTTTCGATGCGCCGTTGACAAAAACATAGATCGAGAAACAAACCGCCACCAGCAACGCAAACCACAGCTCCCTTTCCACCGCTTGGGTAAGGACTACCATAAGTGAAACTAGGCTACCCAGGAGTATTCCGCAGCGCTGTTCCCCCACGCGATCGGGGAAAGCCATGGCGAAATACTCACGCAATGCGGCCACCGTGATGATAAAAAAAAATCCCGCGAAGACCCACGGGTGCCCCCAGACGATCAGGGAAACCAAAGGGGGAATCGCAATTAGGGCGGTAATCGACCTCGACCTAAGATTTGCTCCCACCGGCCTCCACCGTCGGCGTTATCGCCTCGACTAATTGCTCATCGGTTTTCCCGAATCTTCTGCGCCGGCGTTGGTATTCGATGAGAGCCTGAAGATACTCCGGCTCGCGAAAATCAGGCCACAGGATAGGTGTCACGTAGAGTTCAGAGTATGCGATCTGCCAAAGGTAAAAGTTGCTAATACGCTGTTCTCCACTCGTCCGGATTAACAGGTCAGGGTCCGGAACGCCCGGCGTATCCATATGCACCGAGATCAACCGCTCATCGATATCGTCGAGGTTCAGTTTGTGTTCGCTCACATCACGAGCCAGCTTTTTTGTCATGCGAACTATCTCATCTCGGCCGCTATAGCTTAAGGCTAAAATAACCGTCATGCGCTGGTTATTACGCGTCAAGTCTATCACATGTTCCAGCGTGCGCCGAACCCCCGGAGGTAACCGATCGCGATCGCCCACCGCGAGCAGGCGAATGCCATAACGCATCATCTTGGCTTGTTCAGCGGCCAGATAATGTTCCAGGAGACCCATGAGCGCATCAACTTCGTCATCAGGGCGGAGCCAGTTTTCCGTCGAAAAAGCGTACAGAGACAAAAAAGATATTCCTATTCTTCGGCTCATTTCCACGATCACCCGCACCGACGTCTTGCCTCGCCGGTGCCCTTCGATACGGCTCTTGCCACGCAATTTGGCCCACCGCCCGTTGCCATCCATGATAATTGCGACATGTTTGGGTAAGCGAGTCTTGTCCAGGCCGTTCAGATTCATATTTAAGCGGGTCACGTGTGTGCTCATCGATGGGGTGAGCCGATAGGTCCGCGGGATTTTAAAATGATGACGCCCATGAAGGCGTTAAGGAGGCTGGAATCGAGATCAGCGGTGGATCAAACCTCCATGACCTCTTCTTCTTTGGCCTTTACTACTTTATCGATTCGACCGATGAAGTCATCCGTGATTTTTTGCACCCGGTCTTGACCATGCTTGAAATCATCCGCCGTGATCTCTTTTTTCTTTTCCGACTCTTTCAGGCGCTCGATGGCGTCGCGCCGATGGTTGCGCAGAGATACGCGAAATTCTTCACCAATTTTTTTAACGTGTTTCACCAGCTCCTTGCGTCTCTCTTCGGTCAGGTGGGGGATGGGAATCCGAATGATCTTGCCGTCGTTGTTCGGCGTCAGACCGAGATCCGCCTTGAGAATGGCCTTTTCGATATCCCCCATGGCGCTACGGTCAAAGGGCTGAATCACCAAGAGTCTTGGCTCGGGAGCGCTCAAGGTAGCCAACTGATTGAGGGGCGTGGTTGCGCCGTAATACTCCACCACGACATGTTCCAAGAGGGCTGTCGATGCTCTCCCGGTGCGCAACTTGGCAAGCTCCTTGCGCAGCGCACCTACGGATTGATCCATTTCCTTTTGCAGCTGAGTGAAAATAGCGTCGTTCATCGTTTCCCTCCGCTGACCAAAGTTCCAATCGGTTCACCCGAAACAACTCTCTTAATATTACCCTTCTCCATGATATTAAAGACGATAATCGGCACCTGGTTATCCATACAGAGCGATATAGCGGTGGAATCCATGACCTTGAGTTCGCGGTTCAAGACCTCGATATAAGTCAGCTCCTCGAACTTTCTTGCCCCTTCGTGCTTGAAGGGGTCCGCGTCATAAACCCCTTCGACCTTGGTGGCTTTAAGAATAACTTCGGCGCCGACTTCCATGGCGCGCAAACTAGCCGTCGTGTCAGTGGTAAAATAAGGATTGCCGGTGCCACCGGCAAAAATCACCACCCGCCCTTTCTCCAGATGACGAGTAGCCCGCCGCCGGATGTAAGGCTCGGCAACTTGGCGCATTTCGATGGCCGACAAAACCCTGGTGGAAACTCCCAGCTTTTCTAGCGCGTCCTGCAAAGCGAGACTGTTAATTACCGTGGCCAGCATCCCCATCGTATCGGCGCTAGCTCGGTCCATGCCAATCTCACTCGCCACGGCCCCACGAAAGATATTTCCTCCGCCAATGACCAGGGCGAGTTCGCAGCCCAACTCTTTGACTTCTTTGATCTCCTCGGCGAAGGATTTTACGGTTTTGCCGTCGATGCCAAATTTATGCGGGCCGGCGAAAACCTCTCCCGTGACTTTAAGAATAATGCGTTTGTACTTTGGGGTCCCGTTGTCCATGGGGTTCGATAACGGCGGTGCTAACCTTTTTGCGCCCCATCCCCAAGATGAAACCGAGCAAATCGTCGGACCTGAATATTTTCGCCGAGGCGGGCCACTGCATCAGCGACGATATCCGACACTTTTTTATCAGGATCCTTGATAAAGGCTTGCTCCAAAAGACAGACCTCCGAATAGAATCGCTCCATCTTTCCTTCGACAATCTTGCCCACGATCTGTTCTGGCTTTCCTTGTTCGAGCGCTTGCTGGCGGTAGATGGATTGCTCCTTTTCGAGCTCCTCGACCGCAACTTCCTCCCGTCGGACATAACGCGGACTCGCCGCAGCCACCTGCATAGCGATGTCCTTTAATAGCGTCTGAAACTCTGTGGTGCGCGCGACAAAGTCCGTCTGGCAGTTGATCTCCACGAGCACACCGATCTTCCCTCCCGGATGGACATAGGCTCCCACGGCGCCGTCACTGGCCACGCGGTCGGCCTTTTTGGCCGCCGCCGCCAATCCCTTCTGGCGCAGGTAGTCCACCGCCTTTTCCAGGTTTCCGCCACTCTCGGCTAGGGCCTTTTTGCAATCCATAATGCCCGCGCCGGTTTTCTCCCTTAGCTCCTTAACGGTAGTTGCGTTAACTTCCATTGACCCTATATACCTCCCACCGCCGAACTTTCCGCGGCCAGGGAAGCGCCGTCCATCGGCGCTTCAGTAACCGGTTTTTCACTGTCCTTGTCCTTTGTCAAAGATTGCTCGTAAAATATCTTGCCTTCGTTCACGGCGTCCGCAATGGCTGCGCAAAAAAGTCGAATGGCTCGTATCGCATCGTCGTTACCGGGAACCTTATAGTCGATCATATCCGGATCGCAATTGGTGTCGATGACAGCTATGACGGGAATGCCGAGCTTTCTCGCCTCTTTGACGGCGATCTCCTCTTGTTTCGGATCAACCACAAAAATGGCATCAGGCAGCTTCCGCATCGTCTTGATTCCCCCGAGGGCCTGCTCCAACTTTTCCTTTTCTCGCCTGAGGCCGAGCATTTCCTTTTTGGTCAGCGCATCAACAATCTTTGGATCATTTTCCATCTCTTCGAGCCTTCTCAAGCGCTCGATGCTTTGACGGATAGTAGTAAAATTGGTCAGTGTTCCACCCAGCCAACGATTGTGGACATGGAACATGCCACAACGTTCGGCTTCCTCTTTGATGGCTTCTTGAGCCTGCTTTTTGGTACCGACGAACAGAATATGTCCGCCGGAAGCTGCGAGATTGCGCACCACCGTTTCCAAATCCTTGAACATGGAAACCGTTTGCTGCAGGTCGATGATATGGATGCCGTTGCGGGCTCCGAAAATGTATTGCTTCATCTTCGGATTCCACCGGCTGGTCTGGTGGCCAAAGTGAACCCCGGCCTCTAAGAGTTGCTTCATTGAGATTTCGCCCATAGATTTCTCCTTTGGTTTATCCTCCCCTTTCCTCGTCTTTTTTCGGACCTATAAAGGCACCCCGCAAAAAATCAGAAAGGGTGTGAAGTAATTAAAAAAACTGCGACCGTCCTAGGCTATGGCCAGCGGCGCGCCAAAAAGCCCAAGGATCTGTTGTGAACTTAAGACACTTGATAACCTTGCGTTTTTAACAAAGATCAGTCTAACACGCAAGGTGAACAGAAAGAAACGGGGAAGGTTACTGGTTCATGGATTCAAGGAATTCCTTGTTACTCTTGGTGCCGTGCATCTTGTCAAGCAAGAATTCCATCGCCTCAACTACGCTAAGCTGAGACAACACTTTGCGTAAAATCCAAATGCGATTGAGGTCTTCTCTGGAAATCAGCAACTCTTCTTTTCTGGTTCCCGATTTGTTGATATCAATGGCCGGAAATACCCTCTTATCCATGAGGCGGCGATCCAAATGGACCTCCATGTTACCCGTCCCTTTGAACTCCTCGAAAATAACCTCGTCCATCCGGCTGCCGGTATCGATGAGCGCAGTGGCGATAATGGTTAGGCTGCCACCATCCTCGATGTTCCGCGCCGCGCCAAAAAACTTTTTTGGCTTGTGCAGCGCGTTGGAATCGACGCCGCCGGATAGGATCTTGCCGCTCGGTGGAACCACTGTATTATAGGCCCGCGCCAGCCGGGTGATACTATCGAGCAGAATAACCACGTCTTTTCCATGTTCCACCAGCCGTTTGGCTTTTTCGATCACCATTTCCGCCACTTGCACGTGCCGCGTGGCTGGCTCGTCAAAGGTCGAACTGATGACTTCGCCATCCACCGAGCGCTGCATGTCGGTGACTTCCTCTGGGCGCTCGTCGATCAAAAGCACAATCAAGATCACCTCTGCGTGATTGTGGGCGATGGCCTTGGCGATATGCTGCAGCATCATGGTCTTGCCGGTTCGCGGAGCCGCCACAATAAGACCACGCTGGCCTTTACCGATGGGGGTCATGAGATCCACGATGCGCGTCGTATAATCGTCCGGCTGATATTCGAGCCGTAACCGTTCGTTGGGATAAAGGGGGGTAAGGTTATCAAAAAGGATTTTTTCTCTGGCCCGCTCGGGATCTTCATAGTTGATGGATTCAACCTTGAGGAGTGCAAAGTAACGCTCGCCTTCCTTAGGGGGTCTAATGTGCCCGGAAATGATATCCCCGGTGCGCAAATTGAAACGGCGAATCTGACTAGGCGAGACGTAAATATCGTCAGGGCCGGGAAGATAGTTATAATCAGGCGCGCGCAGGAAGCCAAATCCGTCTGGAAGCGTTTCCAAAACACCTTCGCCATAAATGTGACCGTTTTGCTCAGTCTGGGCTTGCAGGATTGCAAAAATTAGCTCCTGCTTGCGCATATTTGCAGCTCCCTCGATATTGAAATTCTTGCCGATCAACGCGAGGTCGCTGATCTTCTTTTCCTTAAGCGCCTTGAGGTTTAACCCGTTGTCTTCGACGGCCTCCGGCTCGGCGGTTCGAGTTCTGCCACGCACCATAATCTATGCCTCTCCTTTCATCTCCCTAGGAACTAAACAGAACGGTTTCAACTCCCTACCAAAAATGACATTGGCGAGAGATTCACGATCAACAAACAACACTTCAATCCGAACTCTCAGTTGCAACGCAACCACTTCCAAGCAGGACATAAATGCTGATCTGAGATGTCGCTATGAAAAGCTTCAGGACGGATATATCACTTTGCCGAAAATCAAATCCAATTCAAGACGGATTTAATACAGAATGACTTTGTCGCCGGTGTGGGGATTATGTTACCGAGAGCGCTGAATTGATTTCTCTCTCTAGGAGTTATACTAAGTAAAACTCTTTTCCTTGTCAACCCCTCACTCGCCTAAAATCGCTCGTAGCCCCACTGCCTCCCTCTAGTCTTTTCAGTAGATTCCCCAGGTCGTCGGGCAAAGGAGCAATAAATTCCATTCGCTGATCGGTCCGGGGATGATGGATCACAAGTTTTTCCGCGTGCAAAGCTTGCCGCGGAAAAAGATCAAGCGGGGGTGTCGTAGCTTGTTTAACCCGACTCTTCTTTTTGTATCCATAGACTTTGTCTCCCACCAGAGGAAAACCCATATCAGCGAGATGAACCCTAATCTGATGCGTCCGGCCGGTGCGAGGCTTAAGCCTCAATAAGCTCAACCCTGCTGATGACCGTTCATCCCCAATCCGCGGAAAATACCGCTCAACGCGCCACTCGGTGATGGCGTCTCGCTTATGCGATAGGGAATGGATGCTAGACATTCTTTTACGATCCGAGCGGTGCCTGCCGATCGGGCGGTTGATGACTCCCGCCTCGGGATGCATCCTTCCCCATACTAGGGCGAGATATTCTTTGGTTACGCGACGGTCCATGAACTGCCGCGCCAGTCGCGTAAACGCGAATGCATTCTTCGCGATGACCATAACGCCGGAGGTATCCTTGTCCAAGCGGTGGACGATGCCGGGCCGGCGCTCGCCTCCGATACCATCAATATCCGGACAATGATGCAAAAGCGCATTGACCAGCGTGCCGTTGGCTCTTCCAGCCGCTGGGTGGACAACAATTCCGGCCAGCTTATTGATTACGATGCAATCGTTATCCTCATAGAGGATGCTCAGCGGCAGCGCTTCAGGTTCCAGGGCGCTCGCCCTGGCTGGTAGTCTTTGAATCTGCACGCGATCATTGACTTTCACCCGCGCGCTAGGCTTTACCCGGTTACCATTGAGAGTAACCTCGCCTTCGCCAATGAGGCGTTGTATTTCGGAACGGCTTAATCCGCATGGCGTCGACTCATGCAAAAGATAGCGCGTAACAAACAAGTCCAAACGCATGCCCGCTTTTGCGCCGTCGACTAACATCTCCTGGAGCGGCATGGAACGCTAATGGCTCGGCCCGGTAAGACTCAGCTGATTGAAAATGCATTGGGCGGCAGTGACATCGCCGCGCATTTGCACGACCAACTCATCGGCGGAATCGAACTTTCTCTCCTCCCGAATTCTTTTGATGAACGAGAGCTTGACAGACTCGCCGTAGATCGACCGGTCAAAATCTAGAATGAAGCTTTCGATGGTCCGAATACCTGGGCCAAATGTCGGATTGACCCCAACACTGCTGACGCTCAGAAGCGATTCATCTCCGATTTGTAACAGAGTGGCATAAATCCCATCTCCAGGTAGAACTTCATTGCGGCTTGAAATGTTGGCGGTGGGAAAACCCAGTTCCCGACCTCTCCGATGACCACCGACGACTTTGCCGGAAATAAAATGATGGCGCCCCAACAGCGCCGTGGCTTCATCGACGCGCCCTTGCTCGACCAGTTGTCGAATACGCGAGCTGCTGACGCGTTCTTCCCCTACCATAATAGGTTCCACAGTTCCTACCTCGAAGTTGTACCCGGTTCCCCACTGAATCAAGTCCCCCACTGTCCCTTTTCTGCCCTTGCCGAATCTCAAGTCCTGCCCCACCCAGAGCTTTTTACTCCTCAGACGTTCCACAAGAAAAGTGCGTACGAAATCTGCCGCTTCCAGAGCCGCAAAAGAAGCGTCGAAGTTTTGTATCACCACAATGTCCACTCCGAAGGATTGAAACAAGCGCATCTTGTCCTTATGGAGCAAGATCAATTTGGGGGCGCGGTTAGGGGCAAGAACTTTGAGCGGATGCGGCTCAAAGGTCAAAATCACGGAAGGGAGACCGAAACGCCTGCCTTCCTCCACGATGCGCCGGATGAGAGCTTGATGGCCGAGATGGACCCCGTCAAAGTTGCCCAGTGTGACTACCGTCCGCGAGGCGGACAGTTTTGGTTCCTCAATGTGGCGAAATATTTCCATGCCTTTGCGGCGTAATACTGATTATTAGAATCTTCCAGCGAAAATGCGGCCGGCAGAAAGGATGAACAAAAGCGTCTTGCTCTAGGGACGCGGACAAACAGAGCGGCCGCGCGGCTAAGATTCGATCGCTTTCAGCCGTTGCTTGGCTCGTGCCGCCTCGGGACTTTGAGGGTATTTTTCAACGACCTCCTGCAGAACCAAACGAGCGTTGACCTTTTCACCTAATTCGGCGAAGGCAAATCCTTGCTTTAAAAGGGCCGCCGGAACTTTCTCGCTTTGTGGATATTTTCTGCGCACGGTATCCAACTCAAGAATGGCCTGGTCAAACTCTTTCAACGCGTAATGACATTCCCCGATCCAGTATTGCGCGTTTCCCGCCAGCTTGCTTTTGGGATACTTCTTAAGAAAATCTTTGAATCGGCCCAAGGCTACTTTGTAGTCTTTTTTATCGAGAGGTCGCCATGCCGCTTCGTAATCCTTCCTGATCGCCTCGGATTCCGCCATATTGCTTTCGGCGAGCTTCTCGTTTGCTGCGGCAGCTTCCGCGCGCTGCTCCGCTTGGGCAGCCTGCGCCGCTTGAGTCGTCTCGCGAAGCTGTTTAAGCTCTTCGTCACGCTTCCTGAGAAGGTCTCCTTGAGCTTTAAAGTCTTCCTCCAGTTTAGACAGCCGTCCTTCGAGATTTTTGACTCTTTGATCCCCCTCACGACTCGACTGACCGAGCTGTTTTCCCATTTGGACCCGCGCTTCATCGATCCTATCCTTTATCGCGTTCAACTCCCTCTGCATTTGTTGCATGTTGGCCCGGCTGTCCGCCTGATTACCTCGAATCGCATCTAGGTCGGATTGCATGCTCGCAACATCGTTGCGCATCCGTCGCTGCTCGCGTTCGATTATTTCCACCTGTTGCGGGATCGCACAAGCAGAAAGGAGTGCAATCACCA
>JGI1027J12803_101454938_pt1 | contig 16591 bp, 6 predicted proteins | sample IowNatreferecore_FD_12803 | JGI IMG/M metagenome (IMG submission 12803) | reverse complement strand
CCCGGCCAAGTCCCTCACGGTCTCCTGACCATCCGCGAAGAACCCTTGCACGAATACTATCAAGCTATACTAATCCCTACAGGTTCGCTCGCCATAAGACATTCATGTATCTTCTCTATGATGTCTTACAGCTACGTCGATCATCGCTTGGGCATACTCTGCTTGTTAAACGCCAAAGCTGGAATTCTGTTAGGGATGATATAGCCTCTTTGACTGCTGATCAGCTGCAGAATGCTGCAAAGGCTGCTTCCAATGGAAAGATCATCGACAACCCTACAATCCGAAGACTTCAGCGGGACCTTGTATCAATTGGCATGCAGGTACCGGAATCCTTCTCTCAGAAGCTGATGATGCGATCGCAGATCAAAGGCTTGACTGTAAGAGGTGCTATGCCTGCAATCTGGTTGACGATCAATCCATCGGACCTACGAAACCCCCTTGTTTTAATTCTGGCCGGAATCGAGTGCTCTGAGGATGCCCTCCCTGTAGCCAGTGCGGCTATTCGTAATGCAGCTGCTACTTCAAACCCAGTGGCTGTTGCCCAATTCTTCAATCATGTCTGTAAAGCCTTCTTTGATGGCCTCATTCAATCTGGTACTGGGCAATTTGGTATCCTTGGGCAAGTTGCAAATCACTATGGCGTTGTTGAAACAAACGGTCGGGGGATGCTCCACCTCCACGCCTTGGTATGGCTTGCGGGAAATCTTGAGTTTAGCAATTTGCGGGGTCGACTTCTGCAAGATGGTGCCTTTGCTCACAGGGTGATCTGTTACCTCGAGTCTATCATTGCTCAGAGCGTAAACTTTGACATTGATAGCACTGCCGGTCCTGCAAATACACCACTCTCTTCTAAAGGCCAAGACTCGGATCACGAATTCCATGAAAGACTTGCTGTCGATAGCAATGCGGTTGCCGCCAAAAGTCAAATCCACTCCTCCAATCACACGGCGACATGTTTCAAGTATCGTCAGAGGAGCGCAGGAAAGAATTCTTGCAGATTTGGTATGCCGCGGGAACTTCGTCCGCAGTCTGAAGTTGATGAGCTAGGTGTCGTCCACCTTTCCCGAAACAACGGTTGGGTCAATCCATGGAATCCAGCGATTGCCAGCTGCATTCGTTCCAATCATGATATCTCGTGGATCCCAACTGTTACCAAGTCCCTATGTCTCATCTACTACCTTACAAATTATGCGACAAAGGACGATGTTTCGCCAGAACAGATGCTACTTAAGGCTGCGTTGTTGAAACAGAGCATCGAGAAGGCAAAGGCCAACCCGACACCAGATGCTACTGACCTGCGGATTCGAAATAAGGATATGGATCAATTTGCTCTTCGCTGCTTCAACACTCTATCTCACGAACGCGAGATTAGTGGTGTGCAGATCGCGAACTCTTTACTACAGCTGCCCACGTACTATACACGGAATTACTACTTCGTTCAAGTTAATCTCTGGTGGCTGAGACGCTATGTGCGCGTGGCTATTGAGTCTATTGAATCACTGGATGGTAACTCTCCTGACTCCATAGCTGAAGAGCAATGCACCTTTCAACCTGGAAATGCCGCTCCTATAAGCCGTTTTGATAACTATAAGTGGCGTGGTCCAGAGCTAGCTGATCTTACCTTTTTCGAGTACTGCATGCTAGTGCAAGTCAAGAGAAGTGATGATGGTACCGCATTCGACATTGAGTTCGACTCCAAACATCCTAAGAGCCATACCCACATACAACGCTTGGCTCGCTTTGAATCTCAAATAAGGACTGTCAGCTTCAACGGCCAGCTTTCTCTATATCAGACCGAGGAGGAGAGCATTCAAGGAGGCCATCCGATGACAAATGCAATCAAGAATGATCTTGCTGAAGTGCTATTGGGGTTTTTTGTGCCTTGGAATCGATTGCCGTTCCTATTCCAGCAACATGCACCTGAATGTGGCTCAAAACAGGATGCCTATTCCAAGATATGGACCATTGTTGAATCAACACTTTCACCTCATAATCGCAACTTCGCCAAGAATTTTGATCTTCTTCGAAAATCAAAAGAAGACGCAAAAGTTGATGCTGCACTCCGTGCATCTTTGGACTCTTTTGCTTATGATGTTGACGTTGATATAGAACCGGCCGATTTCGATAGTGACATTGACGATCTTATTGTCCTGGGACAACAATCAGCTTCGCAACCCAGCCCTGAGACGTTAATATTAGCATATCACTCCATTACCTCATCTTGGCACAAGGAGGACCTCGCTATCGGCAAGCATACCTCTTTCCTGCTATCTGAATTGAGGCCAGCTCGCCCTCTACAGCTGCGAAGTCTTTTCCCTCTTGATGCTTCTCAACTCTCTACCAATACGGTTTCTGGCCTTAGATACTTCCCCAACACCACCTTGGAGCAATGGAAGTTGCAGATTAAAGGCCTTACTGATCTCAACGGCCTTGGCAATATGGAAGCAGAGGAGCGTACTGCATTTGCCAATGATCTTGGTCTTGACTTAGGTGACGGCATCTTGCATCCGATTCTGAATTCAGTAGATGGCATACAAAATCTAGCATACCGACGGTCCCAAGTTGGCAGCAATCCTTCCGGCGAAACTCTCACAATGATTGTCAGTGAAGATCTGCCTCTTAATCAAAAACAGCGACTTATTGTAGAACAAGTGCTCTCAGAAGCTCTGACTTGGAAAGATTATGCGTATGATGCCTCAAAGCGAAAACAGAAGCTTCTCTATGTTGGAGGAGAAGGCGGAGTTGGCAAGAGCCAGATTATCAAGGCTATCGTTGCCGGAATGGACCTCATTTTTCGCAAGGACGAGGTTATCCTTATGGCGCCCACGGGAGTTGCTGCCGATAATATTAGCGGAAATACCTGTCACACTGCCTTAGGTATAGGCCTTGGCAAAAAGCAAACGCCCACTGTGAGCCCTCGCGTCAGGAAGCTGTGGTCTAACAAGACAATTATGTTTGTGGATGAGATTAGCATGGTGGACTTGAGCATGCTGAGTAAAATCAACAATCAGTGCAAGATCGCAAAATCCCTGGATAGAAGTTCTCCTGATCTGTTTGGTGGACTGCCGATCGTTATATTCATGGGAGACTTCTACCAGTTCCCACCCATAAGAGGGCCGGCGTTATGGAAAGAACCAAGAAAAGACAATGATGAAGATGCAAATGGCCGAATGATCTGGCATCGGTTCACAGAAGTTGTTATGCTGGACCAGCAAATGAGGCAGGCACAGGATCCTATGTTCCGGGGTCTATTGGGCCGAGCAAGGAGTGCTGCCTTGACTGAGGATGACCTGACCTTACTGAACCAGAAGGTGGTCAAATCTATCTTTATGCCTGAACTGGAGGGTGTAACCACTGTTGTAAAATTAAACGCGCTTCGACATCGCATCAATCGCCTTCGAATGGAGCACTTTGCTCGATCTCGATCTCAACGGATTTATGTTTTTCCAGCACAGCACAGCAGGGTCGTTTCCACATCTTCTTCGCCCCCTCGTATAGAAGACTTACTGCGACAAACGGACAACGGCACGATGATCCCTTTTCAAGGCCTCTTCTCCTACACTCAGAGTATGCCCGCAATGGTTCTAAGCAACATCTGCTCTATTCTGGGACTTGTGAACGGTACGCGCGGTATTGCTTCAGGCATTGTTGTTGACTCTGCCGGTATGTACATTCTCCGCTGTGGATCATTTGGTGTACAACTAATCATGACTTCTAGCGGAATTTTATGAAATTGATGACTTGTATACCCTTTGCACCATGCCCCCGAGATGCGTTTTATTTCAGCCAGAAAAGTCCAAAAGTACTGTCTTTGAAGATCTTGAAGCCAAGGTCATCCCCATCTTTCCCATAGAGAGGTCAATTACAATCAAGGGACACTCTGTACGGAGAAAGCAGGTTCCAATGTGCCCTGCATTCGGCTTAACGGATCACAAGGTGCAAAGCCTGACACTTCTGATTGCTATTCTTGACCTTAAAAATGATCCGACTACCAAAGGCCAAGATGAACATACGAAATTTTGCTCCCTGTATGTCCAGCTGTCGCGACTTCAGTCAGAAAGTGGACTTTACCTTCTACGAAAGATTGATATGAAAGACCTCCAACTCCGTCCACATGATGGCTTACTGGCCGAGATGGAAAGACTTCAGGGACTCGAAGAGAAAACAATAGCTTCATGGACAATGAAGGATTCTGCGGGACTGGTCAAGAAACCCTGAAAGGGCAGCTGAGTGGCTTGTTGTCCCAGGACAACATTCACTATCGTAAAGTTCGTGGTTGGGCAGCTTTGTTGTCCCAGGCCAACAACATCATCTAGCAATGTCTGGTTACGCTATGTCTAACAGAAATAGATTTGCTCACTGATGAAATTAGCATGGTAAGTCTAACAATGCTACACACCATCAACCAACAGTGCAATAGGATCCATCAGCAGAACTTAACAGCTATTCTTGGTCCTATACCTATTGTGGTGCTCATGAGTGACTTTCATCAATTTGCCCCCAATCCAGGCGCGATCATTGTGGCAGACCCCTAACCCCAAGAAACTTTGAGCGGCTCTTGGCCAACTTCTCTGGCATCAGTTTACAAATGTTATCATTCTTGATGAGCAGATACAACAGCAACGTAATCTGGAGTTCCAAAACCTCCTTCACCGAACCAGGCCGAGAATCATGACCGGACCGGACATGAATGCATTGAATAAACATCACTCAGATTGTATTACTTCATAGTATATTTCATACAAACTACTTTTTCTTTATATCACTTCTAGGAGTGCTGTAGAACAGCCCACATTGTTGTCCTGGGACAGGATAAAGCCGCTAACCATAAGTAAGTTTCGCACTAGTCCAAATTTAGCCCGACCCACAAATAAGATTTTCATTCTTCGCGTTTTAACTCTCACTTCTACAACTCTTTTCGCAGTTCCTATCTTCATCCTTTCTCTGCCGTTTTCCTCCATTTCAACATGTCTTTTGGGCTATTTTCTTAGGAAAGATGCTCCGGATACCCAAATAGCAAGAACTGTGCCAAAAAAGTAAGAAATTTCCATGTTTTGCTGATCTTTTTGTGTCGTTAACGTGATGTGTTTGGACTTCGAACTTGCTCCGATCTTGCTAACCAATTCACCTGTCCCAGGACAACAAGGGCCTGCCATGCTATCCTTCTTGGGCGTAATTGACAGTTTCAATCTACAGGCAAGTTTAAGCTTCCCATATTTTAGATTTCTGACTAATTTGGAACCGTTCAGGCTCTGTTGTTGTCCTGGGACAACATTTCCTCTATACCAAGAAAATGCATGGCGTCTTGACGATAGAAGAACTGCTCAAACCCCAGAATGAGGAAGACAATGTTCAAGAACCTAGCCTGTTTTTCTACACCCAAGGAAAGCCGATGACTGTCCATTTTAATATTTGGATTCATTCAGACGCGTCAACTACGTATGGCCGAATACCAAACCTATCGTATGCGAGACTTTGTTGTGTCGCCCAAGAAAGACTCCATGCATGGGCAAGAGATCGTGATCGAGTCTCACCACTCTTGCACCTATCTCAAATCCTTATTCACAAAATCAAACCTCTTTGATCGAAGGTAGTCTCTGAACCCGTGTCGCAGGTAAGAATAGCGAGGACGGCACATTGAAAATGGTCAGGAAGAGAGTTAGGCTTACTTTGATTTGATGTTAATATTGCAGTGTCAATTGGCCTCCAGAGGGAAACCATATCAATCGTTTCTCGGAACTGCTATGAGAGGGTCGCTTCAAAAACACGAGACTTCCGATTTGATCAAAACTTCATCCTTTACACCCAGGTATTTCTCATGCCAAATGCGGAAGATCTGCATCGCGCGTACTCTCTCCTACGGGTATGAAGTCGGATGAACGAGGACGCGAGGAAAAATAAGGAAAAATCCACAAAAGTTCAAAACAACTCAGCCAAAACAGTGCACTATCTCCCAGAAAATGACAATTTGAAAAGTGGTCACGCCCCCGAATTTGAACTCGTCCTTGATCTTCCCATCACAAAATACAAGCCACCGTCAGCGCCAATCTCGGAAAGCGAGGAACAGATCAATCCCGATAACGTGACTGATCTATTGGAAAAGATATTAGATTCTGACAAAAAAGATGATCTAATTGACTTTGACAAAGATTCTCAAGATTTACCACCATTGGTTTGAATCACCACAGGGAGCTGATTGCCCTGAGAAACAATTCAAGCTTGCAACCCACACGAAACCATGCCGCATCACATTCAAGGGTACTGACTTTACAGTCTGGCTTGATTGTAAATTCACCATCATGACCAAGAAAGACATGAGATCATATGTCTACGCAACGGAAAACCTCAATATTCGTCATGATAGATGAGCCAAAATTGGAGTCAGCGATGATACAGATGCTGAGCTGACTGAAAAACTCAGAACGATTATCTCTAAGATTCATCAAACAGCAAGGTCGCGGAGAGCATAATTGCCATCGCCATAAATATGACACACAGCTTGTGCAAAAGCGGCATCTTCTTTGAATCAGCAACAATGAAGTTCAGAGATGAGAAGGTATGCAGAGCCCTTCTGAGCATTGCTATGTGATGGCTGACAGCAGTGAACATGACAGCCTCAAACTCTTTCGCCATCAGATCACCGGTGTTTCTACCATGTTAGAGCTAGAGCAGACAGCATTCAACTGTGGTTTGAAGGAAGAACCAGCCCTACAAGCTGGAATCATGGCAGACAACATGGGCCTAGGAAAGACAATACAGATTCTCACACTGACCCACGTGGCATGAGTCCAGCGGTCAGCATATTTTACCACCACATCCCACCCTAATATGTATTCCTCCAACCGTGGCCCTGGTGTGATATCTGGATTGGAACCAATTCTCTGTGAACTATCTACTGTTAGAATGCAGACATTCTGAGCCATGTGCCCGTCCTCCACGTATAGTCACTATTACTTGCAACCTTTTTGGCCTAGCAGTTCTGTCATCTATAATGGCAAATGGGATTTGAACCTGTCTGGAGAGTTCACGGCCTTAAGCACACTCGAAAAGTTCGAAAAGCAAGTACGAAACATGAAATTCTAGAGTTGTTTAATCCTAGGCGACTCGCAAGAACCGGGCACATGGACGTCATGCAAGCAGCTGTGACTATTCCATTTTGTTGCGGCAGTTCATGATAAGAAGAACGGGACGTACGAAGATCAATGGCCAGATGACTGATAGTGAATCAACCCGCCGAAATGTGTCTTGCCTCAATGTGATATGATCAAACACCTGCCCTTTCTGGACATTTGCAAGGATTCCCGCCCCATTTTTGCCAAAACTTTCTCAACCAAAGTGTATGGCACGTGGGTCGCAAAGGATCAAGTTCCCGTGTTTCCCACCCTCGCTCTGACCGAATACAAACCTCTAGGTTCGACATATCTGAACGCGGTGCCAAGGCTAGTGGGAGGAATGTTCACAAAAGCAATACTTCTCAGTCTATGTGCAGCTGACTCGCTTGGGTTTAATGAAGGGTGTTCAATTGCTGCAACCGATCAAGCTCAATGACTTGAATAACAAAATGCACTGTCAACCTACACGAGGATGATGAACGACGGCAACAGTTAGCGGGTGTGTCTGAGCAAACAGGCCAGGTTGTTGTGCTAGAACAGCAAGGTTCTCCAATGCTGAACTTAATTTGGCTAAATCCTTCAATTCCCAATGATCAGTTCTGTCACACCAACCATCAATGTAACACTATTTATCTAGCTAATCCAGGAATGAAATAACGATGGCTACAATTCACAAACGCGATTCCATCACACTTTAACTAACAGTGCCAAATTCCGCAATGCTGGTAGCTAAGGGAGCCTTGACCTAATAGAAGCGGTTGTTGACCTGGGACAACGAGGTCTTCTGATACTGGGCTGATCTAGACTTCTTCAATTCCAGTCATCAGTTCTGTCACATCAGCCGTCATTACCAGATTATTTGTCCGGCCGACCAAGAAGAGAGATTTAACTAAAAAACCACAATCGCGACCCTATCACACTTTAGTCAACAGTGCCTGATTCCTCAATGTTGATAGCTTTGTGCGGCTGGCTGTGTCAACCCGGTTAGACACGGTAAGTTCATCCGGCAATACTGAAGAAAGCTGCTGCTGACCCTGTGAACTTGACGAAGGTGGTTGTTGTCCTGGGACAACAACGCTCTCTTGTGCTGACCCGACCTAGGCAAGAACCTTCATCTTGAATCATCGGCTCCGTCATATTTATCAGTGTCAGATAGTTTGTCCAGCTGATCAAGAGAAGGGACGATGGTGGCTAGAATTTCACCTTTGTAACTCTAGCACACTTTAGCAAACCGTACCCGATCCCACGAAGTTGGTAAGTTCAAATAGCAAACCTTGTTTCTGGGTGGTCTAGCTTGTAAATCTGGCTGTAGTCCCGGGACAACAAGTGCTGGGAGAAGCCTCGACGGCTTCCCTCGGAAGGTGTTTGCCGAAAATCGGCTGATGGTCAAATCGTAGGGTCTCAAGTCAGCATTCAAAGGTGTGAAATGATTCCACCAAGAAGAGTATAATTCCCACTACTGACTGGAAATGATCATTTCAATTACTGACCTTGAAGAAAGCGGCATCTCACCTGCCATGTGGCGTTTCATGCTACTTTAGCTTGATCTTGAAATAGTAAAGTTCTTTCGCTTACCAATTTTCACCAATCATCAGCGCTGTCACATTGAAAATGGTATTCAGCCCAAAGCGGGGTAAGTGGCAAATATTTGACCATCACAGCTTCATCACACTTCACTCACTCCGTACTGTCTTTCCCGCAAAGAGCCAGAACTTTGTCCGAAACCAGCAATAATTTCCCTGTTTTCTTATTTCCAAATCATATTACTTCAGCTTTTAAAGAGTGATAAATCTGTTCAAAATGTTAGATTATTTTGGTCTACATCTCTTCATGAATCTCATTGCAAAAAGACTCGAAATCATCAAGACCCTGTTCAATATACACAATGAGTACGCAATCTTACTTGTTTACTATGTCTTCTTGCCTTTTGGAAAGATTGCTCTCTAACCATTTGAATAGTGACTCGAGGAAAATCGACCAAAAAGAACCCATCAATTAAACCTTCAAGTACTCAATCCTTGCCTCAACAAGATCTAACCAATCCTCCTCATCTCCAGAAAACCATTACTCATGCTGCTTTGACTAATTCCTCCTCCGAAACTGCACCTGCCTCTGAACCCTCAACGCCCTCAAAGCAAACCTCTGAGGCTACAGAAAATTTCCAGTCTGCCCTTCCCACCTCGCCAGAATGGCCAATCTTTAACAAGCACGATGATACTGCTCTGAAAGGTCTCCCATACTTTCATGCCAGAAAAACTAATATTATCAATTTCGAAGAGGAACCCAATGCCATCTGGAGACATGAGTTTGGAAGTATGGAAGTCCTGGCTTGGAAAGAGAACAAAAAACATACAGGTGCTGTGAACCTGTACATGATCGGCCGGTTAAGCAAGTCGGATTTGATGAATGCTCATTCGGATTTTGATTCCGATCCCGCTTACCGGTTGAAATTGACTCTGGAACGAGACACTGTGGATTCCATACGATCCATCATGGACAATGGCCCTCTGAAAGACATAGATGTCGTCCACTCTCCAATCCTTGGTCGCTTTGCTGACTTTTCTGCCAAACTGAAAAAGCTGCAGGCTACTGACGCTCCGCGGCTTGATATTGACGATCCTTTTCCCTTTGTTTGGGATGGAAGAGACTCGAGACCAGGATCTTTGTTGAAGGCGTATCCTGTTGATAAGTTATGTGACACTGATATGCTTGCTGTTGAGATGAATATATCATCTTATGATTTCTCTGCCAGGTCAGGCTCGAGACGTGCTGGGTACTCTCTGTCACTGCGCAATGTGTATGTTTTTCCTGAGACCATCTCAAATTTTAGCAGCTCGGCCCATTCTTCACCTAAGAATCTCAAGCGTCAAGGAGACAGCCTAGTGAGTCCGAGGAGGAATAAAAAGCCTGGTCAACTTGCTGTGTTTTCTGATGATGAGGATTAGAAAGTTTTCAAATCATGTCATGTTCTCCTTGTTGTAATTTGTCTTGTTGATTCTGGTGGAAAGTATGGATATATATGGTCACGAATCTATGTATGTATGGTTTTGACTCTGGCAATCAATCTTTTATCAGATATTGAATTTGTTTCCATATTTGCTGTGTTTGTGTTGATACGTTGTAGTCATGCAACTTGTTGATTATCCTGTCCTTCTCTGAGTCAAAACAGCCTTAGAAGTGCTGACAATTGAACTTATCTTATCTATATTCAGGCTCTGTTTGAGTTAGTTCCTGGAAACTCCTAAGCGGCCATTGCATTGCGTACCTCTAGGTGGCGTGCTTCCGCTCAATATTGCAGAGAAATACCATTCAACTTGCAGCAAGACCTATCATGTCAGGTGAAGAAGACAAAAAGGCAAGACTGAAGTAGGCTTCAGATGAGTTGAATTCAGATTGACATCCGAAGATCATGAATTTGACACCGCGAGTTCAAGTAGCTTTAGAAAGAAATGCTGCAAGATGTAGGATTGACTCCAGGTGGTTGTCGTCCCCGCAATGTGACCCCGCAACCCTTGTGAACCTTACTGACTAGTTCCAATTTGGGAACAGCTTTTGCTGACTAATATGAATGAATCAAATCTTGTTGAAGGCAATACATGAGAGATAAAACGGCAAAGCAAGAGCTGTTGTTGTCCTAGGACAACTTTAGCTTGAGGATACAGTCCTGTAATAAACTCTCTTTCTCATGTCGTCACATTGTAAAAATAAGTTGTGTGAATTTTGTCAGCTATTCAGTTTGATAAATGCCTGAATGAAATTCAGGTTAAGATTCAATATCTGCTGCGCGTGCATGTAAGGCATAATCCAGAATTAGTACCAACTGATGAAACCAATTCCTCAACCAGAAGAAAGGTAAAGACGTTGTGATGTTGTCCTGGGACAACATCCTGCCGTACTTCTTTGATAACTAAGATTGCTGACAGGTAAAGATTGAATAAAATTATTGAATACTAGCTTTTTAGCAGAAAAATTATTTCTTATGAAAAATATAAGTGTTTGAACATCTATGAGATCAATTCCAAGCCCGTACTGTCTAAAAAGCAGGGCAGGAAAAGCTCAAAAATACAGAAGAATTCTACATGAGAATAGATTAAAAATTAGAAAGCTTTTGAGTAAATAAAGCATAAAAGTTATCCAAATCAATTATTGGTTTACAATCTAAGAGAATTGAATGGACCTATTTTACAGTAAAGAGAAAAGATGTAGAGAATGAAAAAGATTGAAAATGCAAAAGAGGGTTTTTTCAATTCGGAAAAAAATATTAAGCTTGATGATCTTGGAAAGTCAACAAGCCAGCAAATAGACAGGAAGAGAGAGCCACACTGTTGTCCTCGGACAACATCACGCCTGGTTTGGATTTCTTGCTAGTTTTAGTCTTCCTCGGGTTCGCCTTGGTTTCCGTACTTGATGATTTTGCAGATTCAACAGGCCAACAAATAGATGGGAAGAGAAAGATACAATGTTGTCCTCGGACAACATCACGCTGGATTGGATTCCTTACTAGTCCTAGTCTTCTTCGGCTTTGCCTTGGTCTTCTTGTTATCTTCCTGATTGGTCGCACCTTTCCTTACCAATGAACGAGTTTGAGGACGACCAGAAGCATTTTCTTCCGACTGAGGCGCACTCTCTTTCGCTTCGGATTCGCGTTTTCTTTTCCTCTTCGGCTCCTCGGGTGAAGCTTCTATTGCTTTGATCGGGGTTCCGCCAATGAAGGCATACTTCTGTTGCTGTGGTTTGGATAGAAGTGAACTTGCCAGATCAAGTGTTCTCTCATCTTTCCAGTTAGCCCGGTCCTCATGCCAATCCATAATAACGTTCAATGCCTGTTCTCCATGATGCTCAATTGTCTGAATATCTGCCTTTTCGCCAAGGGTCAATTTGCCGGCAAGTTGGGCACTTAAGTCAGATATAGCCTTGCGAGCTAAGTTGGCCGACCACCAGCGCTGAAAGCTATGATCGGTAAATAAGATCCATATTTTGACTTCTTCGTTCTGACCGATCCTTACTAAACGCGCCTGTGTTTGAAGGAGTGTGTTGAGATTCCGAGGAAGCTCGACAATTACCATACGGCTGCAGTTTGACTGAAGATTTATCCCAAATCCCCCAACTTGATGGGTTGAAATCAGCACCTGCAATGCCCCATTGTCGCTGGTGAAATTTGTAACAATTCTGTCTCTCTCGGCTTGGGTAATTCCTGCGCGAAGCCAAGCCGTTTGAACGCCGTAGTTAAGGCAGAACATGAGTACAGACCAGGCCACTGCGGGGGTTTCGCAATACAACGTTAAGCGTCTCTTCTCCAATGTTACAATTTCGTATAGGACCTGCATTATGTACCGCAGGGATGGCGAAATATTAAGAAGTTCGCGGGCGCGATCGATACGAGTACTTGGAATAGCGTACTGGTAATCGTGGCCATCGTGGGTGTTTTTCAGGAAAAACGACAGACCGGCACCATCGTCGCTAGTCAGGGTCTTTAACTTTCCAGCTTTTGTCTTGTCTTGGCCGACACGACGGTGTAAGGTATGGAATCGGGGGCTAAAAGACGCGCAGAGGAGATTCTTCACTCGCCTTGCGTCCATCTTTCCTTCTAGTTCGCCATTCTCATTTAAAGCCGTGGATTCCAGAGGGGCCTTCGTATTTTTGGAATGGATTTCACAATATTCCAATTGTTCTGCGCGATTGAAAGTCATAACAACAGAGTTGATATGCTTTCGGGGTATTGACTCTGATATCTTTCTTCCACGTATTTTAGTATGGCCTGTCCGCCTGATCATGCAACGTCGAAGTAGTACCGGAATTGTTAATGCCGCAAGAGCAGCATCGATATGCCCCTTTGTTGCCAGGCGCCGTATGTGCAAGGGATTGAAAAGTTCCAGAATCTCGTCATTAGTCTTCGCTCGCTCAAACTTTTCTGTGGTTGAGAGTCTGACAAATTCATCGCTCAAGTCAAGTAGCCACTCGGAATTATAAAGTAACTGAGAGTATCCGTAGAAATCACGAGTCTTGTTGAGTAAGGGGGTCGCAGTAACAATCCATAAAAAGGATGGTGCCAAGAGCTTTGTAGCTCGTGATATGCCGGAACTGGGATGACGTACAGCATGTCCCTCATCTAATACAAAACGAGTGAACATATTGGGAAAGAGACTGGTGTAATTGACCAAATATGTTTCAAATGTACTTTCTTCAGCAAGCAACTGTTGGTCTTCTGCTTCGTCCTCCTCTGGTATGGGGTTGGACTTTGGCTTTTTGGGGGTCCGTACCAGTTTTCGATCAGCCTGAAGATCACTCAAGGGTTGTTGCTCAGCATCATTGTTGTCCTGGGACAACATCGACCTGTCAACCGTGTACTTGGTCAATGTGTGATGCGAAATCATGAATACGGTTCGACCGATGTCATCTGGGTTTCTGAAAAGTGTACTCTTCTCCGGGTTTTTCATAGCGGATCGAAATGTCTCTGAACTGATGCAGCATGATTGGAAAAGTGGATCGGAACCGTGTCTAAATGCCGATCCAACGAAGAACATCTTAAGGTGATTGCAGAAAAAACGATTGTAGTCCGAATACCAGCCCAAGGCAACGGCAGGGGGAATGCAGACTAACGTTGGGCCTGATGGTGGGATTCGAGGACCGGACACTTGTAAACCTCTTTGATACGCAAAGTATATAAGGGCCAAGATCTCGATGGTCTTACCCAAGCCCATATCGTCGGCTAAGATGCCTGCCTGCAAAACGGGTGTCTTGTTGGCAACACCTGCATGTGCCAGACGTTCAAGCTCCAACATAGTCGATACACCCGTCAGCTCATGGTGCAACAACGTCAAGCCAGAATGTATGCCGGGAAATAACGCGGGACGATCGATATCGACTTCGAGGTAGGAGGCAGCCTGCTCAATTGTGTGGGTTTCCATGCTAGCGTGGTCAAGAACGTTCTCGACCTCGCTATGGTCTTTCCCGGCTTCGTTTTTGTCCATCAGGTCGTATTTTTCGGCTTGCGTTGCCGAATCGTGGACTTGTTGGATGATATTTTGTATCTCAACATCGAAGTCAGTTTCCGGGCGTTCATCTGTGCCGATATTTTTCCATCTGTCGTATCGAATATTAAGGTTGTTTTTGGCGTAGCGATATAGTCCTGTCTTTTCCGCTTGTGTAAGAGGTGGTAAACTGTTCACGATCTTTTGAAGATCAATGTAATCCTTGTCGTCTTTGGGTTCCAATGCATCGTCAAGAAGTTCGACAACGTCCAACTCACCTAGAACATCTTCGTCATCCGATGCGGGTATCGAGGGCGCTTCATAGGCAGGTAAATCATCGGACTCGAAAAGGAGACCACTATCGCCAACTTGACGACTTTCATCCATCGACTCATCAAGGTAATGAACAATTTGGGCAGGATTATTCTGAGGCTTGCTCGTTTTGCCTTTGTTCTTTCGTGCCTCTTCATTTAATCGCGACCAGATTCGAAGGAGACAATAGGACCTGTGAAGATCTTCAAAGTTTGGCATAAAAATGCCATTTTCTGGGTCGAAGGCATAGACACTATCGAAGTGATATGGCATCTGCACGATCACCTTGATCAAAATGTTTGTTGTGATTAAGTATCCGGTAATGTCGCGTAAGATTTTCGGATCCATAGCACCAAAGGCGTTGGCGACTTTCTCCGGTGTCGGTTCTGGTTCTTCATTGTTTAACAAATCGGCGGCAAGACGGTTGGTCTGAAGCCTAGAGAGGAACCTAAAAAGCAAAATGGATCCCGGATTTCCTGCATCGATAGGGTTGCTAGTTGGGGTAGATGTCCAACTATTGAGGCGAAGAGTAGCATGTTTTTCGAAAAGGGGGCTCAGTGATACGATAATGGATCGCAACTTTTCGGTATTGGCACAATTCTGGAGATATCCAGCTATCAGCGACTGGTCACGATAAAATTCGGTTTTCTTCAGTGCAAATTCAATTATCCGAATTCCAGGTGGGTTATGGTTCTTGGTAAGCTCAACTGCATTGGCAGGAAGACCAGTGGACCGGCGATTTTTGGGCGGCATAATGTAGATTTGTTGTCCTAGGACAACAAAACCAAGCAGTCACCGCTAATACTCAATTAGTAAAACGCCCTGTTAAAAACTGACTATTATACACAATCTGAACAATAAGAGTGACAAGGCCATTTTTTGTCCTGGGACAACAAAATTAAGTAGTCACTACTAACACCCAAGTCGTCAAATACCCTGTTAGAAACAGGCTATTGTACATACCTTGAACAATAAGAGCTGCAACCGAAGCTTGTTGTCCTGGGACAACAAAATCAAGCAGTCACCGCTAGCAACCAGTCAATCAAATCATATATTTGATTATTTTAGATTGCTTGATACACATACTCTTTGCGATAAGAGCGAACAAAATGATTTGGAACGTTGATATGAATTTGTTGACCTGGGACAAGGTCCGGCTTTAGCAACACTTCACCGAAACCCTGCATTTTCACCAAAAACTCACCGCAACGCGAATGTTTTTTTGCCTCTAACTTTGCTTCTGCTGAAGCCAGAGCTGCAACGAGTAACTGCACGAAAAATCAGCAAGAAATCACGAAGAAACTGGGATTTGATGAGCTCACAAGTCCGATCGTTGAGATGCAAAAAGTTGTAAGAAAGAAAGTCCAAGTGAGGTGTTTGAGAGCTTTATCTGAGGGGCTGTCAAATGTGGACTAGCGCAAAATTTACTTTTGGTTAGTGGCTTTTATCATGTCCCAGGACAACAATGCTATGAATGCCACTTATAATGCACATACAAAAGAAAATATTGTTGACATTGTAATGTTGTATAATCTATACAATTTTGATTCTATGAATAAATCTATGATTATTGGTTGAATTTTGATAGTGTTGGAGCTAGTAAGTTTATTACCGGTTAAACTGACGCTAGTCATGATTTGAGAAAAATAAATCCTCAACTGAAATAGTATGGTGTGGATAACTAAGTACTGATATGCTTTTATTAACAAAGGTGCTGTATGATACATCATTCAGCTTTCTGAATACATGTTCTTTGATGTTTTCTTTTCTGTTGTACTAACATGTTCAAGAAATTCACATTGTTCCAGGACAACATCAGATTCACAGAATCAGCTTTCATATAGATCAAAAGATTTGAAAAGAGTACCTCCACAAGAATCTTGAGTAAACTAGCTTGATAAGCAAAAAAAGTCTGATCTAGTTGGTAGTTCAGAGGTAGATTGTTGTCCCGGGACAACAATCAGCTCTAGTTGTGGAGCTTTCTGCATTTAATCTGATAGCTCTGACCAGTTGGTGTAAGGTTTCCGCCTTCGCGGAACTCTTACACTACATATCATGTATATACTTTCCGCTCGCGAACCTAGTCTGGGGTTCGCGGGCACACGCGACATTAGGTTGCGTTGCCCAGCCACCCAGTTTTTACTCGCGCTATATAAAGGGGGTCGCGAACCAAAACATTCGCTCCTCAGTGACAAT
>JGI1027J12803_100242747_pt1 | contig 16610 bp, 14 predicted proteins | sample IowNatreferecore_FD_12803 | JGI IMG/M metagenome (IMG submission 12803) | reverse complement strand
CAGTAGTGTTTTGCTTTTACCTTTTCACTTTTTCCTTTTTACTTAAATTTGGGGATGGAAAAAAGAATCATCATTACTCCGGAGGCTCCGGAACCCATTGGTCCCTACAACCAGGCCGTTCAGGCAGGCAATATGCTATTCATTTCGGGACAGGTTGCCATCAATCCGAAGAGTGGAAATATTGAATCGACCGATATATTTGAAGAAGCCCACCAGGTAATGCATAACCTGAAGGCGATTCTGCATGCAGCAGGGTTGGATTTTAAACATGTGGTAAAAACTACAATTTTCCTTACAGATATGGCGCTCTTTACTTCTGTGAATGAAGTGTACGCAAAATATTTCAACGGAGAATTTCCCGCCCGCGAAACGGTCGCGGTACGCGGGTTACCGAAGAATGTGAATGTTGAAATCAGTATGATTGCCGTGAGAGAAGTGTAGGAGGATAAGAATATAGGAGTGAAAATTCCTTTTCCTCACTCTTACACTCTTATACTACTTAAGTTCGTCGCGAACCTTGATAAACGCCGCAACACACCGGTCCAGTTGCTCTCTTTCATGCGCAGCACTCAGTTGAACTCTTATCCTCGCGAGTCCCTTGGGAACCACGGGGAAGAAAAAGCCGATCACATAAATTCCTTCTTCAAGCAGCCTGGCAGCAAAATTTTGAGCGACCACAGCATCGTAGAGCATGATGGGTACAATGGGATGATCGCCGGCTTTTATATCAAATCCCGCCTCCTTCATTTTTGTTCTGAAATATTTGGTGTTCGTCTCCAGCTTATCCCTTAGACCGGTATCATGCTGAAGCATATCAAGGATCGCCAGGGAAGCGCCGACAATAGAAGGCGCCAGGCTGTTTGAAAATAAATAAGGACGGCTTCGCTGCCGCAGCATTTCAATAATTTCCCTTCTTCCGCTGGTGAAACCGCCATTGGCACCGCCGAGGGCCTTACCCAGCGTACCGGTGATGATATCAATCCGGCCCATTACACCCCTGTATTCATGCGTGCCCCGTCCCGTTTTCCCCAGGAATCCGGAAGAATGCGATTCATCACTCATCACAATAGCGCCATAACGATCGGCCAGCGCACAGATTTTATCCAGTTGTGCAATGGTTCCATCCATACTGAAAGAACCATCCGTCACAATGATGCGGTCGCGGCAATCAGCTGCCAGTTTCAGTTGCTCTTCCAGATCCGCCATATCATTATGTTTATAACGCAGGCGCCGGGCCTTGCACAAACGAACCCCGTCGATGATGGAAGCATGGTTTAATTCATCTGATATAATGGCATCATTCTCGCCGAACAAAGGCTCGAAAACACCACCATTGGCATCAAATGCCGCTACATATAATATAGCATCCTCCATGCCCAGAAAGGATGAGATTTTTTCTTCAAGCTCTTTGTGAATATCCTGGGTACCGCAGATAAAGCGCACACTGCTCAGACCATATCCGCGCTCATCCAGCGTGGCATGCGCAGCTTTCACAGCTTCGGGATGTGAAGACAGACCCAGGTAGTTATTGGCACAGAAATTCAGCACTTTGCGCCCATTTACTACAATTTCCGCCCCCTGTCCGCTGCTGATCATACGCTCAGTTTTGAATAAACCGGCACCCCGGATCTCGTCCAGCTGACCTGCTACACGCGTCACAAAAGGCTCATGCATAAGAATAAATTTATCGGGATAAAGATAAGCTTTGTAACTTTTTGAAGACATAACCGTATTACAAATGACGAAAACAACCGGTAAGCGCTTATGACGGCGGAGGATTATAATGACTGTGTGAAGTTATACGCAGACGGACTCTACCGGTTCATGCTGAAATCCACCCGGCAGGTGGAAGATGCACGTGACCTGGTACAATCCTCTTTCGAGAAATTATGGGAGCACAGGTCTGAGGTGAATGCACAGAAATGTAAATCCTACCTGTTCACGATCGCCTATCACAAGATGATCGATATGAACCGGAAAAACAGGAGACTTGATTTCAGGGAAACCGTTCCGGACCAGGCCGGCCCGTCTACGGCGACCACAACTTTGTTGAAGGAGATATTGGAGGAAGCGCTGGACAGGCTGAATGAAAGACAGCGTTCGCTGGTCCTTCTCAAAGATTATGAAGGATATTCCTATGAAGAGATCGCAGAAATTACAGGATTAAATGGAACGCAGGTGAAAGTTACCCTGCACAGGGCGCGTCTTATTTTAAAAGAATGGCTGGTGAGTGTGGAAAATGTTCTTTAACGACGAGATATGGAAATCAACCGGATAAATTATGAAAAGTTTTTTCTGCTCTACCTGGACAGGGAGCTGAATCCAGCAGAGAAACAGGAAGTGGAGAAATTTCTGTCCGAAAATGCGGACCTGCAAAAAGAATTTAAACTATTGCAGCAAACGGTACTGACACCACAGGAATTTGTGTTTGAACCGAAAGAATTACTTTTTAGAAAAGAAGAAAAGAGAAGAATTATTCCTTTTTACAGGATACAGGTGGCCGCTGCCATCGCCGGACTCATCCTGGGCAGTTGGTTTATAATATCAGTGATTATTAAAAATGGCAAATTAGATATTTCCGGTGGTCAGTCAATGGTAGCGAAAGATAATTCAAAAGAAAATCTTTCAAAAGCACCGGCAAAGAATGATCCTTCGGATCAGACACAGGGAGCATCCCTGCAACCGGATAATTCCACCAGTCAGCCTGCAGACAAAACGGTCGCTGAAAATTTGAATGCGGGGAAAGAGACCGCCAATACTCAGGAAAGCAAAACTAATCTGAACAACAGAGTAAACAAGAGCAACCAGTCTGTTACCCCGGGCCCCGATCCTTCGGCCAACATCGTATCTGGTGATAATAATCCGGAAAGTGCATTGGTAGCCGTTCAGAAATCAAGTAAGGGACTGGAAGTTCAATCGGGCCCGTCGCAAGCGGACGCAAAACATTTAATGGTATCGGGTCAGCCGGCAAAATCTGCCGCGGTCCTTGCTATCAAAGCACCCCCAAATACAAATACGTCCGATTATGAAAATGCTCTGACGAAGGATCAGGAATATCAATCAGATAATGCTATCAGTGTGGTTGCATTGAATGACCCCAATAAAGGGATCTCCAAATTTTTTAAAAAATTAACCCAACGCACGCCGGAAGAAACGAATGCCAGACAAATCCGTGTAAGTGTTTTTCAAATCAGTTATTAATTAAACGAGTATAAAAATGAAGAATGTTTTTATCATCCTGGCCATACTATGCGTTGGCGTAAAGGGTTTCAGCCAAAAAGATTCAACAAAGAAGAAAAACCCCTGGGAGAAATGGGAAGAGAAGCACAATAAGGAAATGGAAAAATGGAAGAAGATGGACAGCAGTGAATGGCATGGAGATGATGTACCCTGGCCCATGCCGCCACATCATTGGGGGAAAAATCATGTAAAGCCTTCAAACCTGAGTACAAACTGGCTGATCGTCGATCTGGGATTTACGAATTATAATGATAATACAAATTATTCCGGAGCAGTCGCGCAGGCTTTCGCGCCGGGAGGGAATTCAAACTGGTTTAATCTGAAGAATAATAAGTCAGTTGATGTAAATATCTGGCTTTTTATGCAGCGTCTCAATATGGTTAAACATGTTATCAACCTTAAATATGGTTTGGGAATTGAATTAAATAACTATCGTTACCAGTCGAACATAACATATACTACCAATCCGGCTACCGCGGCCACTGTCGTTGTTTATGATTCAATTTCATACAGTAAGAATAAACTGGCAGCAGACTATGTTACCGTGCCGCTGATGATCAACTTTAATTTTACGCCTAAACTGAGGGAAGGTTTCGGAATTTCGGTTGGTATCAGCGCGGGTTATCTTTATTCATCCCGTCAGAAAACAGTCAGCGGTCTTTACGGCAAGCACAAGACCTTCGATAATTTTGATTTGAATCCATGGAAACTTTCCTGGATTGCGGAAGCGCAGTTAGGTCCGGTCATATTATATGGGTCACTGGCAACAAAAAGTATGTTTAATGACCAGGGACTCGATCAGACGCCTTACACTTTCGGGATCCGTTTGAGTAAATGGTAATTCGGTTTGGCCCTTTTTAATTTTCGTTAACAATAAATAAAAATATCCCGGAAAGAAATTCTCTAAATTGAGAATCGGAATGCACTGAGTCTTAAGCATTAAGTAATTTCCAAACAGGGGAAAAAAATCAGAACGGGAATAAAATCATAAAATTATCAACAGGCAAAATATACCGTCCTGTTCCTGCGTTGAAAAAAATAAAATCCGGCCATGAATTTTCAAAAAGTCTTGTTGACAGGTATGACGGCAGTAAGTTTACTGGGTTTTCGCGAAACAGATAACAAGACTTCTTCCAAACGTTTTTTCAACAGACAACTCGGAAGTTCTGTATATGTAGTAGTTGTTAAATCAAATTATGAACTGAAGGTGTATGACCAGGATGGCTGGTATGCAACCTATCCGGTTGTGTTTGGCAGCAAATCACTGGGTGATAAAATGATGGAAGGCGACCGCCGCACACCCGAAGGAACTTATCATATAGCTTCCAAGAGGCCTCATGAAAAATGGGATAAAATGATGTTGATCGATTTCCCGACCAAGGCCGATCTGGATAAATTCAATCAAAGAAAAGCCAAAGGCCTGATTCCGAAAAATGCAAAAATCGGAGGAGGTATCGCCATCCACGGAACCTGGCCACATGATGATATGGCCGTGGACCTGTTTCAGAACTGGACTAACGGATGTATCGCACTCAAAAATGAAGATGTGGATGAACTATATGAGTTACTGCCGGTGGGTACATCGGTACAGATTGTGAAAGAAGAACAACAATAATTTTTCTTTAATATTCTCTGCTGTTATATATTATTAGAGGTAAAAATAATCATCATTCATTTTATATTCCCTGTTGTTATATTTTAACAGAGGTAAAAACAATCATCATTCATTGTCTACATTCTTCCCTGCTTGATTTCTTCAACCACAGTGGGATCCACCAATGTACTGATGTCTCCTAAATTCTCCATTTCACCTTCTGCAATTTTGCGGAGGATACGCCGCATTATTTTTCCGCTGCGGGTTTTTGGCAAACCGGAAACAAACTGGATCTTATCGGGTTTCGCAATGGCCCCGATTATCTGATTCACCATTTTTGTCACCCCTGCTTTATCATCACCGGAAAGATGATGAGCCCGGTTCAGGGTAATGAACGCATATATTCCTTGTCCTTTGATATCATGGGGATATCCGACAACGGCACTCTCTACTACATCCGGATACATATTAATGGCATTCTCCACTTCTGCTGTTCCAATCCTGTGGCCGCTTACATTTAATACGTCGTCCACTCTTCCCGTGATCCGGTAATTTCCCTCCGCATCCCGCAGTGCGCCATCCCCGGTAAAATACAAATCAGGGTAAGTGGCAAAATAATTCGTACGGCAGCGTTCATGATCACCATAAGTAGTGCGGATTATGGAAGGCCAGGGAAAACGGATACAGAGATTACCTGCTACCGGATCTCCTTTCGCACCATCGTGAAATACACCATCCTTCCCCGCATCGGACCCTGGTATGGGTTTCCCATTTTCTTCCACGAGCAGTGGAATAATTCCCGGGAGTGGCAATGTTGCATAAGATGCTTTTCCTTTACTGATGCCTGCCATATTGGAAATCATAATGCCCGCGGTTTCAGTCTGCCACCAGGTATCCACGATCGGGCAACGATGCCTTCCAACATGTTCATCATACCAGTGCCAGGCCTCCTCGTTGATGGGTTCCCCAACAGTGCCCAGTACGCGGAGTGAATTGAGGTCTTTATTTTCCAATGGTTCGGAACCAAATCCCATCAGGCTGCGAATCGCAGTAGGTGCTGTATAAAAAATATTCACCTGGTATTTATCTACAATATCCCAAAACCTTCCCGGATCCGGATGGGAAGGAATGCCCTCAAACATAACTGTTGTGGCCCCGGCACTCAGCGGCCCATATACCGTATAGCTGTGACCGGTGATCCAGCCCACATCCGCTGTGCAGAAAAAAACTTCGCGGGGCCGGTATTGAAACACATTTACAAAGCTGTAAGTAGTGTAAATCATATATCCGGCACAAGTGTGAACAACTCCCTTGGGTTTACCGGTAGAACCAGATGTATATAAAATGAAAAGCATATCTTCTGCATCCATCGTCTCGGCGGGAAAATCACTACCTGAAATTTTTTTAAGTTCCTCCTGCCACCACACATCCCGTCCGTCAACCATGTTGATCGTGTTGCCAAGATGTTTATATACGATCACTTTTTTAATAAGGGTTGTTTTTCGCAATGCCTCATCAATCGTGGCTTTGAGCAGAACGTCTTTCGGACCCCGGGTTCCGCCATCAGCCGTGATTACTATTTTACATTTTGCATCTTCAATACGGTCTGCAATACTCTGGGCCGAAAATCCGCCAAAAACCACTGAGTGTATGGCCCCCATCCGGGCGCAGGCAAGCACCGCAATCGCGAGCTCGGGAATCATCGGCATATAAATACAAACACGATCTCCTTTCTGAACCCCATTATTTTTCAGTACGTGGCAAAACCTGCTAACTTCCGATAATAGTTCACGATAAGTAAGAAACCGGCTTTTTTGTGAGGGATCGTTGGGTTCCCAAATGATTGCCGGCTGGTCACCCTTATCAGACAAGTGCCGGTCCAGGCAATTTTCCGTGATATTTAATTTCGCTCCTTCAAACCAGCGCACACGGGGTTCTTTAAAATTCCAGTCAAGTACTTTATCCCATTTCTTCCGCCATGTGAAGTGCTCCGCCACATCGGCCCAGAATTTTTCGGGCTGTTCAATACTGGCTTTATATTTTTCAAGATAATCGGCGAAGCTCTGTATCTGATAGGGGAAACTCATATGGCTGAATCGTTTTGAACCCCCAATTTAACAAGTATTTTTTTCATACCTTATGCTCTAATAACGATTGCTGAATGAAAATTAACTCCTTCCTCCTCCGGTGTACGATGATCGCCGCCCTGGGCGGATTTTTATTTGGATTTGAAACGGCAGTCATCTCCGGCGCAGAAAAAACGATTCAGAAATTATGGGCACTTTCTTCCTCCGGTATCGGCTTCACTGTCGCATCCAGTTTATTCGGAACAGTACTCGGTTCTTTAATTGCGGGTTGGCCGGCCCAGCGTTATGGACGTAAAAAGGTACTGATGTCGATCGCCGTGATGTATTTATTGTCTGCACTGGGTTGCGCGCTTACATCCAGCTGGGGATTATTTATCCTGTTTCGTTTTATTGGAGGGACTGCTGTGGGTTCTTCTTCTGTAGTCGGTCCTATGTATATCTCGGAAATTGCGCCGGCGGCAGTACGTGGCCGGCTGGCTGGCATGTTTCAACTGAATATTGTAACGGGTATTTTCGTCGCCTATCTCACCAACTTTGCCTTTTTGCATCTTGGCGATAATTCCTGGCGATGGATGCTGGGCATCATGGTGATACCGGCGGGACTTTTCGCACTACTGCTCAGGAGTATTCCCGAAAGCCCGCGCTGGCTGATATTGAATAACCGCGACGAAGAAGCAGCACGAATTTTTGTACGCACCGGTGAACCGGATGGGGGATCTGTTATACAGGATGAACATGCGCTTCTTCATCACGGAGGATCCCTGGTGGCCGGCCCGTCTGATGAGCGTTTGTTCACAAGCAAATACAGGAAGCCGATTTTGTACGCCGTGTTGCTGGCAATGTTCAATCAGCTGTCTGGCATTAACGCAATTTTATACTATGCTCCGCGCATTTTTGAAATGGCGGGATTTAGTCATTCTGCGGCTTATCTGCAACCTGTCTTTATCGGCGGGGCAAATCTTCTCTTTACTTTTCTGGCCATGACCATCATCGATAAGGTGGGAAGGAAAACTCTTCTGATAACGGGTGCAATAGGTATGATCATCTTTCTCGGTCTAACAGCTTATGCCTTCCGCAGTACCGGTTCGGCCAATCAATTTGTAATTATTTACCTGATCGGTTTCATCGCTTTTTTTGCTTTCTCGCAGGGCGCGGTGATATGGGTTTTCATATCAGAAATTTTTCCGAATGCTGTCCGCTCACAGGGGGGATCTCTGGGAAGTTTTACCCACTGGATAATGGCAGCAATCATTTCCTTCACTTTCCCCGTGATTGTGGAAGGCAGTCCAAACGGCGGTTTTTATTCATTTATCTTTTACAGCGTGATGATGTTTGTCTCGCTGATTTTTATCTGGCGGGTGATGCCGGAAACCAAGGGAAGAACACTGGAGCAGATTCAGAAGGATCTGGGAATCCTTTGAGAGAAGTATAAGAGTATAAGAGTGTAAGAGCATAAATCCAGCTCTTACACTCCTACACTCTTATACTCTTACACTTTCTTCGTAGTTTCGTGCCCTTCAAGCAAACCCATGTCTATTGAAGTAAAGGAACTGACAAAGACTTATGGCAGCCAGAAAGCGATAGACCAGATTTCTTTTACTGTGGGACGCGGTGAAATTGTGGGATTCCTGGGCCCGAATGGTGCGGGGAAATCCACCACCATGAAAATACTCACCGGTTGCCTCAAACCCACAAATGGCCAGGCATATCTGAACGGGATCGACGTAAATGCACAGCCTGTGCGTACAAAAAAAATCACCGGTTACCTGCCCGAATCAAATCCGCTTTACGGAGATATGTACATCCGTGAATACCTTTCTTTTATTGCGGATATTCACCGGCTGCCTTCAAAAAAAGAAAAAATAAACGGGACCATCGATCAGGTGGGATTGCGACCCGAGGCCGGGAAAAAAATATCGCAGCTTTCCAAAGGATATAAACAACGCGTGGGACTGGCAGCCGCACTCATCCACTCACCCGAAGTGTTGATTCTTGATGAACCCACAACAGGTCTCGATCCCAACCAGATTGTCGAGATCCGGGATGTGATCAGAAACTATGGGAAAAACCGCACGGTGCTGTTTTCTTCTCATATCCTTCAGGAAGTAGAGGCCATCTGCGACCGGGTAATCATTATCAACCAGGGAAAAATAATCGCTGACAGCAACCTCGGCGACCTGCGCCAGGAGCAGACCAGTAAATTCATCCGGGTGATCCTGAAGGAATCAGTTGCACCCGAATCATTTCAGACACTGGCTGAGCTCCGGACAATTCGCCGCACCGGTGAGTATGAATGGGAACTCGAAGCAGCTGATCCGGAATTATTAAAAAAACAATTACTCACACTGTCATTGCATAATAATTGGAACATTGTTTCTTTGCAGTCTGAAAACAGGAGCCTGGAAGATATTTTCAGAGGGCTTACAAAAACAAACACTCATGAGTAGCATCAGAAAAATCTTTGCGAGACAAATATTGGACAGCCGCGGTAATCCCACGGTTGAAGTGGATATACATACTGAAGCCGGATTTATGGGAAGGGCCGCTGTACCGAGCGGTGCAAGTACCGGTATCCATGAAGCCGTTGAACTTCGTGACGGAGACAAAAAAATTTACCAGGGCAAGGGTGTGTTGAAGGCAGTGGAGAATGTAAATACCGTAATTGCCACCAGATTAACGGGCTTCGACGTGTCTGATCAGGCGGGACTGGATGCGGCCATAATTGCAGCAGACGGAACTCCCAATAAATCAAAACTCGGTGCAAACGGGATGCTCTCCGTAAGTCTCGCTGCCGCTAAGGCGGCTGCAAAAGAAGCGGGATTGCCTTTATTTCGTTATATCGGGGGAACCAACGCAGTAACTCTGCCGATGCCCATGATGAATATCCTGAACGGAGGCGCACATGCTGATAATAAAATTGACTTTCAGGAATTCATGGTCATGCCTGTAGGCGCTTCTTCTTTTAGTGAGGGTCTGAGATGGGGAGTCGATATTTTTCACACGCTGAAAGGCGTATTGAAAAAGAAAGGATTTAGCACCAATGTGGGGGATGAAGGTGGTTTTGCGCCGAATATTCAAAGCAATGAAGAAGCCATAGAAACTGTGCTGGAAGCCATATCTGCTGCAGGATACAAAACCGGAACCCAGATTTCCATTGCCATGGATGCCGCCAACAGCGAGCTCTGGGATGGGAAAAAGAAAAAATATGTGTTTCACAAGAGCAGTAAAAAGGAACTCAGCAGCGATGAACTGGTGAAATTCTGGGCGGGCTGGGTAAAAAAATATCCGATCATTTCCATCGAAGACGGCATGGCGGAGGACGACTGGACAGGATGGAAAAATCTGACGGACACACTGGGGTCCAAAGTACAATTGGTGGGAGATGATCTGTTTGTCACCAATGTGGAAAGATTAAAGAAGGGGATTGATGATGATACAGCTAATGCCTTGCTTGTAAAAGTAAACCAGATCGGGACTCTAACGGAGACGATCAACGCTGTAACCATGGCCCAACATAACGGCTATAATACGATTATGAGTCATCGGAGTGGCGAAACAGAAGACACAACCATCGCGGATCTTGCGGTGGCTTTGAACTGCGGACAAATTAAAACCGGATCAGCCAGCCGTACCGACCGTATCGCGAAATACAATCAGCTGATCCGAATTGAAGAAAAACTGGGAAAAAATGCAATTTATCCAAAGGGAAAAATTACATTTGGTAAATAATCCGTTGGTAAACAATCCGGAGGTTATTTACCAAAGTGTAAGAGTGTAATAGTATAGGAGTGTAAGAGTGTGATTTAATTTAACTGTCATCCGTCAACTGTCAACCAAATGAGGCAGTACCTCGACAAGATCCCATCCTGGCTAAAAAATAAGTACGTGCTTACGGCGCTTTGTTTCGGTGTCTGGATATTGTTTATCGACGACCGTGATTTTGTTACAACCCACTTCAGGCACCTTAAAGAGCTACACAGGCTGGAAGCCAGGAAGATTTATTTCGAGGAACAGATTAAGACCGTACGCAAAGAGCTTGACCAGCTGAAGTCTAATCCGGCCACCCTTGAAAAATATGCCCGCGAGCGATATCTGATGAAGCGCGATAATGAGGATTTGTTTGTTGTAAAATAAAAAAGGGTTCTGTTGCGCTACCGGATATTTGAAACTCCGGATGTAGTAGAAACAGACAAAAAGAAAGGTAGTCAGCCTGTACTGATATGAGCAGGCCGCACCTAACTGGAAAGATTACACGAAAAGCCGCATAAAACCTTATCCCACTCTGTACCGGTCGGTCCTCTAAACCCAAGACCCGGAATTTTTACGTGTTGACCCGTATCTCTGAGACCGTGCCCTTTACTTGTGTAGCCGGCGGTTTAACTCCGGCTTAACGATCAGTGCAAAACTGATTCGGGTATTTTGCGTTTGTCTGTTAACCAGAAGTAGTTTCGGAAAAGGGCCTGTTTGATGGTAACAGGACTCGATAGAATACCTGGAAATGGAGGGGTATGGGACTTTCCCGAAAAATGATAAAAACTTTTGGTAAACAACGCAATAACGCAAACCGTATGGCGTTTTTACTATCGGACGGATTATTTTTTACTGCTTTCTGATTATTGGACATTCAAATGGTTTCGCCTATGTCACTCTTTACACCGGAGGATCTTTTACGGTATTTGTATAAAGAGTCTTCCCCCGAATTAACAGCTGCCATACAAGCCGCTCTGGCTGGAAATTGGACGCTGCGGGAACAACTGGAAGAATTACAAGCCTCTGTTAATCAATTAGATATAGAAAGACAAGTGGTAGCTCCCCGAATGGAGGTAGTATTACGTGTGCTTCAATATGCACGGGACACCGCCATCGAATCTACGCGCTAAGTTGACCATACATCATAATGTATCGGACAACCAGCGTGAATTTACTTTCTGGGTTGATCGTACATCATTATGTATCGGATAACTGCTGAATCTACTTCCGGAGTTGATTGTAGCTTAATTTTGGTCTATCAATGACCCGGAAACAGCGATTCGACTACGTTATAACCTGGTTTACGGAACACGCCCCGGATGCAGAAACCGAGCTTATTTTCGATAACCCCTATCAGTTGCTGGTTTCTGTAATTCTGTCCGCCCAGTGTACTGACAAGCGGGTTAATATGGTCACCCCCGCATTTTTCGCTCATTTTCCCGGTCCCGGTTCACTTTCTAAAGCCCATTTTGATGAGGTTTTCCCATTTATCAGGAGTATTTCTTATCCTAATAATAAGACCAGGCACCTGATCGGCATGGCCAAAATGCTGGTTGAGGATTATAAGGGGGCAGTGCCCCTGACCGTGGAAGAACTGTTGAAATTGCCCGGTGTTGGAAGAAAAACGGCTAATGTAATCACATCCGTGATCGATCAGCAACCCAATATGGCTGTCGACACCCATGTTTTCCGCGTGTCTGCACGAATAGGCCTGACTGTGGGTGCCAAAACACCACTTGCTGCCGAAAAACAATTGATTCAACTCATTCCCAGAGCACTTATTCATAAAGCACATCACTGGCTCATCCTGCATGGCCGTTATATTTGCGTGGCCCGGAATCCGAAATGCAGCGAATGCGGACTGACGGCGTGTTGCAAATATTTTCAACGGCTGAAATAGTTGATAGTATTCGGTTGACAGTACACAGTTGGCAGTTGACAGAGGTATTTGATTTTTTCGTCCTGTCAACTCTCAACTCTTAACTATTAACTGTCAACTGTATACTGTCAACCGTCAACAGAAAAATGGATTATCGTTCAACATACCGCAGCTTCATCAACAGTTACTATCTCAGTGAAGGGCTGCGGATAACTTTTGGACTTACGCTACCGGCCATCATCGGTACCTGGTTCCATCATGAAGATATCGGCATCACAATGTCCATCGGGGCAGTATGTGTAACCATTGTGGACAATGCCGGTCCGGTCGTCCACCGGAAAAATGCCATGCTGGTATGCAATGCGGTGATTTTTTTTTCATCCCTGCTCACAGGATTCGCCATGGGCTCACCCTGGGCGACGGGGATTCTGATTGCCGGGTTTTGTTTTATTTTTTCCATGATCGGCGTCTATGGAGCAAGGGCCGGATCCATCGGTCTCGCCGGACTCTTTGTGATGGTTCTGAATTTTACGCATCGCGTAGGAGTGGAGACTATCATATTAAATGCGGTGTACATTCTTTGTGGCGGTATCTGGTATATGCTGCTAAGTCTCTCTCTTTACAGTTTTCGGCCTTACAAAGTTACCCAGCAGGCATTGGGAGATCTAATCCAGGCTACCGGTGCCTATATATTATGGAGAACGGCATTTTATTCAAAGAACCCGGACTATGACAGCATCTATTCAAACCTGCTGGAGAAACAGACCGAGATCAACGAAAAGCAAAACCTGGTCCGTGAGTTACTGTACAAGAGCCGTGATTTTGTAAAGGAATCGACAAACACCGGGCGTATCACGCTGGTCATCTTTATTGATATCAACGATCTTTTTGAACGCATGATGAGTCTGCAATTGCATCACAGGATTTTTCATGAGTACTTCGATCAGTCTGGCATCCTGGATAAGTTTAAGAACTTTCTTTTATTGATTTCTGAAGAAATGAATGAAACAGGAATTGCGCTGAAGAGCGGGCGGGCTTACCTGATGACAGACAAACTTGAAAATTCACTGGCCGGTTTAAAAGCAGACTTTGAAGATTTTCGAAAGAAGACTATTACTCCGGACAATGTGGAAGGATTCATCGGATTAAAGGCTTTATTAAATGCATGTGAAGATTTTGTTTCGCGCATTCTGACGATCCAGCAATACACTGCTTACGACAGGGACTTCAAGAAAGATGAGCGGGTGCAGAATTATGATCAGTTTGTGAGCCACCAGGATATGGATGCCCGGATTTTCTGGAATAATTTCAGCTGGAAATCAAATACGTTCCGCCATTCCGTGCGGGTAGCGTTTGCGACAACGCTTGGCTTCATTGTTTCAGAATTTTTTCCCTTCGGGCATGGCTACTGGATCATGCTTACGATTATAGTGATCCTGAAACCCGCATACAGCATTACCAAGCGCAGGAACCAGGATCGTCTACTAGGAACTATAATCGGTGCAGGTATCGGGGTCATCATTTTATTGATTGTAAGGGAAAAGCAACTGATGATCGCGATTATGATCGTGCTGATGGTGCTGGCCTATAGTTTTATGCGAAACCGCTACCTGCTGTTTGTTACTCTGATGACGCCTTATATCCTTATCCTGCTGTATATTCTGAATCCTTTGCATTTTAATGACCTGATCGTTGATCGCATTATAGATACGGCCATCGGTTCGGGTATTGCACTATTTGCGAATTTTTTATTTTCACATGAATGGGCATACAATCAGTTTGCCGAATATCTGCAACAGATGCTGATGACCAATAAGAAATACTTCAGCGATGTGACGTCTTTCTTTACCGGTAACCCGGTTAGTCCCACCAGGTATAAATTGTCCCGCAAAGAAGCATTTGTGTCGCTGGCAAATATTTCAGATGCTTTGAACCGGATGATCTCCGAACCAAAAAGTAAACGAAAAAATGTCGCAGAGTTTCATCAGTTGGTAGTATTGAATTATATGATGTCGACGCATATCGCCACGCTGGCAGCGATTGTATTGGGAAAGAATCCGCCGGCGCCCGATCCTGATTATCTTCCGGTGGTCCGGGCAGTTATAGCGAACATCGACCGTGCCATGGACGGATTGAAAAAGCAAGGCAGACCGGATGAATTGCCCGCAAATAAAACTGAAAATACTGTTAGTTCCGGTGAATTGTCTGTAAATAAAGTTGATAATTCAATTTACCCCGGGCCAGATAACATAACGGAAAATGAGGATGAGGGTTCTGCCCGCGACAGTCTAAATAAATTGAATGAAAGGATCGCGGATTTGGTTTTGGTAAGAAAGAAAGAACTCGAACAGGGGATTACTGAAACGAAAATTCGACTCTCGGTCGTAAAATCCGTCAATGATCAGTTTAATTTCATCTGGAAAATTTCGGAGGATCTGGTTAAAAGTCTGAGAGCGTGATATCAGTTGACAGTATACAGTTATTCTTACATCTGTCAACTGTCCACTGCGTACTATACATTCGGCGTCCGATACTCCAGCGCTTCCAGCATTTCACGCATTTTCGAAGTGAGTTCATGGCGGGTAAAGGGAACGCCCATTACTTTATTATAGCCGATTGCGTCCACATAATATTTATCACGGATGATTTTGATCAACTGGCCGGAGTTGAGTTCGGGAATCAGCACTTTCTCAAAATTAGACAGGATCTGACCCAGGTTTCTCGGGAATGGTCGTATATAACGGAGATGTGCATGCGAAACAGAATATCCCTCTTTCTGGAGATCCGTCACGCAGGTTTTGATCGAGCCATAGGTTGAACCCCATCCGAGCACAAGTATTTTACCTTGCTCCGGACCACTGTCCAGCGTCTGTTCAGGGATAAAATCCGCAATCCGGTCCACTTTTTCCTGTCGGAGTTTTACCATCAGCTCATGATTTTCCGGATCATAACTCACGTTCCCTGTTATATTTTGTTTTTCGAGTCCACCTATCCGGTGCTCCAGACCTGCAGTACCAGGGATCGCCCAGGGTCTCACACCCTTTTCATCACGCATATAGGGTTGAAAGCTGGCTTCACCCTCATCCAATTCTTTTTTAAATTTCACCTCTATCGGGGGCAACTGATCAGCGGTAGGAAATTTCCATGGCTCAGAACCATTAGCAATATATCCATCGCTGAGTAAAATAATCGGTGTCATATGCTGGACCGCAATGCGAACAGCTTCATAGGCCACGTCAAAACAATCACTGGGCATAGAAGCGGCAATAACCGGCATGGGGCTTTCCCCGTTTCTTCCGTAATATGCCTGTAAAAGATCGCTCTGTTCGGTCTTTGTGGGAAGTCCGGTTGAAGGGCCGCCTCTCTGAATATCACAGATGACCAGCGGAATTTCGAGCATCATTGCCAGACCCATAGCTTCTGCTTTCAGCGCCATACCCGGACCCGAAGTGGTTGTTATTCCAAGTGAACCTCCATAACTGGCACCAATAGCCGCAGTGATACCGGCAATTTCATCCTCCGCCTGGAATGTGCGCACGTTAAATGCTTTATGCCGGCTGAGTTCATGCAGAATATCTGAAGCGGGTGTGATGGGGTAGGATCCTAGAAAAATGGGAAGACCGCTTTTTTCCGAAGCGGCAATCAGACCGTAAGAAAGCGCCTGGTTTCCCATGATTGCCCGATAAGTGCCTGGTTGCAGTTTTGCTTTCGGCACAGAATAGGTCGAGGTAAATGCTTCCGTTGTTTCACCATAGTTGAATCCCGCACGCAGTGCAAGTATATTACTTTCGAGAATCGCAGGCTTCTTGCCGAACTTCTCCGTCAAAAACTGGAGGGTGCTATCGAGACTTCGGTTGTACATCCAGTATACATAACCAAGCACAAACATATTTTTTGCCCGGTCCCTTTCCTTGGCACCCAGCGGAGAATTCTTTAGTGCTTCACGCGTGAGCTTGGTCACGTCGATGCGAATCAGGTCGTAACTTTCCAGGCTGCCATCATCCAGTGGATTTACGGATTCGGGGTAATTCGCCAGCCTCAGGTTCTTGGCATCGAAACC
>JGI1027J12803_100165246_pt1 | contig 16623 bp, 14 predicted proteins | sample IowNatreferecore_FD_12803 | JGI IMG/M metagenome (IMG submission 12803) | reverse complement strand
AGCTCAACAATCCTTTGCTCATATGCTTTGGCGACCGGGCAGGTATTGCAGGTAAAAACCAGTATATATCCTTTAGCCTGCTGGAATGTAGTAAAGGATACTTTGTCCCCGGTAACATTTTTCAGGTTAAAATCAGGTGCTTTGGCACCGGGCTTTAAACCTGTAGATTGAGCCATCGAAATCACGCTCAATGCCAGAAAGCCAAACGTGAATAACGTTTTCATAATTATTAAAATTTTTTATACTCGTTTAGTAATTCCTCGTACGTAAAATCTTTTTCGAAGAATTTTCGCTTCCCGTTTTTTATTATGAGGGTGGCGGGAAGTCCCCCTGACCAATTCGAATCGACCCGATCGATGTAAACTTCCGGGTCGGCTTCATCCAGGACAAATACCTCAGTTTTAATTTTATTTCGTTGTATAAAAGGTAAAACAGAAGTTTGAATTTTAGATTTACCATCAAGACTAATTAACAACACTTTTAGTTTTTCGCTTTTATAATCAACGGATAATTTTTCAAAATCAGGCAGTTCCTTAGCGCAGGGACCGCACCAGGTCGCCCAAAAATTAATAATAAACACGGTATCCTGCCCATGGTCCACCCTGTTATACAAATTGCCTATAGTGATCAACTCAACCTTCTGCGAACCCGTACACATAAAAATGATCAAAGACAAAGCCAAAAATCCAGTTTTCATAGTACTGTTATTATAATTGCAGCCCGGTTTTCAGACGTTTGTTAGTTATTTAAGGTTGCCTTTTTTTAATTCATTAACAGCATAATCTGCAGCACGTGCAGTAATTGCCATGTAGGTTAGTGATGGGTTTTGGCAGGCGCCCGATGTCATACAGGCGCCATCAGTCACAAATACATTCGATGCGCCCCAGACCTGGTTATGCGCATTCAAAACTGATGACCTGGCATCCTTACCCATTCTGGCAGTACCCATTTCATGAATCCCTAATCCCGGAGCCTGTTGAGTATCCGTTTGGGATATATTTTTAAAGCCGGCCTTATCCAGCATTTCTGCACCGGTATTCAAAATATCCTTAGTCATCCTTACTTCATTTTCCCTAAACCGGCAGTCGATATCCAGTAAAGGCATACCCCATTTATCTTTTTTATTTTTATCGAGGGTGACTTTATTTTTCACGTCGGGCAGGCATTCTCCCATCCCGGTCATGTTCATTTGCCAAACACCGGGCAGCGTTAAACTCTCCTTGAATTCTTTGCCGATCGTTATATCTGAATTCGGGTTACCCCGCTGCCTCGATCCGCCGCAGGCAAAAGCATAACCTCGTATAAAATCCACTTCGGATGAATCTTTTAAATTTCTAAAGCGTGGTAAGTATACTCCTGTGGGTCTTCTGCCGTAATAATAAGAATCCCCGAAACCAGGATGTTCCCCGTATACTCTCCCGCGATAGTTATGATCCATCAGGTAATGCCCTAATGCACCGCTGTCGTTACCCATCCCATCAGGAAACCGGGACGAAATTGAGTTCAGCAGTATTAATGTGGAATTTAAAGTACCGGCATTAACAAAAATTATTTTTGCGAAATATTCTGTGTCCTGCAGTGTATTTGTATCTATAACCCGCACTCCTTTTGCTTTTTGGCTTTGTTCATCATAAATGATGGAGTGTACCACAGAAAATGGCCGGAGCGTTAACTTGCCGGTAGCTGTTGCCGCTGGTAAGGTAGCGGAGTTGCTGCTGAAATATCCGCCAAAAGGACAACCGCGATAACACATATCGCGGTACTGGCAGGGCCCACGTCCATTGATCCCTTTGGAAAGATTTGCAGTCCTGGATATAATCAGATTTCTGCCGGGATAATTTTTCTCAATGCTGACTTTTAGATGCTTCTCTATACAATTCATTTCCATCGGTGGCAAAAATTCACCATCCGGTACCTGGGGCAATCCATCCCGGTTGCCGCTTATACCCGCAAATTTTTCCACGTAGCTGTACCATGGCTCGATATCCCTGTAACCTATTGGCCAGTCAATGCCAACACCATCTTTAGCATTTGCCTGAAAATCCATATCGCTCCAGCGCTGTGTCCATCGCGCCCACATTAAAGATTTCCCTCCTACCTGATAGCCCCTTATCCAGTCGAATGGTTGGGTTTGTATATAAGGATGCTCGGTATCTTTTACAAAAAACTGTTGGGTTTCTTCTGTAAAAGCATAACACCTGGAGACAATCGGATTTTGCTGATGAATGTTCAGGGGTAATTCGCCCCGGTGCGGGAAACCCCAGAGAGGTGTGTTAGCTGTAGGATAATCTTTAATATGCTCCACATTGCGACCACGCTCCAGCACCAATGTTTTTAATCCTTTTTCACAAAGTTCTTTTGCCGCCCAGCCTCCTGATATGCCGGAACCTATAACAATCGCGTCATAAGTCTGACCGGCATTACGATTAGTATTGATGTTTAATGATGAGTCTTTAGGATCTCCCATGTACAGGTCCATTTTACGCTGGACAGAACTACAAAGTTAACTGACCACAATCTGAATAGTGAAGTTTTATCCCGGAACAACCCACCAGCTCTTCTTAATTTCGTCGGTCTGCTTTCCCTGGTAACCGAAGCATCGGATTTCCCGACCTTTATAAAAAATGAATTTCAATAAAATTGAAGGCAATTGTCTACACAAGATATGGCGGCCCTGAGGTTCTACTGGTCAAAGAAATAGAAAAACCTTGTCCGAAGGACGATGAGGTTCTTATTAAGATACATTCGGTATCCATAAATGATTGGGACTGGGGCCTTCTCCACGGTGACTTCATAAATCGTTTGCTAAACGGACTTTGGAGACCGCAGAAAAAAATACTCGGCTCCGATATTGCGGGACGTATTGAAGCAGTAGGTAAAAATGTAACCCTGTTTAAAACAGGTGATGATGTGTATGGTGATTTGAGCGGTCAGTGGGGAGGTTTCGCTGAGTATACCTGTGCGCACCAAAAAGCTTTGGCGATGAAACCTGCAGGCATGAGTTTCGAAGAAGCAGCGGCCATACCTCAGGCAGCAATGCTTGCTGTTCAAGGACTGATAGATAAAGGCAAAATTCAACCGGGTCAAAAGCTATTGATTAACGGTGCAGGCGGAGGTGTTGGAACTTTTGCCATTCAGATTGCCAAACCATACGGTGTTGAGGTAACTGGTGTTGACAGCACAAGTAAACTGGATATGCTACGCTCTATTGGTTTTGATCACGTCATTGATTATACACAGGTGGACTTCACAAAAAATGGCCTGTGTTATAATCTGATCCTTGATGTTAAGACAAATCGTCCGGTGTTTGATTATACCCGTGCATTATGTCCCAGAGGAGTTTATGTTACAGTTGGTGGTTCCTTGTTTCGGCTTCTCCAGGCTCTACTCCTGGGGCCTTGGATTTCCATGATATATAAAAAGCATGTATGTATCGTTGCTTTGAAACCAAACAAGGATTTAGTTTATATGAACAGGCTTTTCGATGCTGGTAAAGTCAGGCCTTTAATAGAGGGGCCTTACACGCTGGAAGAGATTCAAAAAGCCTTCAGGATTTTTGGTAAAGGAGAACATAAAGGGAAAGTAGTAATAACAATGTAAAGGAACCCGGAAGGCAGTAACATGACATTAGAACTCTAACACGGATGCCGGAATATTAGCTCTTCTGTAAAAGCTCATAGCATTGCTTCGCAATCTCAAGCTCTTCATTGGTGGGAATAACCAAAATCTTTACCCGTGAGCCATCGCTGTTAATTTCCCGGATCGATGAAGATGTAACCATATTTTTTTCTTCATCCAGATAAATTCCCAGGAACTGCATTTCACTGCAGATTCGTTGCCTGGTTTGCACATCATTTTCTCCTACTCCTGCCGTGAACACAATCGCATCCAGGCCATTCAGCACGGCAGCATAAGCGCCGATATATTTCTTTATCCGGTATGTATATATTTCAAGTGCCAATTCGGCGTCCCTGTTTCCTTCCTTTACGGCTTTACCAATATCACGCATATCACTAAAGCCCGTAAGTCCCAGCATCCCGCTTCGTTTATTCAACAGCGTGTTCACCTGCTCCGGATCATAACCCAGTTGATTAACCAGATGAAAAATGATGGAAGGATCTATGTCCCCCGAACGGGTACCCATCACCAATCCGCTCAAAGGACTAAAGCCCATACTGGTATCAACCGATTTTCCATTTTTTACAGCAGCCATACTGCACCCGTTTCCAAGATGAATAGTGATGAGTTTCGCATCCCGATTCTTCAAATATTCCATTGCCTTTCCGCTTACATATTTGTGGCTCGTACCATGAAATCCATAAGTCCTGACGTGGTGATCTGTATAAAATGATTTGGGAATCGCATAGGCAAATGCTTTTGGAGGCAGCGTCTGATGAAATGCTGTATCGAATACCGCGACCTGTTTTGCTTTGGTGAAAATTTTTTCTGCTACTTCAATACCCAGGTAGTTTGCCGGGTTGTGCAGGGGCGCCAGCGGAAAAAGTTGCTGAATTTTTTCTTTTACTTTTTTTGTGATGATCGTCGTAGCTGCAAAAGTTTCACCTCCGTGCACTACCCGATGACCAACCGCTTCAATTTCGGAAGGTTTTTTAATAACTCCGATTTCAGGATTCGTTAATAAAGCCGCTACTTCCTTTAATCCCTCCTCATGATCGGCCTGATCAACTGTCTTTTTGATTACTTTTTCTTGCCCGTTTGAAAATATTTTATGAATTATGGTCGAATTTTCCAACCCGATCCTTTCTACCAGCCCACTGCAAACCGGTTTTTCTACCGGCATTTTGAAAAGCTGGTATTTGATGGAACTACTACCTGAGTTTACGACAAAGATGTTCATATTATTTCTGCTGACTTTGTATGGCAGTAATGATAACCGTATTGAATATATCATCTACCGTACAGCCACGGCTCAGATCATTAACGGGTTTATTTAATCCCTGCAACATGGGGCCAATCGCCAGTGCACCGGTTTCGCGTTGTACGGCTTTGTATGTATTGTTGCCTGTATTCAAATCCGGAAAAATCAGCACTGTTGCCTTACCTGCAACTTCAGAATCGGGCATTTTTTGATGGCCTACCACCGGATCAACGGCAGCGTCGTATTGAATCGGTCCTTCCACTTTAAGATCGGGACGTTTCTGTTTCACGATCTCTGTTGCCCTGCGCACTTTCTCAACCTCTTCACCTTCGCCGGAAGTGCCGGAGGAATATGAGAGCATGGCAACCTTCGGTTCAATACCGAAACGATGACTGCTTTCCGCAGACGAGATCGCAATTTCTGCAAGTTGCTCCGCGGTGGGATTGGGATTAACCGCGCAATCTCCAAAAACACAGACTCGGTCCGGCAGGCACATGAAAAAGACCGATGAAACAACAGAAATACCAGGTTTTGTTTTTACAAACTGGAGGGCTGGTCTGATGGTATGCTGCGTTGTGTGAACGGCGCCTGATACCATTCCATCCGCATGACCTTTATAAACCATCATTGTACCGAAGTATGAAACATCGGTCATGGTATCCCTGGCCATAGCAAGCTCAACATTTTTGTGCTTCCTCAATTCATAGAATGTTTGCACATAATCCTCAAAGTATGTTGATTTGACAGGATCAATAATACTTATGCTATTTAAATCGAGTGTTAATCCAAGGCGTTTTACAGATGCCGCAATTTCAACAGGATCACCCAGCAATGTAAGCGTTACAATCTTTTGATCGATCAGCCGGGCTGCAGCTTTTAATATCCTGTCTTCATTTCCTTCGGGAAGCACAATATGTTTGATCTCATTCTTTGCCCATTTTGTCAACTGGTACTGAAACATATGCGGCGTCATTCCTTCCGGCTTAAATGTTATCATCTTCTCATCCAAAGCTTTCACATCCACGTATTTTTCAAAAACATCAATGGCAAGTTGAATTTTATTTTTGTTGCCCGGTGTCATCCTTGATTGTATTGCGCCAATCCTTGCGGTGGTTTCGAAAGTGCCTGTCGCGACAGAAATGATCGGCATAATAGATGGTGAACCCTGAATAAGCCGCATCAGCGATTCTTCAGGTTCAAAACCTGCCGAAAGCACAATTCCTGAAACTTTTGGATATCCCGTAGAAAGATTTGCCTGCAGGGCAGTGATGATAATATCTCCCCGGTCGCCGGGCGTAACGATTAAAACATTTTCCTGTAAATAATTCAAAAAGTTGGGAACCTGCATGGCACCCGTAATAAAATGATCAACCTGGTTGCCAAGCTGATCTTCTCCAAAAAGAAGTTTTCCGCCCAGGTGTTCGTTAATTTCCCGGATGGTTGGACTGTTTAAGGCCTTCTCAAAGGGAATTACAGTAATTACCATGTCGGCAGGCAATTGCAATCCCAAAAGTTGCTTCACATCTTCTGCCCGTTCGGAATAAACCCGGTTAACTACAACTGCCAGCACCTGCACTTCACGTTCCAGGAAATTTTGAAAGACCGTTATCGCAGTTGTTACGACCTGGGCTGTTGTTTTATTTTCACCCGAAATAACGATGATAACCGGAGCGCCCAGGTTTTTTGCGATGGAAATATTTGCATCAAATTCAAAAGCAATTCCCTCACCCACAAAATCACTTCCTTCAACGACAGTAAAATCATAAGCTTCTTCGAGCTTTTTGAATTTGCTGATAATGGTATCGATCATTTCTCCCTGGCTTTTGTTTTGTATCATTTGCAAAGCCTGTGAGCGGGTAAATGCGAACGTATCCTCATAGTTTTCTGAAAGATTAAAGTATTCGGTAACGGTAGCAATATGATCATCCTTTTTTTCTTTAGGGTCAGTGTTGATGATGGGTTTGAAGTAACCCACTTTTTTGGTCTTGCCCAGGAGCATGTTTACCAATCCCAGCGCAATGACTGATTTGCCGCTATAAGGTTCCGATGTGGCTATGAAAACATTTTTTGACATGCTACAGATTGAATTAAGTGAAGCCGCAAATTATATGGAAAATACAACCGATCGGTCATTCTGTTAATGAAAGAATGTTCCCGTCCGGGTCTTTAAACCACGCAACTTTTGAACCATTCGGTGATGTCCACACGCCAGAATTGTCCTGCTCAAGAAATTCATATTTTTCACAATAAATGTTTTTGTCATTTAGCAGTTTAATGCTTGAAGAAATGTTGTCAACATTCCATCCCAGGACCGTAAAAGGAAATGGTTTAAATTCCTTCACAATTGGGACGCGCAGTAAGGTGCCGTTTGCATCAAACTCCAGGGCATAATTGTCTTCTGACAATAGTCTTAGTCCTAAAATGTCCTGGTAAAAAGATCTTGCTTTGCCGGGGTTCATAGTTGGAACAAAAGCCTTTAGTTTTTTGTCAGCGAGCATAGTTGAATGATTTTGAACTTCAGGTATGTTAACACAAATTTAAATGAAGCCACCGGCAACTTCCCATTTCTTCCTTCGTAATCTGAGAAATACAGACAGCAATTTCTGTCAATCGTATTTTCCTAACCAAAACTGACACCCATGCCCCGAATCATTCAACGCATCACCGTGCTCCTTTTGTGCCTGCTGGCTGGTTGTACCAAAACCGGCAGTGATGTTTCTTCATCAACTTCCTCCCTTGCCGCAGCCGTTTCCCCGAACGCAGGTTCAGGTGATCAATCTCAGCCGGGAGTTATAACAGCCGGGGAATGGGATGATCTGGAACATTGGGACTTTTGGACCAGTATCATTCAAAAAGATACATTTAAATCGATCCCTGCTTATTGGAATATTTATTCACTTAACCGGATCTCTGTGCATGTTATCGGTACCGACTCGCTGCCGGTCATTGATATCGCGGTACACCTGCAAAAGGACGGACAAACGATTTTTAGTGCCAGAACCGATAATCGGGGGAATGCCGAATTATGGACTGGTTTATTCCAGGAAAATACCAACCCGGATTATTCAGCATTTAAAATTGATATTAATAGCGGTGCTAAACTGCTGAATCACGTAAAATCGTGGCCCGAAGGGATCAACCAGGTGATACTGCCACCCGCCAAAGTTGAAAACAATATCGATGTCGCCTTCGTGGTGGATGCAACGGGATCTATGGGCGACGAGTTAGAGTACCTGAAAACAGAACTACTCGACGTGATTTCCAGAGCACAAAGCGGCAACCGCAACGCTACAATATTGACATCTTCCGTATTTTACCGCGACGAAGGGGATGACTATCTTACGAAGGTCTCCGATTTTACAACAGACTATAATACTACCATTGATTTCATTAAAGATCAGCATTCGGACGGAGGCGGGGACACTCCGGAGGCAGTACACGCTGCCCTGGATAAAGCGATGAACAGCCTTCAGTGGTCGGCTCATGCGAGAACGAGACTTCTATTTCTGGTGCTGGATGCCCCACCCCATCATGAGACTTCGGTAATAAGCAGTATACAGGCATCCATGCAAACAGCAGCTGCTAAAGGAATTAAGATTATACCTGTCACAGCCAGTGGCATTGATAAAGACACCGAATTTCTAATGCGGTTTTTCTCCATCAGTACAAACGGAACCTACGTTTTTATTACCGATGATAGTGGTATCGGTGAAAGTCATTTAAGAGCCACCGTCGGACCTTATGAAGTCGAGTATTTAAATAACCTGATGGTAAGACTCATAAACAAGTATGCAGAATAGAATGCGATAATTAAATTAAATCATTTTCTAATTATACCCTTCACCTCCCAAATGCCTCGCCGATGCAAAAGGTAAAACTGTAGTCACCCCTGCCCACTCATATATCAACAGCGAAATTAACTTTTTCGGAGGAAAGCATTCTGACATTAAAAAATCAGGCATCCGGAATTTCAGGTTCGACCAGTTTCACTAATTTTTCTATGGATTCCTGCCAACCCAGATAACACATTTCTGCAGGAATAATCGATGGAATGCCCGTCTGCGTTACTTTTAGTTCCGTTCCCACTGAAACTTTCCCGAACCAAACCGAGGTAATCATATCACCCGGAAGGTTGGGATCATCAAATTTATCTGTATATTTTAAAAACTCATTGGGCTTAATCTCCATATATTTTCCGCCAAATGAATGACCATGCCCGGTAGAAAAATTATGAAATGACATTTTATAAGTCCCTCCCACCTTCACGTTAAATTCCTGCACGGTACAAAGGAACCCCCAGGGGGGTAACCAGGATGCAATGGCGACGGCATCTGTAAATGCACGATAAACTTTTTCGGGAGGGGCCTTTATAACTCTGTGTAATGATACGCTGTTGTCTGACATATATTATATTTTAAATAATTCTTACCGTCCTGATAACTGATCGGAATGGATTGTATGCAACAATCTTACCATAGTGAAGGGGAGGATTGAAAGTGGGCCCATTTTTTGGCGCAAATCATCCTGACGAATGATTTTCGTCAGGGATATTTTTACATAAACAGGTTATTTTCATCAAAACATTTATCATGGAAACGGAAACATTATTTAGCCTGAGCTATATTACATTTCCGGCTAAAAGTGAAGTTGAATCTCTCGTACGGGGACTGGCCTCTCATTGCAGTGCTTCCCATGTTCATTGGTGCGATGGCAGTGAAGAGGAATACAATTATTTGTGTGAAATATTAACCAATAAAGGAACCTTCACCAGGCTGAATCCTGAAAAACGTCCAAACAGCTATGCCTGTTTTAGTGATCCCAGCGATGTGGCCAGGGTTGAGGACAAGACTTTTATTTGCAGTCGCACAAAAGAGGATGCGGGTCCTACAAATAATTGGATGGATCCCAAAGAGATGAAATCCATATTGAATGGCCTAATGACAGGATGCATGAAGGGACGCACACTTTATGTTATTCCTTTTTGCATGGGACCTGTGGGCTCAAAATATGCCAGGTACGGGATTCAAATCACGGATTCAGAATATGTGGTCGTAAGCATGCGTATCATGACAAGAATGGGAGAGGATATTTACCCGCTGTTGGAAAAAGATAATTATGTTGAATGTATTCACACGGTTGGTGCTCCCCTCGATCCCGGACAGGAAGACAGCACCTGGCCCTGCAATCCTAAGACAAAGTATATCGCCCATTTCCCGGAGCAAAGATTGATCATTTCTTATGGAAGCGGTTATGGCGGCAATGCCCTGCTGGGGAAAAAATGTTACGCGCTCCGCATAGCATCTGTGATGGGAAGAGAAGAGAACTGGCTCGCGGAGCACATGCTGATCATGGGAGTTACTTCGTCCGAAGGAGAAAAAACTTATCTCGCAGCGGCCTTTCCAAGTGCCTGCGGCAAGACAAACTTTTCCATGTTGATTCCGGCCATGGGTCTGGATGACTGGGAAGTTACCACGATAGGCGATGATATTGCCTGGATTCATCGGCAGCCAGATGGACGGTTATTTGCCATCAATCCGGAAGCCGGATATTTTGGGGTGGTTCCCGGTACCAATTATCAAACCAACCCCAACGCCATGGAAACAATGAAAGCCAATACCATTTTCACCAATGTTGCATTGACAACAGATGGGGATGTATGGTGGGAAGGCCTGACCCCGGTTCCACCAGATGGATTGACTGACTGGCATGGAAAATTATATGATCCTAAAAGTGGAAAACCTGCCGCGCATCCCAATTCCCGGTTTACTGCGCCAGCCCGGCAAAATCCTTCCATTGACCCGGAATGGAATAATCCCGATGGTGTGTTTATCGAGGGTTTTATATTCGGAGGCCGCCGGAGTAATGTAGTACCACTTGTCCATCAGGCGTTCAATTGGAGTTTTGGAGTTTACCTTGCAGCGACTATGGGTTCAGAAACCACAGCCGCAGCCATCGGTGAAATTGGGAAAGTGCGGAGGGACCCTTTTGCCATGCTTCCGTTTATGGGGTACCATATCGGTGACTATATTAATCACTGGCTTCAATTCGGCCGGGAATTACCAAATGCACCCAGAATATTTGGTGTCAACTGGTTCCGGAAGGATGAAAAAGGAAAATTCATCTGGCCTGGATTCGGAGAAAATATCAGGATATTGAAATGGATTGTTCAGCGTATTCACAGTAAAGTTGCTGCTGTGGAAAGTCCCATCGGTTGGGTTCCGAGATATGAAGACCTGGATTGGACCGGTCTTAATTTTTCAAAAGACGCATTCAATCAGATCATGCTTATTGATTCTGAACTTTGGAAAAAGGAATTGTCTTCGCATGAGGAATTATTTTCAAAAGCTTATGACAGGTTACCTAAGGAATTTTTCTTTATTCGTGCTTTGCTGACTTCAGCACTATGGAGATCACCTGAGAAAGGGGGTCTGGCACCAGAAATTGAACACACTGAATTTGTGTAGTTAATTAAAATAATGAACCCATATGGCATCCATTATTACAGTAACACTGAATCCCACGATTGACAAACTTACTTCAGCACCGGTATTGATTCCGGAAAGGAAGATACGATGTTCGGAACCTTTATTTGAACCCGGCGGCGGAGGTGTGAATGTGGCGCGGGCGATAAAAAAACTCGGTGGAAATGCCCTCGCCATTTACCTGGCCGGAGGTCATACGGGCCATTTCTTCAACCAGCTGCTCAGGAATGAAAATGTAGAAACGCTCGTTACAGAAACACGCTCGTATACAAGGGAAAACCTGATCGTCATGGAAACAGCATCTGATCAGCAATACCGGTTTGGCATGCCTGGTCCGCATATCCTGGAGTCTGAGTGGCAGGACTGCCTGAACAAAATTGAAATGCAAAGAAATGTTGATTATATAGTTGCCAGTGGAAGCCTGCCGCCGGGTGTGCCCACTGATATATATGGCAGGATTGCATGGATCGCCAGGAAGAAAAAAGCCCGCCTGATCGTGGATACTTCCGGAGAAGCATTAAGGCAAGCCGTGCACGAGGGGATCTATCTGGTTAAACCCAACCTTGGCGAGCTAAGTTACCTGGCAGGAAAAACTGAATTGCAAATTGAATCGGTAGATGATGTGGCTATGGAAATAATCGACGCCGGAAAATGCGAAGTGATCGTCGTGTCCATGGGACAAACAGGAGCGATGCTGGTCACGAAGGATTTCGTCCTCCAGATTGTTCCACCACCTGTGAAAAGAAAATCCACCGTGGGTGCCGGAGACAGTATGGTTGCCGGTATGGTGATGAGCCTTGATGCAGGAAAGCCCCTGCTGGATGCTGTCCAGTACGGCGTTGCCTGCGGCACGGCAGCGACAATGAATTCAGGTACCCAACTGTGCAGAAAGAACGATGTGGAACAACTTTATAAACTGATCCAGGAAAAATCACCTTTACCAGTTTTGTAAAATTCTATATTATTTTTTCAGGTGGGGAAATAATATTCCTCACCATCAACTTCGATCAGCACATCTGCCGAACTTGGCCAGGATGGTTTAATGATCTGCGTCTGTTTATCACTTTTTTATTTAATCTATTCCTTTCCCACCCAGGATTTCCAGTTCCTGTCCTCTGTCGGGCCTGCCGTCTATTAAAGGCATAGCCTGAGCAATTAATGATTTTACACCTTCGGCGTTTAATGAATTATCGTGGTCTTCTTTTGTATCCCAGACTTCTGTCACCCAAATGGAATCATTGTCCATCCTGTCCTTGCTTACTATATACAATCGGCATCCTTTAGCAGATGAAACTAATTTAGATGCTTCGAGCAGTATTCGTGTTAATTTTTCGCTGCTGCCGGTTCTTGATTTCAATTTACCATGCAGTCCATACTTATTCATCACTATTACTTTTATGAAAGAAGTACATCACTAAATTTGCAGCCAGCTTCGGGCAACGCGGCAATCTGGCTTATAATATATGTTGGCAATAATTGTTCCAACGCCCTAGCGGCTACCGGCTAAAAAGACCGTCACCAGTTCAACATACTTTTCTGAATGGCTCATGTGAGGAACATGCCCTGCTCCGTCAATAGTAATTTCTTTTGCATGAGGTATGGCGTTCTTAATTTTATCTATTACGGGAGGAAAAAAAGGCGGACTTTCGCTTCCTTTGCTTAATAATGCCGGCTTCGTAAAATCTCTTAGATCGGAGAGATCAATTTGAAAACTCTGCGGATCCTGCATTTCGTCATACCAGGTCAGCACATTATAAACAAACCTCTTCTTTGTAAAATCAGGAAGTTTTTCCCATGAACCAGGACCCATTGCGATTTTCTCCATGAATTCTTCTGTCGCTTTTTCCAGGTTGCCAGCGGCTATCAAATCAAGCACAACACTTATTCTTTTGTTGACCATTTGAAGTGTATTCTGAGCGTCCGGATTATCATTAAGCAAACCTAACAAAGGCGGTTCGTGTATTACCATACTCCTGAAAATGTCTGGTCGCTTTATTGCTGCTTTTAATACAATGCCTGCACCATAAGAGTTACCAACGATATGCGCCGGTGAGAGATTGAGCTGAGTTATCAGCGCTATCAAATCGTCAACATCTTCCGATACGCTGCCCTGCGTTGCCAGGCGTTCACTTTCACTATGTCCCCGCCGGTCGTAGGTAAGCACACGAAATGATTTGGCAAATTCACTCGCAACCATATCCCAATTATGATGGTCGCCCCAGGAGCCATGAACCAACACAAGCGGTTCGCCTTTGCTTCCTGTCTGTTCCCAAAACAGTTGGACTCCATTGAATTTACCTACTGGCATTACTTAATAATTCTTTTTACCTATGTCTCTCCACGTGTCAATTGAAAGCTGGGTGGCAGTCAAACTGGTTGCCTTTAACGGCCGGGGTATTCTGCTATGCTGATATTCCGTGGTCTGCGAGCCCGAACTGTTGGTTAACAAAGTTAATATAGCTTACGGCTTCACCAAGATAATGTTATCATTGACTTCCAACGACGGGTATCCGAACAACCCATCCCCGGCCATACGCCCTTTGGTTTCCTTACCGATTTGCCTTAACTTACCTGTCATAATTAGCCAAAACGACTGTGAAACGAATTGCTGCTGCCATCGTGCTAAAACCTGCTTTTGCATTTTCCAAAAAGCTTCCTTTCTATGTAAAACGCCTGATTCTTTTCATGGCATTCTTTCTGCTGTTTTCTGCAGAAATATTACGCGTCTATTTCGTAATGCCTTTTCCAGGCAGCCAGGTGAACAATACTGTTTCCTTTGCATACTGGCTGGATCAATCGATTGTATGGATCCGGATCCTTGCATTGCTTCTGATTTGTTTTGCATTGATCATCGTTTTTAAAAACGGCAGAACCTGGGAAAAAATATTTTTGCCCCTGATCCTCGCATCCTATGTCTTCGTATTTTTCTTTTTCAATTTTCGATTGCAGGCTGAAAATATTTTTCATCAGCCGGTAAATAAATCCTTCACGGTTGCTTCCAACAGCGCCATGGAAAAATCAAAACTAATCATTGGCATAGTGATCGACGGTCAGGCAAAAGCTTATCCCATACAATTGATCGGATATCATCACCAGGTGATGGACACGATTGGAAAAACGCCGGTGATGATCACGTACTGTACTGTGTGCCGGTCAGGACGTGTATACAGTCCGATTGTAAACGGAAAACCGGAATCTTTCCGGCTTGTCGGCATGGATCATTTCAATGCTGTATTTGAAGATGCTACTACAAAAAGCTGGTGGCAGCAGGCAACCGGAACGGCGATTGCAGGTCCGCTGAAAGGATATCAATTAAGAGAATTTCCGTCAACGCAATTGACATGGGACGCATGGCTCAGGCAATATCCAAAATCCCTTGTAATGAAACCGGATGGAATATTTATGGATAATTATTTCAAGCTGGAAGATTATGACAGGGGCACCATGCAGAGTACCCTGGTGAGAAGGGATATTGTTTCATGGGAACCCAAATCTTGGATTGTCGGGGTGAAGAATAATTTTTCTTCTAAGGCATATGACTGGAATGAACTGGTACAAAAGAAAATTATCCAGGATACGTTGGATAAACTTCCGGTGTTGTTGACCATCGAAAAAGACTCAACTTCATTTCATGTATATAATCGCCGGGTAAATGATTCAGTTCTCAGTTTTCAAATCGCAGGTAACAACGATTTACTGGTTGATGAAAAGACACACTCAACCTGGAACATGGACGGCGTATGCATCGCCGGATTGCTAATGGGCAAAAGGCTCCTACCGGTTCAATCATACAATGAATTCTGGCATTCCTGGCAAACTTTTCATAGTAATCCAAAAATCTATGGAGGTAACTATACAGTGGTAAAATAAAAAAATCCAGGATGTTTCCCGGCCTTCTTTTATAATTTGAATCCCATTTATATTAATCCCAACCGCTGGTATCCATTAGCTTTCCATCCTTGTCCATAATCTGGCCGTCCTTGTCAATCATCATTCCATCTTCCAATTTTCTTTTCTTGTCTCCTTTGGACACTTCTCCATTTATATCAACCTTACGACCATTCGAGCATGTTACCGCTGCATCCATTGCCACCCATACGCCATCTTTTACGATCATCATTTTGCCATCTTTCATTGTCATCAATCCATCTTTCAATGCGGGCTTGGTTGCAGCAGACGAAGTATCGGCTGGTGCCACTGCGGCTGTGTCAGTGGTTGTCGAGGATTTGGACCCATCATTACATGCGCATGTAAAACCAGCGATTGCCGCAATTAAGAATAATTTTTTCATGATGTAAGTTTTTTAGTTTTAATAGTACGCAAACCTACATCATTATTAATAGATATTAAACGTGCACATCATTTTTTTGTAAATTGGGGCAATGCGTGATATGCCCCGTAAAGATTTTAAATGAAAATTCAATCTTTTTTTGTTTTTATCTTTTCATGTTTTCTGATCGTTTCATGCAATAGAAACCAACCCTTATTTCAACTCGTTTCTTCTGATCATTCCAATATACATTTCAACAATCATCTCGTCGAGAATGATACCATCAATCCATTCGATCTTCCCAATATGTATAATGGAGGAGGTGTAGGTATTGGTGATTTTAACAATGACGGCCTCCTGGATATTTATTTTACCGGCAACCAGGTTCCGTGTAAGCTGTATTTGAACAAAGGCGCTTTTAAATTTGAAGATATTACAGAAATCGCGCATGTAAATGGCAACAGCCGTTGGTGCCGCGGGGTTGCAGTTGTTGATATCAATAACGACGGCCTCCTGGATATTTATGTTTGTGCTACCATACTACCTGAAGCGGTGAAAAGGCAAAACCTGCTTTATATAAACCAGGGAGTAAATAAGGACGGTACCCCTGTTTTTAAAGAGATGGCGGAAGAATATGGTTTAAATGACGAATCATTTTCGACCATGGCGTCCTTTTTTGATTATGATAATGACGGGGACCTTGATGTGTACATTACTGTAAATGAGATGGACCCGGATAAAAACCCTTCTGTTTACCGGCCAAAAGTAAAGGATGGATCAGCACCAAGTACCGGTCGTTTATACCGCAATGACTGGAATGCAACTTTACATCATCCCGTTTTCACCAATGTCACAAAACAAGCCGGTGTAACCATTGAAGGATATGGCCATAGTGCAACCATTGCCGATTTCAACAAAGATGGCTGGAAAGATATTTTTGTAGCAAATGATTTTCTTTCGAATGATCTCCTGTACATCAATAACCATGATGG
>JGI1027J12803_100866835_pt1 | contig 16678 bp, 12 predicted proteins | sample IowNatreferecore_FD_12803 | JGI IMG/M metagenome (IMG submission 12803) | reverse complement strand
TCTTGATTCTGTTGCGATTCGTAAGGGTTACAAAAAGAGCTTTGCCATCGCCTGAAAACGCCATGGCACTCGCGTGCGCCGAACCTTTCATGTCGGCACTATGAGGTTCAAACTGACGCTCTTTAGTAACGGCGCCATTTTGCAGATCCAGTTCTGCGACAGTTGCCGTGTTCCACAAGCTTACCCACGCCCGTTTCCCATCCGAGGCCACGATCGTGCTGTGCGGGAATACCGCGGGCACGAAGTCTTTCGTGCTGAGGTCAAAGCTCTTCAGGGTTTCGCCGGTGACGGCATCGAGGAGGATTGCGTTGTCGCTAAGATTATTGGCGACGAGAAGACGGTCGTGCCGGTTATCGGTGCTCGCGGGAACAACGGAGATTCCGGACGGAAACGAGATTGCTTTGCCTGCTGGGACTTTGGTGTCGCCGTAGACGTAGCGCTTGCCGGGTGCGAGTTGCTGAAGCGGAATTTTCAGGAACCGCGCGGGCTTGATCTCGCCATCTGTGAAGGAATAGACGGCGATGCCGTTGCCGGTCGAGCCCGTGCGGCGCCCCTCAGGATCGGTGAGAGAGGCGATCGAGGCATAGATTTCGTCACCCTTGCTGCTGAACGCCAGCCCGAGCCAATACGTCTGCTTGGCATCGATGGAGAGACGCGCGTCGGGAAAGTCTCGGAGCGTGCGTTTCTGGATGTCATAGATGGCGATGGACTGGTGCAAACCGCTGGCTTCGGTACCGTAGCCCTGGTTGAGGATGGCGGCGTAGTGTCCGTCGGGTGAAATGACGATGTTCGATGGGAAGCTGTTGAGCTTCTGCGGCGAGCCGGGTACCGGTTCGAGCGTCTTGCTCGACGGAAGGTTGATGGTTTGGGCGTACAGCGAAGTAGATAGAAAGATGACAAGGGCTGTGCGCATAGCGGGATAGTTTACAGGCCGCCCTCCGCAATCCGCTATCCGCAAATACGGGAATGGAATTCGCAATCCGCAAACGCGAGAAGAAACGCTATTAGCATTTAGCAAAAGCAAGACGAAAACAACTACAGCCTTGTGGCTGCACGTTCGCGGATGTGGGCGAGGACCAGCGAGACTTCGTGACCGATGTTGTCGTTGCCGGTAACGATGATGTCGGCGAATTCGCGGGTGGGATAGACGTAGCGCTGGGCGCTGGGAAGGACAGTGGAATAGTACTGTTCGAGAATACCTTCGCGGGTACGGCCGCGCTCACAGATGTCACGCTCGATGCGGCGCTCGAGACAGATGTCTTCTCCGAGGTCGACGTAGACCTTGGTTTGGATCAGTTTTCGTACGTCCTCCCAGTACATGGAAAGGATGCCCTCAATGATGATGAACTCGCGAGGCTCAAAACGCTCGGTTTCCTTCTTGCGCGAGTGGATGGTGAAGTCGTAGAGAGGCTTCTCGACGGCGTTGCCGTTCGAGAGCTGGCGTATGTGCTCAATGAAGAGATCGGCGTCGAGCGATTCGGGCGAATCGAAGTTTTGGTGTGCACGCTGTACTACCGAGAGGTGCGCGAGATCGGAATAGTAAGAATCGAGGTGGAGGAGAGCGGCGTTAAGTTGCTCGCCTATGTGCTTCGACAGATAGCTCTTCCCTGCTCCCGATGGCCCCGCGATCCCGATCAAGTACGGTTTCATGAACCTATTTCTCTTCCGAGGCGATGCGAGGGATGACGGCTCCCAGCAGGGCAAGGAATTTTCCGCGAACCTGAGCACCGACTTCCAGAACTTCCAGGTGATTGATGGGCTGGTCGAGGATTCCGGCCGCCATGTTGGTGACGCACGAGATGGCGAGGACGTTGATACCCATGTGGCGCGCGACAATCACTTCCGGCACGGTGGACATGCCGACGAGATCGGCGCCAATGACGCGCAGGTAGCGGATCTCCGCCGGAGTCTCGTAACTTGGGCCTGCAAGTGCGGCATACACGCCTTCGTGCAGCTGAATATCGAGGCGCTTTCCTTCTTCGTGCGCGATGGCACGGTAGCGCTTGCTGTAGGCCTCGCTCATATCGTGGAAGCGCAGCCCGAAACGGTCGTCATTCGGACCTGTCAACGGGTTCGCGCCCTGCAGGTTGATGTGGTCGCTCAGCAGCACCAGCGCGCCCTGACCGTAGCTCTTGTCGATGCCGCCAGCAGCGTTGGTCAGGATGAGGGCCTTCAGGCCCATCAGGCCGAAGACGCGCACGGGAAAGGCCGCCTGCTTGGCGGTGTATCCCTCGTACTGGTGCACGCGGCCCTGCATGGCCGCGACGGTGACGTCGCCGAGTTTGCCGATGACCATGCGTCCGGCATGACCGATTGCCGTCGAGCGCGGATAGTGCGGAATGGTTTCGTAGGGAATGATTAGAGGTGATGGCAGGCTGTCGGCGAAATCGCCGAGACCGGAGCCGAGAACGACAGCGAGTTTCGGAATGCCGAGGTCGGGACGCGTCTTGAGTTTTGCAAGAATGAAATCCGCGGCTTCTCTGGCCCGAGCGTATTCGCCGAGATGATCTTCTTTCTGGTCGACAGCAGTGCTCATAAGAACATTCCTACGATTGCGGCCGACATCAGGTTGGCCATGGTTCCGGCGATCATAGCGCGGAAACCGAGTCGTGCGAGGTCGCCGCGACGGTTCGGAGCAAGCGCGCCGAGGCCACCGATCTGGATGCCGATGGAGCTGATGTTTGCGAATCCGCAAAGCGCGAAGGTCGCAATGGTGAAAGAGCGCGCATCGAGCATCGCCTTCTGGCCGCCGAGAATGGTAAAGGCCACCAGTTCGTTCAGCGCCATGCGGGTGCCGAGCAGGTTTCCGACCAGCCGGCAATCGTGCCAGGGGATCCCGATGAGCCAGGCGATCGGTGCGAAGACGACGCCGAAGATGCTTTCGAGGCTAGAGGGGAACCACTTGAATCCGTGGTTGGCGAGGAAGTTATGTGACCCGCCGAGAACGCCGTTCAGCAAGGCAATGAGCGCCAGGAAGGAGATCAGCATGGCGACCACGTTGATGGCCAAACCAAGGCCGTCGCTAGTGCCTTTGGCGGCGGCGCCCAGCACGTTCTCCTGCTTCTCTTCCGTGTCGCGATGAACTTTGGTGACGCCACTCGTCTCCGGGACCGATGTTTCCGGCACCAGCATTTTCGCGATCGTCAGCGTACCCGGCGCGGTCATGATAACGGCGGTGAGTAGGTGCTTGGCCTCCACTCCGGTCGCGATGTAGGCGGCCATGATGCCGCCGGAGACGTGCGCCATGCCGGCAGTCATGATGACCATCAATTCGGATTCGGTCACGCGCGGCAGGAACGGACGAATCGTCAGCGGCGCTTCGGTCTGCCCCATGAAGATACTTGCGGCGACATCGAGCGACTCCACGCCGCTTACGTTCATCACGCGTCGCATAATGACCGCGGCGATGTTGATGATGAACTGCATGATGCCATAGTGATAAAGGATGGCGAAAAGCGCGGCGATGAAGATGATTGTCGGTGCAACCTGGAAGGCGAACATAAATCCGTGCGGTGCCTTCGCCTGGGGCAATCCGACGGCTCCGAACACGAAGGCCGAGCCTTCGTAGGAGTAGGCAAGCAGACGGTTGATGCCGTCACCGGCGCGGGTGATCAAGTAACGCCCGAACTCCCAGCGCAGAACGAGGAAGGCGAAAAATATCTGGAGAACGACGCCGGTCAGCACCGTGCGCAGCCTGATGACCTTACGGTTGGTGGAGATTGCCCACGCAATTGTCAGAATGACGACCAGTCCTAATATGCCTCGTAATATCGCCATCGAACTCCTCTACGCGTTTTTCCCGCGTATGACCTTGTGAATGAGTGGCCGTGGTGTGGCGGGCAGGTGCTCGCCGATCTTGAAGGCTTCCGTCAGCATGTCGCGGACGTCGGCCAGATTCCCGTCGTCGTTGTAGTGGATGGTGCAGAGCGTGTCGTTCACGTGCACGAAGTCGCCAACCTTCTTTTGCAAAGTGATACCGACCGCCGGGTCGATCTTGTCTTCCTTCTTTGCACGGCCGCCGCCGAGCAGTAACGACGCGATTCCGACCTGCTCGCACGCAATCGCCGTCACGAAGCCTTCCTGGGGCGCAAAGATGTTGCCGACACGTTGCGCTCGCGGGAGTTTCCACGGCGCGTCCACGATCTGCGTGTCGCCGCCCTGCTCTTCGATCATGGCGCGGAACTTATCGAGTGCGCGTCCGGTGGCGATGAGATCCCACGCCAGGTGCTTGCCTTCTTCGACGGTGTTCACGCGCTCACCGAGGTAGAACATCCAGCCGCAGAGTTCGAGCGAGAGGATGCGAAGGTCTTCGGGTCCGCCTCCGCGAAGGACCTCGATACATTCTTCGACTTCGAGAGCGTTGCCGACCTTGTTGCCAAGCGGCTGATCCATGTCGGTGATAAGCGCGACCATGCGCTTGCCCATATCGTCACCAGCCTCGACCATCAGGCGTGCGAGTGCTTCCGAGTCTTCATCGCTTTTCATGAACGCGCCGCTCCCGGTCTTGACGTCGAGTACCAGGCCATCGATGCCCTCCGCCAGTTTCTTGCTCATGATGGAGGCACAGATGAGCGGCATGCTCTCGACGGTGGCGGTGACGTCACGCAGGGCGTAAAGCTTCTTGTCGGCTGGTGCGACTTCGGCGGTCTGGCCGATCATGGCGCAGCCGACCTTGCCGAGGATCTCGCGGAAACGCTCAAGGCTGAGATCGACGCTGAAGCCGGGAATGGCTTCGAGTTTGTCGAGTGTGCCGCCAGTGTGGCCGAGACCACGGCCGCTGAGCATGGGAACGTATACGCCTCCTGCCGCGACGACTGGAGACAGGATCAACGACGTTTTGTCGCCGACTCCGCCAGTAGAGTGTTTGTCGATCTTGCGAGCCGGAAATTCCGAGAAGTCGAGCACCTGGCCGGAGTGCAGCATGGACTGGAGGAGGGCCGAGGTTTCCGCGCGAGTCATGCCGCGCAGGAAGGTTGCCATCAAGAATGCCGAAACCTGGTAATCGGGGACGTCGCCGCGCGTGTAGGACGAGACGATGAATTCGATCTCTTCGCGGGAGAGCTCGCGCCCGTCCCGCTTCTTCTTTATCAGCTCAAAAAAAAGCATAGTTTCTGGGCCCGCACCGCCGCACACAACATGAGCGCAAGTGCGAATGGCTCAATGAGTTATGCAGAGACTCTGTAGATTAAAGGAGAGGTGGCGGAGTGGGAAGAAAAAAGACAAACGGAGGACGAAAGCAAAAACTAGCCACAGAGTACGCGGATGAACTCGGCTCGAAGAACTCATGAAGATTCGTGTCATCCGTGTAATCCGTGGCTGATGTTATTGCTTCTTTGTCCCCGTCCACTGGTCCACCCAGCCGTTCACGGTCTTGTACCAGAGCTGGGAGTTCTGGGGCTTGAGGACCCAGTGACCTTCGTCCGGGAAGTAGAGCATCTTCGAGGGGACGTGGAGACGCTGAAGCGTGGTGAAGAGTTGGAATCCCTCGCTGACGTCGAGGCGGTAGTCGAGTTGGCCGTGGACGACTAGGGTCGGAGTCTTGATGTTCGTCACGTGCAGGTGCGGCGACCACTTGCGATAAAGGTCGCGATTCGCCCACGGCGTGCCCTTGAACTCCCATTCGTTGAACCAGAGCTCTTCGGTGGTGCCGTAGGCGGACTCGGTATTGAACATGCCGTCGTGCGAAACCGCGCACTCGAAGCGAGTCGAGTGCGTGATCGTCCAGTTCACCGCGTAGCCGCCGTAGCTGGCGCCGAGGACGCACTCGCGATCCTTGTCGATGAATGAGTAAGTCTTCTCGGCGTAGTCGAGGCCGAGCATTAGGTCCTGATAGGCGCGACCGCCCCAGTCGCCATTGATGTCATCGATGAACTTCTGGCCATAGCCGGTCGAGCCGCGTGGATTGACCATCACGACGACGTAGCCGTCAGAGGCAAACATGTTCGGATTCCAGCGGAACGACCAGTCGTCTCCCCACGCGCCTTGCGGGCCACCGTGAATGAGGAACTTCACGGGATATTTCTTCGAGGCATCGAAGTTCGGTGGCTTCACGATGAAGCCCTGGACCTTGGCCTTCTCGGAGCCGGTGAACCAGAAGGGCTCAGCGGGCTGCATCTGGATCTCCGCCAGAACCGCGTCGTTGAGTTTGCTCAAAACTACGACGTTGTCCGTGGGCTTAGTATCAGGATTGCGATTAGCCGCTTCGGAATCGATCCGGCCGCCTTCGATGCCGCCGATCATTTGGCCGACTGTGAGTTCAGCCTTGTAGAGTTCGATCGGATATCTGACAGAATTTCGTGCGAAGACGATCACCCGAGAATTCGGTACTGGGGTTGGCGAGTCATTCGTTCCAGTAACAAGTAGTCGTTGGGCTCCGCCTCCCACGGAAACAAAATAGATCGGTGATTCCCCCATGTCTCCAGCCGTCATGAACAGTCCCTTTGAATCTGGAGCCCATGACATCGAATCCACCCAACGGTCGAAGTTCTCCGTGAGGTCCATAAACGCCGCGAGATGGCGACGAATCGGGCTTTGGCGCTCAATCAGCCTCAACCGGAACCGATCACTCTCATATCCCGCGCGGAATTGCGAGCGGAAGGCGAGCCATTTGCCATCGGGCGAATACATCGGTGTCGAGTCGGAGCCCTTGTTCTCAGAGGTCAGGTTGTTTGGCTTGGCGTTTGGGTCGGTGAGGGAGAGGGTGAAAACGTCGCTGTTGGTGGAGGTTGCTTCGATTTCCTCGATGTTGCTGGTGTAGGCGATCTCTTTGCCGTCGGGCGAGAACTGGTATTGATCCTGTCCGCCGAGCGAGAACGGAGGCACGTCGTGATCGCCGGGCGTGAGGTCTTTGCCGGTACACGCGGTGTTGCCACCAGCAGCGTCGCAATCGGCCTCGACTAGGAAGAGGTGTGAGCGCTTGCCGTTGCCGTAGGCGTTCCAGTGCCGAAATAGAAGATGCGTGAAGATCTTCGCCTTGACCTTGCTCTTCTCGGCGGCTTCGTCGCGCTGCTTGTTACAGGCGTCATCGGCACAGTCTGGATACACGCCGGAGACGAATAGGATCGACTTCCCGTCCGGCGACCAAATGGCGCCGTCGGCTTCGGTGGAGATGTTGGTGACCTTGCGTGGTGCGCCGACCAGAGCGCCTTGCGCAGTGTCGAAGTTCTGAACCCATATCTGCGAACCGCCGTCGCGGGATGTCGTAAAGAGGACTGTCCTGCCGTCGGGCGAGAAGCGAAGGCGGTCTTCTCCCGGGCCTTGCTGTGCGGTCAGGCGGCGGGATTCGCCACCGGCTACTGGAACGATCCAGAGATGTGGCTTGCGGGTGTTGGCTTCGAGCGAGACGTCGACGGCCGTGAATGTGACCCACTTGCCGTCAGGCGAGACGGTGAAATCGCCGATGCGCTTCAGCTTCATCATGTCTTCGAAGGTGAGTGGGCGCTTGTTCTCTGCGGCGAGCGGAAGGATAAGAATAAGGAAGGAGATTGCGATTAGAGTGCGGCGAATCATGCGGCCTCCGGGCGGGAGAAGTCTAGCAAATGCATTCACGATTGACGATTTTCGGGACTGAGGGTGAAATTCAAAGGCGACCAGAGGGAGCGTTTGGGCCTACATCAGGCGGTTCCGTGGTGCTCCCGCCCTGTTACACTTCTTTACAGCAACTCCGATTCGCCGTTTGCATCCAAACGATGGAGATTCCAGGTATCTTGGCAATGAGAACAAAGCACATCTTCCACTTAGGAAATTGGGCTTGGGCAGTGGTGTTTCTGCTCGGCCTGCTGCCTGTTTCCGCAGTAGCGCAACGCGGTGAGAGCGAGATTGTCGACCAGCCTCCCAAGGGACTCACGGTCGAGCAGGTCATTGAGAAATTCGCCGCGAAGGAAAAGCTCTTCAAGGCCGCACGCGAGCAATACACCTGGACGCAGGATGTGAAGGTTGATGACTCGGGAGCCAATGGCGAGGGCGAGTTCCGCCAGGTCAGCAACATCCTTTTCGACGACAAGGGCCGCCGCATCGAGCAGGTCACCTTTGCGCCGCAGAACACGCTACGCAACATCTCGATGTCGCCGGAAGATTTCGAGGATTTGCAGAAGCGCCTGCCATTTGTGCTCACCAGCGACGAGATCGCGGAGTACGACATCCGCTATATCGGCCAGCAGAAGGAAGATGAGTTGAACACCTACGTCTTCGACGTCGCCCCGAAGAAGATGGAGCCGAAGAAGCGTTATTTCCAGGGACGCATCTGGGTAGACGATACCGACTTCCAGATCGTGAAGACTTATGGCAAAAACGTCCCCGACATCAAGAAGAACAAGAACAATGAGAACCTGTTTCCGAACTTCACGACCTATCGTGAACTGATCGACGGCAGATATTGGTTTCCGACCTTCACGAAGATCGACGACGACCTGCACTTTTCCATGGGCGACGTCCACATCAAGCAGGTCGTGAAGTATTCGAATTACAAGCGGTTCGGCTCCGACGTGAAGATCACTTACGAAGGCCAGGACATCGAGAGCAACAAGCAGCCACAGGATAAGCAGCAGTCTCCTCAGAATGCGCCGGCTCCACAAACGCCGCCGGACAAGAACGCGCCGCCGCAAAAACCACAGCAGTAAGCGGCTCAGCTGCTCGGCCGCAAGACTCCTACCCACATCTGCTAACAACGGCAGGTGTGGGGCACGGCCTTGCAAGGCTATGTCCTGCTAAGAAGCTGAGTAGCGGCAGCTGAGCAGCTTCAGAAGTACGTCACTGCAATCATCCACCACACTGGGTTTTGGTACCGCTTGCTGGAAGCGAAGCAGGCGCCAACAGACCACCCGCTGGCTTTCGTCGTGCGGAGCTTCTGCATGTCGGAAGGAAGTTTCTGCGGCTCCGTGGCCGTCCACACCAGCACACTTCTTACATTCGCGATGTCGCGGGCGAGGTCCGTTTCGAGGCGGTCTTGGGTTGCCATATTACAGGCCAGGTCTCGCAACGAGGGCTGCGGAACCAACTTCAGAGCCGGTATGCCGGAATTCCGCCGCAATGCGTCGAATGATCGCGCTACCGCAGTCTCCGCTTGCGTGGAAGACATCTCCTGCCGCCGACGCGCGAAATCCTGGGTCACGTAGATAGTGTCGCCGCTCCGCACCACGCCGACACCAATGGTCGTGAACTCCGGCCACAAGATGTTCGCGCGGTGCGGAGGCGAGTTCATCAGGCTGTGGTGAGCCGAGGCGGCATCGCGATCGTAGGCGACATTTTCGCCACTCATGTCGAAGCGGATGCCGGATGAGATGACTCGTTGGCGAACATCGCCCTCGCCGCCCAGTTGGTGAGAAAGGGTCTTGCGGCTGAGCATGAGTTGCGAGTGCTGACGTGCGATGTCAGTAAGGCGGCTGTCGACTGTCAGGGGATCCAAATCGGCCCTGGCGCGCTCGGCATTGACGAGGCGGACGATCTCCTGCTCCGCGGCAGGCTCGATCTGCTGTTGAGCAGAGGCGGCAACGGCGACGGAAATCAAGAAAATGACGGCGAGAAATGGTTTCAAGAAGGATATCGTAACGTGAGATGCACCTGAATGCACAGCCGTTCCACAAGGGTAACTGGGTTACAATCGGCCAATCATCATGATCACCACATTCTACGTATTGATCGGGGCAGTGGTCGGCGCCGTGGTCGCATGGCTCTCCCTGAAGTCGAACTGGGCCGCGTTGCGCGAACGAACACGGTTACAGGAGAAGGAACTCCTCTACCTGCGTTCGCAGCTTGAGGCCAAGGCCAAGGAAATCCAGAACGCCCAGAGCGAAGTCGCCGGATTACAGGCCACGCTCGAACAAGAACGCAAAGCGGCCGTCGAAAAGTTGGCGCTCGTCACCAGGGCCAGTGAAGAGTTGAAGAACGCCTTCGAGTCGCTCGCGTCGAGGGCTCTCCAGAGCAATAACGAATCATTTCTTCAACTCGCGAAAGAGTCGCTGGCACAGTTCCAGCGCCAAGCGACCGGAGAGTTGGAGAATCGAAAGCTCGCGGTCGAGAACCTCGTTAAGCCCATCTCGGAATCGCTGGGGAAGGTCGATGAGCAGATCCGCGCACTGGAGAAGGATCGTGCTGAGGCCTACGGCACGCTCACGAATCAGGTGAAATCATTGATCGGGACGCAGACGGATTTGCAAATGGAGACTCGCAAGCTCGTTCAGGCTCTGCGGGCTCCGCACGTGCGTGGACGCTGGGGAGAGATGCAGCTGCGCCGCGTAGTGGAGATGGCGGGCATGCTTCCCTTCTGCGACTTCCAGGAACAGCCTTCGATTACGACCAGCGATGGCCGGCTTCGTCCCGACTTGATCGTACGACTGCCCGGTGGCAAGCAGATCATCGTGGACTCCAAGGCGCCGTTACAGGCCTACCTCGAAGCACTCGAGACCGAAGACGAGGATGTACGTAAACACAAACTGCTAGCGCATGCGGGTCAGATAAAAGACCACATGACCAAGCTCGGTGGCAAGACCTACTGGGACCAGTTCGACTGCACACCGGAGTTCGTGGTGATGTTCCTGCCCGGAGAGGTCTTCTTCAGTACCGCCCTGGAGCAGATGCCGGCACTAATCGAACAGGGCGTCGAGAACCGCGTCATCCCCGCATCGCCGACAACGTTGATTGCGTTGCTGCGTGCGGTGGCTTACGGCTGGCGCCAGGAGAAATTGGCGGAGAACGCGCAAAAGATCAGCGATCTCGGCAAAGAACTTTATGACCGGCTTCGCACGATGGCCGGACACTTCGACAAGGTCGGTAAGAGTCTCGACGCCGCGGTGCGGAGTTACAACGACACCGTGGGTTCGTACGAAAAGCGTGTGCTGGCCTCAGCGCGCAAGTTCGGCGAACTCGGAGCTACGGCCAAGGATGCGATCCCGGAGCCTGAGCAGATCGAACGCGCCGCGCGAGCCGTGGTCGGCGATACCGGACAGTTGACCTTCGAAGAGAACGAGACCACACGCTAGTCAACAATGAGAAAAGTCCCGGCATTGCCGGGACTTCCTCGATTGTCTTCCCCGTCGACAAACGAAGTTACTTGCGAACCTGCGCGTCGTGCTTCTGGCGATAGATACGCTTGGATTCGCGATTCTGCTGGCGATTGACCTTAGCCTTCTCAGCCGGAGTCAGCGTGCCACCGTTGGCGGCGCGGTCGCGGGCGACTTCACGGTTGACGTGGGTTTCCTGCTTTTCGAGGCGGCTGGCTTCGCGAGCGTTGAGCGAACCGTTTTCGATGCCCTCACCGATGCGCTTCTGCTGTTCGCGCTGGCGCTGGCCGACTTCGCTCTTTGGATTCAGATTCTGGGTCTGTGCGTCGTGCTTCTGGTTGTAGATCTGCTTCGACAGGCCATTCTGCTGTCGGGTCAGTCGCGCACGCTCAGCCGGAGTCAATTTGCCATCGGCCTTCATGCGACGCTCTTCCGCGTTCAACTTGCTTTCTTTCTTCTCGAGATGAGCGGCTTCGTTGGCGGTCAGCGAACCGTTCTCGACGCCTTCACCGATGCGCTGCTGCTGGTTGTCCTTGCGCTCGTTGATTACCGACGACTTGGTCGCCGGGGTTGTGCTGGGCGTGGCGCTCTGCGCAATCGCGCCTAGCGAAACAGCACCCAAAGCCACTGCGAATAACGTGCTCTTTATCAGGTAGTTCATACCGTCTCCGTCGTTTTCAGGCTCCGTGCTGCTCCTGGCCTGCCCGCCGTTTGCCGGCGTGTCACTGCGAAGAAACACAATTATGCAGGGAAAGTTGCTGGATTTCGAGGTTACCTTTGGGCATCCCTTCCCGGTGCGGAAAAACCCCTGCTGTATCAAGCTTTTCGCTTGTAACGGGGCGCCGTCTATAATGCCCCGAACTTTAAAACCTTTGGAGACAGAACCCATGACCAGGGCCGGTATCTGCATTGTTCTGTTATCGCTCTCTTGTTCTTCCCTCGTTTACGCGCAGGACCAACAGGCAAAACCTCGATACCTTGATACAAGTTTGTCGATTGAACAGCGTGTCGACGACCTGGTCTCCCGCATGACGCTGGAAGAGAAAGCGTCGCAGATGCAGGACGTCGCACCTGCGATTCCGCGTCTGGGAATTCCAGCATACAACTGGTGGAACGAGGCACTGCACGGCGTGGCGCGATCGGGTCATGCAACCGTGTTTCCGCAGGCCATTGGACTCGCGGCAACCTGGGACACGCCGCTGATGCACCGTGTTGCAGACGTTATCTCAACCGAGGCGCGCGCGAAATATAACGACGCTATCGCGCACAATCAGCACGACCGCTACTACGGACTTACATTCTGGTCGCCGAATATCAATATCTTTCGCGACCCGCGATGGGGTCGAGGCCAGGAGACGTACGGCGAAGACCCGTTTTTGACCAGCCGCATGGCAGTCGCATTCGTCACCGGATTGCAGGGCGACGACCCGAAGTACTTCAAGGTCGTTGCGACCCCTAAACATTTCGCGATCCACAGCGGACCGGAGGCCCTGCGACACCGGTTTGACGCGCCTTTCAATCCTCACGATTTTGAAGATACGTACTCGCCTGCGTTCCGGGCGAGCATCGTCGAGGGCAAAGCTTACTCGCTGATGTGCGCATACAACTCGATTGCGGGTGCGCCGGCATGCGCGAGCCCCCATCTCGATGACATTCGAAAGAAGTGGGGATTCCGCGGATACGTGGTCTCCGATTGTTGGGCGGTAACAGACATCTTCGGCGGACACGGCTACGTTACGACGCAAGAGCAAGCCGCTGCGGTGGCGGTGAAGGCCGGGACCGACCTGAGTTGCGGCCCCGAGTATGGCAAGCTGCCGGCTGCGGTGCAAAATCGCCTGCTGACGATGGAGGACATGGATCGCGCGGTGAAGCGACTCTTCGATGCTCGCTTCCGTCTCGGCATGTTCGATCCAGAGGAATCGGTTCCCTATTCGAAGATCGCGCTCTCAGAGAACGACACACCGGAGCATCGCGAACTGGCGCTGATGGCTGCGCTTAAGAGCATTGTGCTGCTGAAGAACGATCGCGGAATATTACCGCTGAAAAACGCGAAGACCATCGCCGTGGTCGGTCCCACGGCAAATCACAAGGAAGTGCTGCTGGGAAATTACAGCGGTGACCCATCGAAATACACAACTCCGCTGGACGGCATTCGCGAGCGGTTCAAGAATGCAAAGGTGCTCTTCGCAGAAGGAAGTCTGCTTACCGAAACGACAGCACTGCCGGTGCCGGCTACGGCATTCCGCGGAGCCTCAGGCAAGGGGGTTCACGCCGAGTACTTTGCAAACAAAGACCTGAGTGGTTTAGCAGCTGCTGAAAAAAGCGATGCAACTATCGATTTTCACTGGAACAACGTGTCGCCAGCAGACGGCGTTCCCTCCAAGAATTTTTCTGCTCGATGGACAGGCGAACTGGTTGCGCCCGCGACTGGCGATTATCGTCTCGGAGTGAATGCTGACAATGGCGTTCGTCTCTTCCTCGATGACAAGACCATCGTCGATGACTGGAACTACGTCGGAGAGCGCACGCTGATAACTCCGGTTCATCTCGAAGCCGGTCACGCCTACAAGTTGCGCATGGAATATTTCCACACGGATTGGGAGTCTGCGGCACAGTTGGTGTGGGAGCCACCGACGCTGCTTATCGAAGCCGTTACCGCGGCACGCCAGGCGGATGTCACCATCGCGGTCGTCGGTCTCACCGCGCAGATGGAGGGCGAGGAGAGCAGCTTCAGTTCGCCGGGATTCTTCGGCGGCGACCGTGTCGATCTCGATCTGCCGAGAACGCAACAGAACATGCTGGAAGCTCTGGCTGCGACGGGAAAACCGCTGATCGTCGTTTTGACCAGTGGCAGTGCACTTGCGGTGAACTGGGCGCAGGCACACGCCAATGCGGTCGTCCATGCCTGGTATCCCGGTGAAGAAGGTGGAACAGCACTGGCGCAGGTTCTGGCGGGTGATTTCAATCCCGCGGGTCGGCTGCCGGTGACGTTCTACAAGTCCGTTTCGCAGTTGCCACCATTCGAGAGCTACTCGATGAATGGCCGCACCTATCGCTATTTCCAGGGCTTGGCGTTGTATCCGTTCGGTTATGGACTGAGCTATTCGAAGTTCACTTACAGCAATCTGAAAGCAAGTACGCCGCAAGTTGAAGATGGGACAACGATCTCAGTCGATGTGAAGAATTCGGGAACCAGGGGAGGCGACGAGGTTGTGCAACTCTATTTCACGCATCCTGGTGTCCCGGGCGCGCCGATAAGGGCGTTGGCCGGATTTCAGCGAGTTCACCTTGAAGCTGGGAAGCAAGCGACGGTTACCTTCAAGCCGAGCGAGCGGGAGTGGAGCGTGGTCGACAACACCGGAGCGAGAAAATTGATTCCTGGAAAAGTGGAGATATGGCTGGGGGGTGGACAGCCCATCGGTGCGCCAGGATTGCCAGCTGTAGAAGGGCTGAAGTCGGAGTTGATGATCACGAGGACTGTGACTCTGCCGGACTGATTACAGTCCAGTCTCGAGCCGTGAGCGCGGGTCTAGGAAATCGCGCAGTGCGTCGCCAATAAAGTTAAACGAGAGCACGGCGAGCATGACGGCGAGTGCCGGAAAGACCACCAGGTGTGGTGCGTCAAACAGATGCGAGCGTCCATCGTTTAGCATTGAGCCCCAGCTCGCGGTCGGCGGTGGTACGCCGAGTCCGAGAAAGCTCATCGTCGCTTCGGCGAGTACCGCGCCAGCCATACCGATGGCGGCCTGCACAATCACCGGCTGCATAATATTCGGCAGAATGTGGCGAGTGACGATGCGCCAGTCGCTCGCGCCGAGTGCCCGTGCGGCTTCGACGTATTCCCTTTCGCGCGCCGCCAACACTTGAGCACGTACCAGTCGGGCATAACCAACCCAGCCACCGATGATCAGAGCGAGGATGAGGTTGAAAAGGCTCTGCATCGCGGAATTCTTGCCTTGATTGAGGAACGCGACGAATGCGATTGCGAGCAGAATTCCGGGCATCGACAGGAACGCGTTCATCACGATCACGTTCACGAATCGATCGACGAAGCCGCCGTAGTATCCCGCCAAAGACCCGATGATCGTTCCAAGTAAAAGCGATCCGGCGACGACGCTGATTCCAACCAGCATTGAGATGCGCGCACCGAAGATGACACGCGAGAGGACGTCCCGCCCAAGTTCGTCGGTGCCGAACCAGTGATGTGCCGAGGGAGGTTGCAAACGCGTGGCCAGGCTGATGTTGGCAGGATCTTGCGGCGCGATCCAAGGCGCAAAGATCGCGAAGAGAACGAATACGCACACGAACACGATCCCGGTCGTCGCAAGAGGGTTGCGTCGGAGCGTGACGATCGTCGGATTGGTCAGCGTCGCAGAAGCCATCTATCAGGTTCCAAGTACGAGGTGCTGGGTGCGAGGACGGGCCTCAGTCTTCATTGTCTTATTCTCGGGTTCAGAACCGAGTACATCACGTCCGTCATCGTGTTCACCAACACGTATGTCAGCCCTATGAAAAGAATGCAGCCTTGCACCAGGTAATAGTCGCGGCTGGAGATCGCCGAGATCGTCATGCGACCGATGCCGGGCCAGCTGAAGATCGTTTCCGTCACGATGGCACCGGCAAGCAGAGCTCCGAATTGCAGGCCTAGGACAGTCACGATCGGAATCATCGCGTTACGAAGGGCATGTTTGTAGACGACAGCTCTTTCCGAAAGTCCCTTCGCACGCGCCGTCCGGATGTAATCCTGTCCTAGTTCCTCGAGCATCGACGTACGCACCATGCGGGTCAGGATTGCGGCCAAGGCTCCGCCCATCGTGATTGCAGGAAGAATGAGGTGCTCGAGCGTTCCACTGCCCGACACCGGCAAAAATCCGAGCTTGATCGCGAAGAACAAGATCAGGATCGGTCCAAGCGCGAAGTTCGGAAACGAAAGTCCGAGCAGGCTGACGAAACTAAGAACGCGGTCTTCCCATGTGTTGCGCTTGAGCGCCGAGCGCACACCTGCCGGAATCGAGAGCAGAAGCGCAATCACGAGCGACGCAATGGTCAGACGAATCGTCGCCGGATAGGCCTGCATCACGATCTTCGTTACGTTCTGGTTGAACCGGATCGATTTGCCGAGATCCCCGTGCAGTACGCCTTTCCAGTAGTGCAGATATTGCTGGCTTATCGGGACATCGAGCCCGTACGCGTGGCGCGCTGCCTGGAGATCGGTGGCAGCGGCGCCTTCCCCGAGCATCTGCTGGATGGGATCGCCGGGGACCAGATGGATCAGCAGAAAGACGACGCTGACCACCAGCCAGATGACTGGGATCATGTAGAGCAGCCGGGATGTGAGTCGGCGGAGCAAGGGAAGCACTCAGCAATCAGCATTCAGTGATAGAGAGTAATGGTAGTTGTACAACAAGTTGGTCGAGCGAACCTAGTCCGTTCACCTGATTTCGCTATTTGCCAATGGCTGCGCATTCGTCTTTTCGGATTGCGGCGTCACCGCGCCGGTACAGGCTGTAGCTGCTCAACCTTGACGTTGCCGATCCGGCGCTCCTGCATATCGAGCACAGTGTAACGTCGGCCCTCGTACTCGAAGTGGTCGCCGGGCTTTGGAATCCGCTGAAGTCTAGAGAGTATGAATCCTGCCAGAGTCTCGAACCCTTCATCCCGCGGCAGGCGAAGCCGCTGCT
>JGI1027J12803_100000484_pt1 | contig 16827 bp, 18 predicted proteins | sample IowNatreferecore_FD_12803 | JGI IMG/M metagenome (IMG submission 12803) | reverse complement strand
CCTGATCGGAGGCAAAGCGTAGGGAAATTGGTAGGATCACCGGCCAGCACTGGGAAAGACTCTTGAAGGCTCATCAAACGCGATCCTGGGCGAGCTGCGGACACGCACCGGCCTTTTGTTGAAAGTTTTTCCTCGCTACACCGTTCTGAGCCGCGCCATTTTTTTCTGCGGCTATAGCGTCCGGCTGCGCATCCTTTTTTTGTGGTGGTAGAGCGCCACGGACACGGACAAAGAACGACTCACGCCATCGATTCGCGGCGCTGGCACTTACTCTGAAAGATTTGGAACCTCTGCAAAAAAAACCCGCGCCAAAAATCTGATCCTCGAACCGGCCAGCGTGCATGTCGGCCAACACCGTGCGCTTATCGACGTGTGAAGCCTCGGCGATCTCGCGCGCCGTTAACAGCCTCTCGAATGTTACAAGGCTGTGGATCACATCGAGCAATTCAGCGCGGGACTTATCAGACAAGGCGGTTTCGATTTCTCGCCGTGTCTTTCCAGATAGTCGCATTTTGCCGTTTATCCCTTCACTGGGTAGCGGCAAAAAAAACCGCCGCGCCGAATCCGAAAAACTCCCCGCGCTCGGATTTAGGCAGCTTCCAACGTTCGCTCTGGCTCATCCACGCGGCGCAGATAATCGCGCAACGCTTCGCGCAGAATGTCGGCAGGTTTTAACTGCCGGGCGGAAGCGAGCAACACGAGTTTCTCCTTTTGTTCCCTAGAGCAACGCGTGCGAGGAATGAACGAGTCGAAGCGATTTGTGTTTTCGTCGCTACTCATTGCGTTCAATCGTGGCACCGGCGGACATTGACACCAAATCGAAATTTGTCCTTTTTTGTCCAGAGCTGTGCAGAGTTGTGCCGACTTGTGCACTTCGAGGAAATCTCAATTTGACAATCACACGCAGTGCGTGTATCTCGTGAGGCTATGGCTAAACGCAAAAAGCAAAAACGGAAACAACCGCGACGACTGACGCCGCCGCTATTCCTGCGAGGGGATGACGGCACGCGTGAAGTTGTCGAGGTGGATCACGAACACATCACGCAACAAATCATGCAGAGCACGCGCACCACGGCGATTTTGATCCTCGCCGATGGCCTGCGCATTCAAGTTAGCTCGCGCTGCATCAACAAGCGTCGCGTCCCACTCGTTAGGATTGCGCCGAAGGATCACACGCCGCCAGCGTGGCAACCCGAAGCGCCAACGTTCAGCGACATACGCGCGCAGGGCCCAACGCAGGAAATTGCCGAGGGTATCACGCAAGTGAATCTCAACCATCCGCAAACGTTCGATGCGCTTTTCGGGTTACTCGGGGAGGATCGCTAAAATGGGATATTCTTACGGTTGGAATCCTCGGACGGGACGCACCGGCTTGGCGTGCGATAAGTGCGGAAATGTCGGCAGTGCCCGCAAGCGTGAGTGCCCGCATAAGGTGCGCGGCGATAGCTTGCGCAGCGTTGCAGTCGGGCACCGTTACGAGCTGCCCTATTGTCCTGCACCGGCGCTCTGCTCCGAGTGCTTGCGTGCGCTTGGCGGCATTCATGGCGTGCACGGCGACGAGTGCAAGCGCGGCGCTGCAGCGATGCAGGCGCAGCACGATCACACCGAGGCGCGGCTCAAAGATGGCGCGTGGCTCGTGGTGGCTGCGTATGGCGATTGGAAGGAAGGCGTGCCAGCCGGGCAAGTAGGCGTCACGTTTCGCAACTACGAGCACCGCGAGCGCAGTTTCATTATGCCTGCGGAAGATTACAAAGGGCGCGCTGATTGCCAGCTCTCCGCATTCGAGCGCGCGGTAGAACTGCCCGAGGTGATCCGATGAAACACGCGCTTTTTCTGATCCTCGTTTGGACCTTCATGCTCCTGAGCATCCTGCACGAGCTTGGCGCGCTGCGCTGGCTCACTTGGCTCTGACGCACACCGCGCGCGCACGGTTCGAGCCCGAGCGCGCGCCAGTATGTCAATGCAAAGCACAGACAACAAACAAGGCGAAGGCGCGCAGCCAAGCGAAACGGCGCGCCGATGGGATGAACGATTAAACGCGCGAGTGCGCGCTCATAATCGCGTGAACAAACGCGCGCTTGAGCTGCACGGCGAGCTGGTAGAAATCTTCCGGCCATTCATCGGCAAGAAGGTTCTTACTAATTCCGGTTTCGTCGCGAAGCTGCGCCCGCAGATTGACGCGATCCGTGACCGGGAGGGAAGCTCGCACGAGGGCGGTTTCCAGCTCTACTATAACGGCGGGCGTTACTCGCTCGTGTTCACCCTCAAAGCGTGGGAACCATACAAAGGCGAGCAATACGGCGGCAGCTACGCCGAGGCGAGTATTTACGTTGGCGAGTTTGGCAATCAAACCAGCCAAAACCCCGAGGGCTTGCCACAGGATCACCTCGCCAGCGTGCGAGAAACGCCGCCAGACCTTCGCACCGATTACAGCGCGGACGAAGTGCGCGCGCTGCGCAAAGCGGAGCGGGAAGCCAGCGAGAAAGCACGCGAGGCAGAGAGCGCGCTGAGTCCATTCGGGAGGTATGACCAATGAGCGAAGTCACCAGCGGCTTTCTCAAACACGCGTGGATTCGAGATCAGAGCGTGCCCGCAGGGCAACCGGCGCGCGGCAAGATAAACTGCCCGTGCGGCGGCGCACCGTGGAGCGATTACACGCCTGACAATGGTGATGTCGTATGTGCCTGCGGCGAGGTCTATACGTGGAATGGCTGGATCAAATCCACCGGCATTTATCTGCGCGACGCATGAGCCCGGTTCTCCGCGCCATCCTCGCAGTCACGCCGCTATTGATTAGCATCGTGTTGATTATCCTCGCAGTGAGAACCATCGACAAAGGTTAAAGCGTGTTCGCCTACGCGCGCGCCAGTCGTTAGATTGGCGCGCGACTGATGAGCACAACCAAACCAAAACACGAGAGCAACGAGGATTTCAAGGCCCGCCTTGCGCGAATGCTGCGCGATCCTAACGACCCCAACGCCGCGCGCAAAAGCAACCCGCTGGTTGTTCGCAAACACAGCACATCGGCAAAGCGTCCCACCGTTCCACGCGCGATTGAAATCACGCCGTGCCAAGTCTGCGGCGGCATCCTGTCGCATAAAGACGGCTGCAAATATCAGGGGCGACGCGTCCACGTCGCGGATTGACACACGCAGCGCGTTGTGAGAAACAAAGCCATGCCCAAAGCCCGCGCCAAAATCAAATTGAATGGCGACTTCGGCCAGCTCGCGCGCAAATGGCGCGAGAAACGCAAACTCACCCGCGCCGAGGCTGCGCGGCAGCTCGGTGTGCCCTATCGCACGCTCGAAGATTGGGAAGCGGGCAAGCGGACGCCGCGCGGGATCGCTCGCACGGTAATGACCGAGAAATTTAGCAAACGCTGAAATTTTGACGCGCGAGGATGCCCGCCAGCGCGTTTGTTTAATACCGTCCGCTATCCCAACACCCCCCGAAAAAGGGGAAGGCCGTGGGAGCAATCCCACGGCCTTTTTGTCGGCAGCAAAGAAGTTGTTAGGCTGCGTCCGCCTTCGGCAGCACCCGCAAGCTCGGCGACTGGATCGCCACCGAATCGAGCGCCGGGATTTGTTGCACCACCGCCGCGTAAACATCGAGCAGCGTATCCTTGTCCGCGTGGCGGCTGAATTTCTGCGCCAGCGCAAAGTTCCCATTGGTCTGCATCAGCATCAGCGTGCAGGCGTGCTTGCGCAGCTCGTGCAGCGGCTTGATCCGATCCGGCATAAAGCGGTGCAGAAACTTCGTGAGCTTGCGTTGCACGTTCTTGATTCGGTTCGTCGGAGTCGTCGCGGGAATTAAATAGTCGTCGCGCTTTTTTGCGCCCGATAGCTCGCGGATTTCGCCAAGCAACCAATCGGAAATTGGCACATCGCCAGCGATCCCTTTGGGCGTGAAGTCGGCGCGCTTGCAAATCTTCATCACATGCCCGTGGATCGTTCGCTCGATCCACCCGAGTTTCGCCGCGCAGATTTCTTCCCGTCGCATCCCGAGGTAAAGCGCGAAGTAGAAGGCGAGATACCAATCCGGTCGCTCCGTGCGCATGTCGTTAATCGACTCGCGCATTGCCTCGATCACGTCCTGTGAAATTGGCCGGTAGCGCGTGTCCCAGGTCTGCTTAAATCGCTTCACCTTGCGAAACTCCGCGAGGTCAGGCAGTCGCAGCCCTTTGTAGAGCGGCAGAAATTCCTCGCCGAATAGCGAGCGGCCTTGTGCAATGTAACTGTTCACCGTGCGCTTCGCGCGATCGACTGCCGTCTCATCATCGTGATTCACCGAGCGCAGCCAGCCGCTCTTAAAATCATTCCACAGCTCGGGATCGAGCGCCTTGTTTACGCGCATGGTTTGCCCCGAGCCTGCGCGCCGCGTCCGGTTGCCTGCCTCATCGAAACGCGTCTCGACGATTACCATGAGCGCGCGAATGTTCGCCTTCACCGTGTCGCGATCCATGTTCTCCTTGTTCTCGACGGTCCGCGCGCCGTCGCGGTAGCGTTGCACGATTTCGCCGAGCGTCGCAAACTCACCGCGCGCTTTGGTTTTCGCCTCGATCACTGCGGGCACTTCCAACGTCCGGCGATCCTGCCAATAGCTTTCGATGATTCGGCGCGCCTCTTGTTTGGCCGGTGCTTCCAACGTGTGCCCGGTAGTTTTGAACACGGTTTCAATCCCGAGCTGGTCGCGCACCTCTGCAGGCGGGCGGAATTTAATATGATAATCTGCGCCGGGCTTCGGTTTGAAAATGTAAAACTCTCTGCTCGTGCAGCCGACTTGAACTAACAACTTCTTATCTTTCATCGCCGGGAGGATCGCACGCACTGCGTGTAGTGTCAAGAGATTCGGTAGGGCTCGGCGGCTGATGCGTTTCGCCCGTGCGCGGATCAGTCCACGGCAGGCCCACCGCGTGAGTGATGTCTTTCGCGATGTCGTAAAGCTCGGGAATTTCGGGCGGATAGTTCGCGTTGAGAATCCCCTCGATAAGTGTGCTCCGTTGCTCGTTGTCGGGCGGGCCGAAAGCCTCGCTCAAGATCATGCGCGCCAGCTCGCGCTTTTCGCCTTCATTCATCGCCGCAAATTCCTGCGGCGTGATCTCATCCCACGGTTTCATTTTCAACCTCGAATCCCGCGCTGGCGGCGTAGCTCTCGGCGTGGCTGCGCTCATCGAAATTAGAAATCTGCACCGGCCCACCAATCGGCACCCAACGCGATCCGCTCCATCCTAATCGTGGCCGGTCTAACTCATCGGCGGGGACAATGATCCAGCGGCGAAAGAATGGCTCGCGATGGAGTCTAACAAGTTCTCTCATTATAGTGATCGGGCTGGCGGGAATCGAACCCGCGACCTCAAGAACCCCATTCTTGCGCGCTACCAATCTGCGCTACAGCCCGTTAGTTAGGCGGCGTCCGCCCAGTTTGGATGCGTTGTCGAAAGCTCCGCGAGCATTCGATGCAGCTTCACGTCCGCTTTCTGGCGCACGTTGAGCAACATCATCTGCGCAAACTCGCTTGAGCCATCGCGGAAATCCATCCTGCGAATCTCCGCTTTCTGCAAGCGATAGGTTATTTGGTTCGCGCTGAGCTTCGTTTTCGACATGATGAATCGAGTGCTGAACCCGAACGCGCCGAGAAAAGCACACTCATAATCTTCATCGTATCGGAAGTAATCAACTCGCCGAGGTGTTAGAGGTTTAAGTCGTTTACCGTTTCCGTTTTTATTATTCATGGTGTTTCACCGAACTGCACTGCAGCGGATACATTCCGCATGTTACAACCGCATCGAGGGCAGAAGTTGACCCCGAGCGGATTAAATGTGCTCTCACGTTTTTGCGGCGCGCCGTTGCGCGGCAAGCCGGGCTTGGCCGGTTCCTCTACCTTTTCACCGCCACGGATTCGCCAGCTCTGATCGCGGCCCATCTGATCGACCGCCTCAAATTCCGTGATCGATCGATTGTGCACTTTTCGCAAGTGAAGCGTCATGTTCGGCCTCGTTGAGAATCTCTTACTGCAGAGCGGGCAGGTTCTACTAGCAGCGGTGCGCGGGGCGGGCGGGCGACCGCCTGTGTGCTTTTTGTAAGGTCCTCGCGGCCCACGCAACGCGCGCACCGTGTAGTGATTTGGTTGCTTGTATGGTTCGCCCTTCGTGTTGAGCCCCTGCGCCCGTCGCTGCTCGCGCAGCCTCTTTTGATACGCGCGCCGCGTAGCCCTGAGTTGTTCCCTGCTTTTAGGTTGGCGACTGCTCAGCCAATTCTCGTAGCGACTCCCCTGCGCCAGCTTGCGCTTGGCGCGATAGCGATCGTCCCACGCCTTGCGCTGCGCTTTTCTATTCTTCCACGCGCGCGACGGCGTTCCGCCGAGCGATTCGCCGAGGTTGCCTTTCCAATGCTCCGGGTGCGTGCCTTTGATGTGATGCGCGAGCCCAGGTGGGTGCTCGCTCTTGTAATCGCAGAATGGACAATCCTGCCGGATTCGTTTCTTCTTTGTGCCTGCCAGTGGATGCGGCGTCTGTATCGGCGGCGCTTCCACCGTTGTTACTTCATCATTTTCCATCGGTGCCTCCTGTTGAGTTTCCTGTCATTGGAGGCTAAGGAACGACACGCATTGCGGTGATGTCAAGCCCATTCGTCCCGGGGAAGTCAGGCTTTTGAGTGTGGCGAAAAGCATTTTCGCATGAATGAATCGAACTGATCGGGGTATCGTTTTCGCATAAACAAATAGAAATGCAGCGCCTCGCGCGCGATGTTCGTCACATGAAGCTGCCGCGAGCGCGCGTCTCCTAGTGCATCCGTCCAATCGCGTTCCGTCACTCGAAAACTGGGAACCCGCTTGGCAAGTTTTGTTCCTGAACCGTCATGGGTAGGCATCGTAAAGAGTGCATTTGTGTCACCGGGTTGTAACAACAAATTCGTTTGTGTAAAGTTTCCTGACGCTTTTTCGCATTGCTAATTTTGCAAAATCTGCAGGATCGCGCCCTACAAAAATTGCTGAAAAAGCAAGGGGTTGTGTCCGTTTGTGCACGTCCGGGTAGAACTAAGATCCGATACTACAGAAAAGGGATTAGGGAATAAAACAGTTAACCAAAGGAGGCTTCACTCTCCTCCCGAAAGATGTTTAATACAGATTCCTCTCTCGTAATCCGCGCCGTGCTCGCGCGCCAGAAGTGGACTCAAAGGCGCTTGGCGCGGGAGATGAACGTTTCCGAATCGGTGATCTCGCGCCACATCAAGGGCAGCGCAAAGATTGATTGGTATTGGACCAACGCTTACCTGCGACACATGAACGCTGAGGAACGCGGCAATTTTGCGTGGGCACTGCACATCGAGAATAGCACCGACGCTACAACGAGCGTGCTCGGTTCACTGATTGATTCCACGCCCGCGATCGTCTGGCGAGATAATCCCGAGGGCCAGTGCATTTTTGTCAGCCGCCGGTGGCGCGAGATCACCGGCCAAACGCATGAACAAGCAATAGGCTGCGGATGGGAAAAGGCTATTCACCGTGGCGACATCAAACGGGTGAAGCGTGTCCATAAGCAGGGCATCGAATCACACAGGCCATTCGTTAACAGTTACCGTTTGAAAACCACGAGCGGCCAATTCGTTCAAGTCATGGCGCGCGGCGAGCCACAATTCTCAGACGGCGCACTCATCGGCTTTATCGGCGTCGCCTTTCCCATTCTATGCCCGATTCAAGGCGCGAAGGGCCCGCGATAGACCTCTTGAATCTGAGCTTGAATAGAATCAACCGCACTGGGGCAGACTTTTTTCAGAAACCGCGTGAAATCCCTACCAAATTCCCTACCACTTTGCCCCCCAAACTACCATTTTTCCTACTATTTTCGATTTTCACAATGCTACGATCCCACCACATAACGCATCACAGTTGTCATAGGTAAAACCACCTTTTTTGGGCAATTTTCGACGTGACACGAGGGAAGCGATACGTTTGAATGGGGTGCAGGGTTTTTACCTAGCATGAAGGTGCTTCCCTACCATTTTTCCTACCACTTTTTTGTGTCCCTTTGTGCTTTCGGTGGACACGGGTTTGTTGCAGACTTGTTGGCTTATGAAAATTCCAGTCACATTAACCTTCACCGAAGAATTGCTCGGGACCGCCGCCGCTGATCCGCAGATTCACACGGAGTTTATCGCATCGCGCGCGCCGGATGCGAAATCGCGCGAGCAGGAAATAGCCGAGCGCGGCGCAGAGGAAGTGGAGGTGCGCGGCATGAGCGTGTTTCCGCGCGAGCGCGGCCAGCCATTCCTTTACGATTATCAAATCAAAGGTTTCTTCAAGGATGCGTGCTCGTGTCTGGCCCGGGTGCCGAACACCAAAAGCTCGAAGCTCAAGGCTTACCGGAAGGTGATCGATGGCACGATCTTTATTGCTCCTCGCAAGATTTTCATCCAGACGAAAGGCGAGATCGGCGATTGCCAACGGCCATTGCGCGCCAGCGGGCCGCAAGGTGAACGCGTGGCGCTGGCTCACTCCGAGACGGTGCCCGCCGGTTCGCGCGTCGAGTTCGTCGTCGAGCTGCTCGATGATAACCAGTGGCCCGTGGTGAAAGAATGGCTCGACTACGGGCGGCTGCGCGGGATCGGTCAGTGGCGCAATTCTGGCAAGGGCCGGTTCACGTATAAAGCCGATGCGAAAGCGAAGGCTTAGCATCGCTTGGCATCGCGAGGCAAAGGGGCAAAGCGTCGCATTGAAAAGCGTAGCGCAGCGAAGGGCAGGGCCGTGCGCAGCCAAGCTAAGGCATCGCAAAGCGCAGCCAGCACGGCGACGCAAAGGCGAAGCATCACCGAGCATCGCAAGGGCAAAGCGCAGCTCTCCGCGGCCACACCGAGCACAGCAAAGGCGAAGCTACGCATTGCGCCGCAACGGCGTGGCGATGCAAAGCAGGACGTGGCGATGCAAAGGCAAAGGCATGGCAGCGAAACGCAAAGCGCAGCGAAGGCATCGCACTGATGGGCCGCGCACTGCTCAGCAAAGGCATGGCTTCACGAAGCATCGCTCTGCGGCGCACGGCGGATTTGCCGTGCACCGCATTGCGTGTAATTTGAAAGGATGAACTGGGAAGAAGAACGGCGAAAATTGAACGAGGCTGAGGAAGCTGAGCGACGCAAACGCAATGCGGCCATTGCTGCAAGACTCCGGCGCTACAGAGGGCTCTATAAGCGTCACCACATGAAGGGCCATCACATAGCGATCACTGAGCCGAATGCGCCTATAGATTACAATTTACCGCTCGCAACGCGTCGCCGCATAAGGTTGCGCAACGATGTGTGTGTGCTTACGGCGGACCAGATAATAGAGGAACTCAAGCGATGATGGTGAAACTACCAAGTGGCACAGTGGTTGACGAAGCATGGCTCCGGCGTGTCTCAGGGAGTTTTTGCAGTTTCAATGATATAGAAGCACTGCGAGAGCTTTCAGATGTCGATTTAAGCTACATCGCCCAAGAGTGGGATACACTTTTTAGCAAGGTGGAAGGAGAAGAATCATGAAATACATGCTTGTTTTAACGTTGGTCGCGGCCTCGGCGCTGGCGAGCGAGGATTCGCCGGATGGCACCGACTGGGGACACATGAAGCGCGCGGATAAAATTAGTTGGGCGCGCGGATGGGTGGACGGGATGAACACCGGCACCGCCTATGCGGGCAAAGGGAATTTAGTTAACAAATTTAGCGGGATGAGCATCGAGGAAATCACGAAAGGGATGGATCAGCTCTACGCGGCTGATTATCGAAACACGCCGATTCTCATGGGCTCGGCAGCTTTCATCGTGGCCCAGTATTCGCGGGGCGGTCTTGACTCTACCGAAGCGATTGCGATGATCCAGAAAATGCGGGATGCCTCTCACCCATGATAATCACCACCGAGAAAGTTTGGGAATACATCGAGGCCAACGAGCCTTTTACGATTTACTTGAGCGACGGTCGCCATTTTCTCGTGAAAGATCGGCACTGGATTACGGCGCATCCTTCGCGGCAGGGCAGCGACATCGTTATTTACGGTCCCGGGCCTGATGAATTTCATTTGATCCCGCTCATCGCCATCACTTCGATCAGCCGCAACGGCAGCACCGGCGCGAACTAAGGGCGCGCCAGCTCGTTTTGCAGGATCGCCATCTGTTCTTCTTCCGGCTTGCCAAGCAGGCGGCGCATTAACGGCGATTGCTGTTTGAGCACGCGATCGCCGAGCGTCTCGGCGAGATATTGCATGGCGTAAGGATCACGCATCAGCGTGCGCTCGTTCGCGGTGAGCTGCTCGTTGTTCGTCATTTTGCGCTCGATCTCCTGCACGGCCAGCCGTGTTTGCGCGCGTTGTTGCTCCTGTGGTTTTGTGATGGTGCGATCCATGTCGTCGATTCCTTTGTTGGAAACTTTGAACCAACGCCCGAGTGCGTTGCTTACCACCGGCAGTTGAAGGAAATCCTCCATCTTGGTTGTGGATGGATTATCGAGCTGCGCATTTTGGAAGCGATAAAGCAGCGGACCGCCGAGCGCATTCCACGAGTATTTGAGTAACTCCTTGCGCGCGTCCCATCCGCCCGCCTTAAATTGGTCATCGGTGAGCACGTTCTTTCCGCGAAAGCTATCGTAGGGATTCTTGCCGAAAAGCTCGTGCTGCGTCCACATCGTCGCCACATTCAGCATGGCATTCATGCTCGGGAGCGTGCCGCCGTAGATGCTGAGCAGACTGTCGCCGCGCCCGGTGCTCATTCCCCAAAGCGCCATGTGCAGGATGCGCGCCGGTTCCCATAACGGCAGGCGCATGTAAGCAACTTTGTTTTGGCTCTTATCCGCCCAACCCATCGGGATACAAAGATAATTGCTGAGATCATAATCAGGGATCGATCGATATTGATCCTCCATGTCCTTCCCCAGTCCGCCAGAGGCGGCGACTGCCTGCATCATTGTCGGGGCCGCGACGAAAGCGGTTGTCTTGGCTGCGAAGCTCCACGGATTTTCGCGCGCGGACCGGCTCACGCTGCGGATCGCTTCTTTCCACGGGTTGTAAAACATGCCGAAGAAATCGACGTAAGGATTCGATGCGCCGCGCTGCAGGAAATCCGGCGAGCCGCCGCGCTCGCGCACGATCTCGGCTTTCTTCCATTCCGGCATATCGGCGTGCGCGCGATCGAGATAATTCATCGCGGCAATCTTGTTGGTCCGCTCGATTGCCTGCCCAAATTCGCGGTAGCTGTTCCACGCTTTCACGAACGTGTTGACTTGCTTTGATTCCTTGTCCCAACTCGCCGGATTCAATCCGTAGCTGGCAACCTTTGCTTCGTATTCATTCTCGGCGGCGCTCCACACGCCAGCGGGATCGGCGCGCGAGATCACCATGCGGCGGCGCAGCACATCATCGGCGTAGGGATTGGCGCGGCCTTTGATCGATGCGCGAGCTGCCTTGAATGCCGGTCCAAACTCGCGGGCCCAGGCTAACGGCGTCGCCCCCGGCAGTTGAGTAATCCAACCCGCAGTATCACGCAGGAAATTCACCGGCCAGAAACCGTAGTTGAGCTGCGTGAGCAATCCTTTGAGTGCGCCCGTGGCGCGCACGGCGGCGAGCGTCAATCGATTCTGGATGGGACTGCCTTTGTTGAGCGAGTCGGCGAGCACCTTGCGCACGTAGTAGGCTTGTGGTTTTCCGTCCTTCATGAAAACGACCGTGCCGACATTCCCACTATCGACCGGCACATATTCCCAGTTGCGCCCGGTCCACCGTTTGCGCGCTTCCATGATGCCCGATGGATCGTTGCTGAGCAGAGCTTGCGTGGCTTCGCGTTTTAGCGTGTTACGGATTGTGGAGCTGGTGAGAGACAATGCTTTGAGCACCGTGGCCGTGGCCGGGTTTTTGATCTCTTTCACCGTGCCGATCTGCCGGTAAATGTGCGGGCTGATCGAATCGCCGTAGCGCAGCTTGAGCAGGCGCGCGATCCCATCCTCTGCACCTTCGGCGGTCTGCCGCACATCGAACGTGGAATAAAACACATTGCGATCGATGGCCTCCTGCAGCTCGGGACTCCACATGCGCTCCGCGCGCATCGGATCGAGCACGCGTTCCTCGTAGATTTGCCGAAACTTTTGCTGCGCAGCTTCGAGCGCGGCGAAGCGCCGCTCGCCCATCGTCTCACGCATGTTTACCAAGCGATTCAGCGCGCGGTCCGGCGCGATCCCGAATGGATTGAAAATCTTGTAACGTTCCTCGGCGACGCGTTTGTAAAACATATAACGCCCGAGGTCTTTCCAATCGAGGCTCTCTTTCACCAATGGCTCGCTCACTTCGCGATTGAGCCGGTTAAGGATCAACTCGTGTTCGCTGGCGCGATAAAGGAAATTGCCAATCGCGGCGCGCAGCGCGCCCTCGTTTGTCGCGCCTTTCGCGGCGCGATAGAGCGGACCGAAACGGCGATCCATGTGATAGCTCACATTGTCGAGAAAGTCTTTCATCGTGCCGGTGGTCTGCCGCTTTTGCGCTTGCTCCAAACTTTTCTTGTCGGCTTCGTCCCACGAATCGAGCATCGCCGCTTCGGTGCGATCTTTAACTTGGCCCGATTTGATTTCGTTCTGCAGCTTGTCGTAAATCGCTGCCACTTCGGGCCGGTGATCCATGTAATTCCAGATTAGCCGCGAGTAGGTCGGCGCGCGCCGGGCCAGCGCGCTCGGGTTATTCATGAAGATCGAGAACGCCTCGGCATACATTTCCGTGGGTGTGCTGAAATAGCCGGGCATCTTCTCGGTGCCGTGCCACCACGCGATCGAGCGTTGCAACTCGCCTTTCACCACATCGAGCTGCGCGAGGTTGCGCCGTTTTAATTCTTCGCGGAATAGCTCGCGGAAACGCTCGGTGATTTCCTGTGTAGTCGGCTCGCGCCCCACTCGTTTGCGAATCGTTTTCTCGACGGTGCGCGTCCCGATTTTCTCGGTCTTACCCAATGCCGCCAATCGTTCATCGAGCAAGCCGCGCATGGCTTTGCGCACGATCTCTTTCTTTACCTCTGCGGTTTGTTCAGCGAACCATTTGTATAACTCCGGCAACGTCTCGCGTGCTTCCATGCCGAACAGGTTTTTGACATCGGCGGGCGTGATGCCGGTTACGCGCAAGATCGGTTCCTCGACCAGCAACGTCTCGACCGTCTCGCCCATCGGGCCCACCTGTTGCTGCATTTGTTTCTCGGCTTCCTTAAACAGCTTCTTGCTCTCCTTCGGGGTGATTGGTTTGCCCGCTGGCTTGGTGGGATCGAGCGAGATTACTTCTTTCAGATATTTGTGGAGCGCGGCAATGTGCCCAAAGAGATTGCCGCGCCCCTTCACCTCGCGGGGAGTCACGCCTTTGATCTCTGCGGCGTGCTCCATGTAATCGACTGCGTGCCCGATTTCGTGCCAGATAACTTTCAGCGCGCGCAGTGGCGGTTTTTGTTTTGCTTCTTCGTAAGCCTTATCGAGCAAATACTCGTAGCGTTGCTGCGCGATGTTCGCCGCTTCACGCGGATCGCGGGCCATGCGTGCCGCGTAATCTTCCGCCTCGGCTCTGAGCTGCGCTTTCTCGCGCGGGTCCAGAAGGTCGGCGATGTCTGCGCGCAGATGTATCTCGGCAGGTTTGCCCGCGCCGTAGCGAAACACTCCGGCAGCGCGCCCGCCCAGGGCCTTCAATTTCTTCTTTACACTGATCGCCGCGTTGAGCAGCTCGTTGCTGAATCGCACCGCCTCGGGTAGATCGACCGGCAGCGCGGTAAAGTTTGGATCGTCTGCGGGATCGGGCACCGCTGCCTCGCGCTCCCGCTCCATGCCTAAGACTGGCGGCTCAGGCGATGCGTAGGTCGTTCCCTTCTCTCCCGGGCGCGCTTCCTCCACCTCGCGCGGAGCTGCGACTTTCTCTCGGAATAATTGCGCCGCTTCATTGTGAGTGACGGGTTGGCCTTCGGCGGTGTAGAAAGGTTCACTCCCACGGCCTTGCTTAATAAATTCATCGTGATATTCGAGGCCCGCTTGGTCGCTCTCATGTCCTTCGGTGATGGACCGCATCGCTTTCGCGCGCGCGTCGATCGGCGTCTCGCCGCGCGCGATGTGATAATCGGTGAGCTGACTAATCGCGCTCGGCCCGGGCATTTTGGTTTCCGTGTCCGCTGGTGGTGCCGGTGCGGGCTCGGGCCGCTCGGGCGGCGGCGCGGTGTCAGTCGGCTCGGGCGTTGGCGTGAAATCGCGCCACGATCGATCGCCCGCTTTCACCGCATACTCGGCGTTGTGCGGTGCCACGCCTGCTTTAATCAGATCGTTGTAAACTTCCTGCGGCGTCTTGCCGAGCATGTAGCCGGTGCGCGCCGCGTCCGCAGGTGCGTGGCTGTCTGGCCGTGTGAGCTGTCGGTCGTATTGTTCTTGCCAGATTTCTTGCACGCTTTTCTGCGGCGGCTCGGGCGGTGGCGTCTCGGGCGGCGGCGCTGTTTTGGTCAGTGGGTGCTCGCCTTCTCTGTATGCCGTGTAAGCACCGGCTTCGCCGCTGATCCGCATCGGCATTTGAATATACTGCATTCCTTTGGCATCGAGCGTGACCGGCGACATTTCCGGCGTTTTCTTGTCGAGCAAGAGATCGACCTTCTCGTGCCCGAGCTGGCGCGCGATCCGCAGCCCATCGAGCAGAAAATCGGGATTGAGAGCCACGAGAAATTGTGACGTGTTCGGGTCCGCTTCGCCGCCGCGAAACTCGCCCACCTCGGGATTGTATGCGGTGACACCGAGCTTGCCTTTGTTGTCGATGAAAATCTTGACCGAGTTCGCTCGCTCGCCCACCATTTGCTTCGCCTGATTTACGAGCTTCATCAGCGCGTCGGTATCGACCTTTGCGTATTTCTTTTGGTCGCCTTTCTGCGGCACCACTTGTTTCCAGTTGGGATAAGTGAGCTTGGTTTTCTCGCCTTTCTCATCGACTTCGTGGGTGACTTTCTTCTTCGTGTTCACGTCGAAGATGGTGTCTTTAGGTCCCTCTTGATCCATGATAATCATCCGCCGCCCATCAGTGCCCACCATCTTGTCGCCGGTGCTAAAGACTTTCTTAAAGAGAGGGGCGCGCGTCTCATCCTTACTCGCGGCTGCGCCCGCGATCTTGATCGCGTCCTCGCGCGTTTTCGCGCCTTTGCCCAGTGGCGTGACCGGCGTCTCAGTCAGCCGTCCGGTGATCTTCGGCACACCTGCGGGCGCGGCTGTGACCGGGAAACCTTTGCGCACGCGATCGCGCACTTCCTTGATCCCTTCTTTGGAATTAACGATTGTGAACGTCCCATCGCCCGGCACTTCGATCTCGATCTTCGGCAATGCCTCGTGACGTGCGGCCTCGATTTTCTTGCGTAGCTCGTATGCCACTTCGCTGCGCGTGGCTCTCGTATCTACACCGTATTTCTTGGCAAGTGCTTCCGCATCGGCCACGCCTTGCGCGAGGCTCGCGCCGCTGCGATAACCCTCGACCGTTTCCAGCTCGGCCTCATGCTGAGGTGATGTCGCAGTTTCCGGCGCTTCTTTCGCGGCTTTATCCAGCGCATCGACCAGATACGCTTTTTGCACTTTCATCTTCTTCGGCGAAGTCTCGGGTGCTTTGGTTACTTTCTCCGCTGCCTCGGTTGCTTTCGGTCCCGCTTCAACGGGCTTGGTTGGTGGCTGCGCCGCCCGAGGTCCGATTTCTTCACGCGACGGTGCCGCTGGTCTAGTCGTCGGTTCTGTCGGGACAGAGGGCTTAACTTCCGGCGCAGCCTTCGGGGCTTCGGGAATTTTGAAATCCTCGGGCAACTTTGGTTTCTCTCCTTCGGGCGCGGTGGCGACCGCCTCGATAAGTTGCGCGTAGGATGCGCCGTATTGCTTGCGCTGATCGTTCGCGCTGAGCGTGTGCATTTGATCCTGCACTTCGTAAGGCACGCCCATCGCCGCGATGTCTTGTGCAAGCGGCGAACGTTCTTTGCCTGCTGCGGTGACAAAGGGCCGCTGCGCTTTCTCCGGCGCGGATTCGTCCGCCACTTCCCGGGCACGTTTTAGATTCTGGTGCCGGTAAACTTCTTCGCCGGTAAACGGATCGCGCACCACATACTTTTGGCCATGCGCTTCGTCTTTCACGATCTCCCAACCATTGCGCCGCTGAAATACCGGCAGCCCTTTCACGCGCGTTTCCTGCTCGGCAAACGTCTTTTGATTTAATTCCTCGACTCGACGCCTTTCCAGTTCGCGCGTGATTTGTTCGCGAGCTGCGGCGATCGGTTTGATCTGATCGTGAATGGCTTGGTATTCCGGCGTGTAGCGAAGCGATTTGCCAACGTAAATTTTGTCCTCGGGTATTTGATTGAGTTGATCGTAGAGCGGTTTGGATTGCACATCGAGTGATTGCGCCATGCTTTGCAATTCTTCATTTGGCAAGTCGCGTTCTTTCTTCGCGTCGAAAATTGCGGTCACACTTTCCGCCGTGTGAGACGGCTCGGCCCCGGGCGGCGGTGCTTCGGCTGGTGGTGGCGCTTCCTCGGTCGGTGCTGGTGGCTCGAACAGCTCACCGTGTCTGCCGGTGATTTCATCGCGGTCCACGGTGTGAGTTTGTCCATCCTGATCGCGAACCTCAAACTGATCCTCGGGCAACGCTTTTATGATCGTGCCGACTCCCGCCGCTTCATCGGTCTTAAATGTCACGAGGTCCTGCGGCTTTATTTCGAGCGTGGGTGGTGCTTCTTCGGTCGGCGGCGGCGGTGCCTGGGGCGGCGCTTCTTCGGTGGCTGGCGGTGCCGGTGGCGGTGGTGGCGCTTCGGCTGGCGGTGGTGGAGGTTTCTCTTTTGTGAGTTCGTCG
>JGI1027J12803_100009308_pt1 | contig 16840 bp, 10 predicted proteins | sample IowNatreferecore_FD_12803 | JGI IMG/M metagenome (IMG submission 12803) | reverse complement strand
GGCAGTAACGGCCAGTACGGCGGTTCCGGCGATGTCGGCCAGAGTGATCTGGGCGGCCGACGCACCCTGTGCCACGCGAACCACGTAGGCATCGCTGCCGCCATTCTGAAAGAACTGCTGCAGGGCATAGCCGATTTCGCTGTCCTGCTGCAGGCCACCGAAGTTGCGTTCATAGTCGCCAAAGTTAGCGACGCGTACCGCTTGGTTCACGGGGCCGCGCGCTGTGTAGCCGACAAAAGCTGTAATCGATGTGGCGACGCCCGCAATGCTGTGTACACCGCTGGGAAGCTCTTCGATGTAGACGCCCGGATAGCTGACAGTTACTGGCATGAGTCCTCTCCTCTAGGTAAGTCTCCCGTGAAGTATGTCTTGCGTGGATGCTATTCGCCGCCCTCAAACACTGAATTGCCATTCTCGGGAAATCGCTTCAGTCGTTCCACCGGAACAATCACTGTTTGCCGCCGTACTACTTCGACGACAGCGAAGACACGCGGCTGCGATCCTGAATCTGAAAAACTGATGACAATACCCTCCAACTGATCGTCAGACGCCAAGGCGCTGAGCACTTCCCGTGGGCTAGGGAGAAAGACGTCCGAAGCACGAAACCGAACCTGGTCTCCTTCTCGCGTTTGACGCCTCCTTCGGTCCTGCGGCTAAGGCGACCGACATCGCGACTTTGCCGGTCGTAATGCACACCAATGGCCAATTCGCCTCATTCTCAAGAGGCCACTGAGCCTGATGGCGGCAACGGAACTGCAAGGAAGGAGCAAAAGAACTTAGGGCAGACGATGTCCGGTTCTCCAGTGTTCGACTCGGCAGGATGCGATGCTTCCGGAACCCATCCGACTGCAACTGTTGGCAGCAGGGATTAGAGCTGCCAATGCCGCGGCTGGGCGCAGCCAAGGCTAAGTCCATGTGTCGGACCCACCCGCTGCTTCTATTCCAGTGACTTATGCAGTGCTGAGAAGGTTCGCAGCCTTGATGCCAGGATTGGCAGTCAAGGCTACCGGTCAGGCTACCGGTTGCAGATCCCATGCGTGCGCATCTTGTAATAGAGGGTGCGCTCGCTTGTCTGCAGGCGGCGGGCAATCTCCTGACGGGTCGATCCTTCGGCGCAGATAGCCGTCTGCAGTACCCGCTTCTCGATTTCCTGAAAGGCTCGCGCATACGGTACGCCTCGCTGGGATATGACCTTCCACATCGCGCTGGCCGCTTCTGCCATCAGATCGGGAGCCACGTCGGTCTCCTCTTGCGATCCGGCCTGGGCAATCCAATCTTCCAATGCCAGCGAGTTACCTTTCGCCTTGGCAAAGAGCATGCGTTGAACCATGTTTTCCAGTTCGCGAACATTGCCTGGAAAGGCCTTCTGATTGAGGTGGTTGAGTAGGTCGGCTTCCACTTTCTCAATTGGAGCGTAGAGATATGCATGACGCTTGGCCAGCGCCAGAATCAGCACCGGGAGGTCGGTGGTCCTCTCTCGCAGAGGAGGCAGGGGCAACTTGATCACGTTCAGGCGATGATAGAGGTCGATGCGGAAGCGACCCTGCTGGAGCAGCGGTTCCAAGGGCTGATTGCATGCGGCGATGATTCGCACATCCACCGAGACCTCGCGGTCCGATCCCACCGGTCGAACAGTCTTGCGCTGGATGACATCGAGCAGTTTGGGCTGCAAGGGAAAGGGAAGGTCGTTTATGTCGTCCAGGAAGATAGTGCCATGCTGCGCGGATTGAAAGAGTCCCTTGCGGTCGATCGCCGCACCCGAGAAGGAACCGCGTTGGTGACCGAACAATTCGCTTTCAGCCAGGGCTTCGCTGATGGTGCTGCAATGCACCGTGACAAAGGGACGCGCGCAACGCTTCCGGTCCAACTCGTGGATGCCCTGCGCCAGGACTTGTTTCCCGCTTCCGGTCTCACCCTCCAGCAGTATGGTCACATCGCTGGCGTCAGCCGCTTTCCATGCGCGGCGCAGCACCGTCGTAACGTTTGGGGAACAGGTGACAAATCCTAGTCGGGCAAAAGAGAACTGAATCGCGTCATCATCCGCTGTTGGCCTGTCCATTTAACACTCCAGGTGCGGTTGGTTTTTGTTTATGGCCAGGGAGATACGAGGAAATACGTAGGCGTGCATTCTCGCACCGCGGGGGGGGGAAATCAACCTTCGCCGCTGGTTACCTAGCCGACGGAGACATAGTACCGGGAGATTATCTGGACGCTAGACGCTGTTATGACGTTGCGTTGAGCAGGGTGGAACATTCTTGCGAGCATGAGGCATGCGAAGGAGAGACAGTGGAAGCCTTTGAGTGTGGTGTCGAGCCGTTCGTAGTCGCGAGCGGGTTTGCGGAAACGTGTGGCCCAGGCGAAGCCTCTCTCGACCACCCAGCGTCGCGGCAACAGGACGAAGCCTCGCTTTGCTAGAGGGTGTTTAACTACTTCGCGCTTATACCGTGAGTCTGGGCGGCTTCGGAAGCAGCGGCGCCGGTGTAGCCCTGATCGACATTGGAGTGCCCGGCTTGAATTGTGCCAGTGGAGGAGCGAGACACTGGACAAGGAGAGCATATGGCACGAGGGAAGAAGTACCAGCCAGAGCAGGTGGTAAACCTGCTGCGGCAGATCGAAGTGCCGGTGGCCAACGGGAAGTCGACCGATCAGGCCTGCCGAGATGCGGGCATAGTGGAACAGACGTACTACCTTTGGCGCAAAGAGTACGGGGGTCTGCAGGTGAGCAGACTTAGTTCTTGCGTTACAAAACAGATCGGAGACATGCGTTACAGCGAAGCTGAACCGCTACGGTTCACAGCTCCGGTCTTACGCACGAAGATGCGGTATGGCTTGGAAAGTGAGTTGTATTGTGGATCAGCGTTTGCAGTTCTTATCGAGTTACCAGAAGGAAGAGATGTCGGTTACAGATCTCTGTCATGAGTACGGAATCTCACGGCCAACGGCCTACCGATGGATCAATCGCTACAAAGCAGTAGGCCCGGAAGGTCTTCTCGACATGAGCCGCAGGCCGCACGGTTGCTCACACGCAACGCCAGATCGATCGTGAACGCGATTCTTACGTTACGGGCGAAACACCCATCCTGGGGAGCACGAAAACTCAAAGCACGACTAGGGAAGATCGAACCCAGTGTCGCTTGGCCTGCGGCAAGCACGTTCGAGAGTATTCTGAGCAGAGCGGGTTTCACGAGTCCCACGAAGAAGAAGCGACGGACGACGCCCTATTCAGAACGTTCGGCGAAGTAACGGCTCCAAACCAGCTTTGGTGTATGGATTTCAAGGGCTATTTCATGACAGGTGATTGCGCTCGCTGTAATCCTTTCACCATCACCGATGCCCATAGCCGCTATCTGATTCGTTGCCAGATTGTCTCGCGCATGGACTTGAGTCAGGTGCGTGCGATCTGCGAAGCCGCGATGCGTGAGTATGGTGTGCCAGCGAGGATTCGGACAGACAAAGGCGCTCCATTCGCGGGAACAGGTCTGTTCGGTCTGTCGAAGCTATCGTTGGGATGGATGAAGATGGGCATTGTCCATGAGCGCATCCAGCCAGGCAAGCCGCACCAGAACGGACGCCATGAGCGATTGCACCGTACTCTCAAGGAAGACACCGCTAACCCACCGGTAGCGACTTGCGGTTGCAGCAAAGGAAGTTCGATCGGTTTCGGCACGTATTCAACCATGAGCGCCTCACGAAGGCTTGAACAACGAGACGCCCGGCCGCCTGTATCAACCCAGCACCAAGATATTTCCCCGGTCTATAGCGGAATACGTTTGTCCAAACGGATTCGTCCCGCGCCGGGTCAACAACAGTGGTGACATCAGTTGGCACAAAGGCAGGGTCTTCATCAGCGAGGTCTCTCGCTTTGAAGAGCTTGGCTTTGAGGAAGTGGAAGATGGTTTCTACAAGGTGTTTTCCGCGAGGTTGAGATCGGAGTGTTCGACGTGGAGGCTTTGCGCTTTCGACCTACGCCGATGGTGACGTTATCGAGATAGACAAAACGCTGAGCAGCCGACTTCGGATGGACGCAGCCGGCTGCTCGCAATTGCTTTGTACGTTCAACCAGAACGTTTTGCGTCTCAAGGGAAAGCCTTCAGGTAAGGCGCGGTTTCCATACGACATATTGGACAGTGCTCAAAGTCGGAACGATTGCCGGGAGATTCAGAGTTCTTAGCGGTTGAATCTCCGAAGAACCACGAGTCTATGATTCCGTTCATGTAGACGAAGCTCACCGATGGGTCCAGCGGAATAACATTACTTAGTTGAAGGTCTACCAACGATGGGGAGTCGAAAGAGCACAAGAGCATCTAGGCAGGGTATTAAGGTTACATAAGTTACGCACGTTCTTAACGATCGAGAAGTGGCGATGTCCATGCAGTTCAGGCGAAAGGGCTCGAATCCTAGATACGTTCGACTTTAAGCCTCACCGCGGGATCGCCGATAATTATAAAGTTTCGAGCATCGTTACGAGCTATCCAAAGTTTGCTCAGCAATCGAGGCGGGAATTTAACATTCCGTTGCATGTCCAATTGTCTATCGCTCAGCTGTGTTGCAATTGCAGCCCAACGCAGATTGAAACTGTCTGTTGCTTGGCCAATTCGCTCTCCGGAAAGCAGGCGAGCAACAACGTCGCGAAGGCCATCAGTTTGCGAACCACCATTCTGATCTTGAAACGAATATGCCCAGGCACGCTCTACGTGGGCCAAAACGGCAAGAGCGCCACCGTTTTTATGAGATAACAAAGCTTTGGGTAAACTAGCCAATAACGATGTCTTCGCTATTTTACGTGGCTCATCGTTCAGTTGGTCGAAATCATCAAACTCCGTGCAGCCGCCACCATGACAGGCGAATAGTACGTGGAATAAACCATGACATTTTGCATCTCCCGGTACATCTGCGCCCGAGAACCAATGTTTTTCAGTAATGCTTCCGTATCCTTGCCAGTCCTGGCAAACGATTGCTCCCTGCAACGTCCGCTGCCTATCGTCTTCAGGTTCAAACTGCATTCCGTGGGTTCCCGTGAACAACACCGACGGAACTCCCCCCAAGGATCCACGTAAAATACTTTCGAGAGTTGCCTTCGAAGCGTCATCCCTTAGATAAGTCTGGACCCCAAAATTCTGGTTCTTTCCTAGCGGTGCGGCGATGCCCACCTCACCATCAATCATAGGTTTTGCCACCTGCTTCATGAACAGCTGAGTAGCTTGATCAAAATCATGCTGAGTAGAAAAAATTGCAACGTTTCTGGTTGTGGAAACGATGTCACTCATTTCATAGCGCCTAACCGATTCAGCATACATGGCGAAATCTTCCGCCTTGTCGAACCAGACACGCCCAACCGCCCAAAAAAGATCTAGAGAATACTGAAATTCAAATGAGATAAGCTCCGGAGGTGCAACTATCAGGATGTAGTATGGAATCCCCCTCATAGGGTTGACTGTTTCCATTCGGACTTTATGCCTTTTGAGCCAGTCTTCTGCTGCCTCTCCTACAAATGGAGCATCGTCGCCCTCGAACATTCTCATAGGCTTCGCTACGGATTCGCGCAGTTCAATCAAAGGTTGCAAAGCGGCCTTAAATTCTGGCTCAATTCCTGGAGGGATGATTACACCCCAACCTACCTCTTCAAGCTTTTGTGGGTTGAATCCGCCCATGACACCAAAATATCCCGTGCTATCGGCACGCATGCTGAGAGAAAGCGTAAGTAACTCAGAGTCCTGTTGGCGACCGAGTAAGCCGTTGAGCAAATCATCCGAGAACCCAGATATTGGACGCCCGGTGGCAGCAGAAATGCCGAGAGGGTGAGGTTCGTCTTCAAGGTTCAAGGCTGTCACTATTCCTCCCAAAAACGGGGTTCTGCGCTTAAATTCGTAGGAACTGATCGTTGTTGCATAAATTCTGCACCGTCTCCTCACTTCCCACAACTGGTTTCTTGCAAAAAAAAAGCGAATCTGTAAATCTTGTGCTAGTCTAATCACCCAGTCGCATTTGCCCAAGGCTGAAGACTTCAGATGAGCCGCGCTTGAAGCGTGGATCTCTCTAAAACCTAGTGGCAGAACGATTGAATTTCAGGGTCCCAGTCAAATCGTTAGTTAGGCCATCATTCAATTGGTGAGTAGGCTATGGCAGACTGCGTCGATCTCGAAATAGAATTCGGCCGCGACAACGGACCGTCTTATAGAGTTGTTCACCGTGTCGATTTCCCCAACAACCCCTCGCTTCCGGCAGCAGTTTCAGGTCTTGTAGAGTTCGATTTTTTAAAACTCGCCGAATATGCATATCGGAAGGATTTCCATGCGTATGGAGCTTGTTTAAGAGATTCTTTGTTCGATCCTCAGAAGAACAAAATCCGAGAAGATTTTCAAAACGCGACTAACTTGGCTGTAGGCGATACAAAGTTGCGACTTCGTTTGGTTATTGATGACGGCTGCCCGGAACTGCACGGTTTGCTCTGGGAGACCGTGTTGCACCCTTTCAACCTAGAAAGCCCAATTGCAACGTCACCGGAAATCTATTTTTCTAGAGTGTTGAGACACGGTAGGCCCCGAGCCTTCACTTTGCGTGAGAGGGCGAATATTCGCGCTCTTGTTCTAATTGCAGATCCCGCACCGCCCAGCGGCGGCGTTTGGTCCAAGGAAGATGAAATTGACCTCAAAGTGGAGAAAGAGAGGGCAGTTGCTGCGATTGGGACACTTACCTACACACTTCTGGTCACCGACCCCCTATCGCCCGGCAAAGCATCTTTAGCGAACCTCATCGCAGAACTCAAGAAGAATCCCTATGATCTTCTTTATCTGGTCTGTCACGGAACATTTGATGAGAGAACAGCGGACTCTATATTGAGGCTCGAGAGTCAAACTGGAAGTGTCGAATGGGTAAGCGGGAAGTCTTTTGTTACCGCATTTGAACGTCTTCCTAATCCCCCTACGATTGCCATCCTCTGTTCTTGCTCCACGGCTGGCCCGGGCAACGCTTCCTCAGAGAGTCTACTTGCAGGCCTTGGCCCGCGTCTTGTGCAAGCCGGTGTTCCCACTGTCATTGCTATGCAGGGCCTACTAAGCATGCCCACCGCTTCACTTTTCTTTCCAAGACTATTCAGAGAGCTTATGAAACAAGGCGTGATCGACAGAGCGGTATGTTTAGCAAGAGAGGAAGTGGAGCGTCGGCCAGACTTTCACATCCCCGTTCTCTTTCACAGATTAAGGTCAGGGCGTCTTTGGTACGGCAATGATGAGCCCACGCAGCAACTTCAGCCTATGAATTGGGCTGCTCATGTAGACAGCCTCAAAAATGGCAAGGCAACTCTAGTGTTGGGATCTGCCCTTCTGGATCCATATCTTGGTTCTCAAGCTGATGTTGCGACTCAATTAGCGCATGAGTTTCACTATGCCTTTGCTGATAGTGAGAGAGACGATTTTGCCATGGTTTGCCAATTTATCCAATACGTCATGGGGCGCGATCATTTGGAGCGGTCCGTCGCAAGAGTGTATCTTCGGCAACTGATCCGCGAATACCGCCAACGTCTACCAGAGCTACAAAATGAGGCACAGGTCGCCCTATGGCAAGAAGATTCACAGCCACAAGTCCACCTCCAGCGACTTTTGTTATCGCTTTGGCGGCAACACAATCACACAGATCCAATCTCAATCGTTGCTCGACTTCCATTCAAGGCCTACATCTCGACTAACCCGGATACGTTGCTGCAATCTGCGATGCCAGCCGGGAGGAAGGCCCGTGTGTGGAGTTGCGGCCTTGCCCCCTCTCGTTCGATTACCAACGAAAGAGTAGATATGGTAAACCAGCCGGATCCGTTAAAGCCATTGTTGGTCTATCTTCAAGGGACGTTTGAGGATACTCCCAACATGATTCTCACCGAGCATGACTACTACAACCAGCTCAGCGAGGCTGCAAAATGCGATAGCGCCGTAGTTAAATCACTTAACAGCATCTTCACAGGCTCGGCTCTTATTTTTCTAGGATTTCGAATGCACGAGTGGGATTTTCGGATTCTCTACCGTCGGATACAGCTTATCAGTGGGTGGGGAGCTAATAAACGATTCTTTCATGTGGCCGTTCAAATAGATCCTGCAAGCGCACGCGGTACCGGCAGTGAAACTGTCGTCCGGATGTTTCTCGAACAATTCCTCGATAACACACGGTTTCAGATCTTTCGAGGCAGCGTTTCTCAATTTGTCCAGGAGCTAAAGCAAAGATTCATCCAAGGAGGCGGCAAGCTCCATGACTAGATCCGGAGCTAAAGACGAACAAGCAGCCTCCTTAATAGGCAGCTCAAGACCGAAGGGTCCCTATGTGGGCCCCCAGCCGTTGCGAGAGGGTGATCCTCTCTTCGGGCGCGACGAAGAAGTGAAGACGCTCCTCAATGCGCTTGTTAGCGAGCGGATTGTCATATTGTTATCTCCATCAGGAGCAGGAAAAACCTCTTTGATTAATGCGGGTCTTAAAGGCCTTCTATCGGGACAAGGGTTTAAAGCTCTCGGTACGTTCCGTGTCGGCGGTTCAGCATTGCTGCCTAACGCAGATAGAGGCCTATTTGTAGGTAACCTGTTGCAACAATGGAACACTTTGACCCCGACCCAGGCGAAATATAAAAAGAAGGAACTATCAAAGTTAAAGCTAAAAGATTTTTCAGAGAGACTCATCTCCCTTGCGGGAGAAAATCTTCCGGTATTGATATTCGACCAATTCGAAGAGGCAGTCACATCGTTTTTGCCCGCAGACGATACCGCTTTACGAAACCTATTCGAAGATTTGGGCGAGCTACTTGAGGATCGACGCATTTGGGCACTCTTTGCGATGCGTGAAGACTACTTGGGTGGAATTGAGCCATTTCGCGAATATATTGAGGGTGGCCTGAGGGAACGGCAGAGACTCGATTTCATGACACAGTTGACAGCCGTGGAGGCAATATGTGGGCCCGTGGAGAAATTCACAAATGGACGCTGCGTGTTCGAAGTCGAGGCTGCAGAAATGCTCGCGCAACGTTTGCGACTTGTTAGAAATGCGACGACAAAGGAACTCGTTCTGGGGAAATACGTCGAGCCTGTACTATTGCAGGTTGTGTGTTCAAGCATCTGGGACAAATATTCTGTGGAACTGAATTCCGCCCAGGGCGATCACAGCAAAATCACCCTCGCGAATGTACCTGATGAGGAGAACATCAGCGATGCCCTCTCACAGTTCTATAACCGAGTTGTGGCCGATGTAGCAAAAAACTTTAATTTGCTGCAGGAGACCAAAGTCCGCAAGTGGTTCGAAGAGGAGTTGACGGATGGGCTGATGCGTCGTCAAACACTCAAGGGACCAACACACTCGAGCTTAGACGAAGGAATTCTGCGATTACTTATCGATGAATATCTTATACGTCCGGACGTGCGAAACGAGACGACTTGGTATGAGCTATCACACGATCGCCTAGTTGGGCCGGTTAAAACTGCAAATCTAGCTCGAAGGCTAGTCTCTCCCAAGGCTCGATTGCTGAAAGAGCGTGCAGATCTTTGGACTCAGGCGTCCGAAGAAAATAAAGACGACTTACTCCTGCGTGGCTTCGCTTTGCGCCAGATCGAAACTGCGTACGAGACTGACTACTCCATGCTGCCCTCTGCAGAGGCACGTTTTATAGAAGCCAGCATGAGCTATCGGAAAAGGCGGCATAGGGAAAGATATCTAACTTATGTGATGACAGCCGCAATATTGGTCGCAACGGTAGCGATAGGATTTGCTTTTTACAAGGGCCTATCGGTAAAAGCCCAGTTGGCCCTCGCAGATAAAGTGGTACAGACCGCGAATGCTAAGGGTGAATCGGCCAATAAGAAGCTGGCGGCTGTTGTTGCTCAAGAACAAGCACAGACTAAGCGTGCCGCTTTGGCGGAAGAGAGTTTGAGAGAAGAACGGAATCAAACATCTAACGCTCTGCAAATGGCCCAAATAAATAGCCGGGAAGCAGCGGATGCGCTTCGAAGGGCCCGCAGCGCGGATGAGCTAAATACCACACTAGTGGCAAAGAATACATCCACTGAAGTCCGCTATCTCGAAGAAGCCCGACGCGCGGAATCGTCAGAACAAAAAGCTGAACTGCTATTTGCAATGGCGGACAGTCGTGCTCAGACGACCCGAGCGCTTAGCGCTCTTGACACTTCTTCTCATGCATCAGACGCGCATAAAATCATAGCTAATATTAAAGCCCTTCTCACTCAATATTCGGAGCCGATTCTGGATATTAGGTCGTTCCAAGCTCTCTCCCGGCTAATCGAATCCAACTTGGCGTTCCGGAAATTTGATTTTCCGGGTGACGGAAGCTCAATTGGATATGATGTCGAACGTGGTGAGATCGTAGTGGCAGACTATAGCACCATCTATAAAGCAAGTCTTTCAAACATTGAGAAACCGGTGACGAAGCAAGTCTTTTTGGATTGTGATCAGGGACGTCTAGACGGTCTGAGAGTTGGGCTTAGTACCGAAGTGGCCAAGAGGAACGATTCTGCAAAGGGGAGAGTAGACTCTGGCTGCGACTTTTTTGCCAATCCGACACGCATAGAGATAAGCCCGGACGGCAGAAACATCGCTGCAGGCTTTAGCTGGGGGGAGTTATATGTTTACTCTGGCGGTGACGTTCCAAAAGTCATGAAAGGATTTCGGCATTCCGTCCAGCAACTTGCGTATTCCTACGACGGATTGAAACTCGCAGCATCCAGTTCGGCATGGTCGTTTGCCGTCTACGACATAGATCCGAAAAATAGAAGGGTATATCGCGAGCCTTGGTGGTTGAAAGGTGCTATAACGTTAGCCAGATCGGTCCGGGTAGTGACGGCGGCGACGTTCGCAGGACAAAAGAATGAATTGATAGTCATAGGACTGGAAGACGGTCATATCGAAGTATGGAGCGCCAAAGAGCGTAAGCGCCTTCTTCAGTTTGATGCATTTAGTGTTAGCCGACGAAGTGTTACTTCCTTAAGCTACGATCGCGTTGGAGATAGGGTGATCGGAACGGCAATGGACCGTACACTTAAAATTTGGAAACTATCCGATATCTTGGCCTATACGACGGGCGATTCGCTCACAAATACAAACTTAACTATCGATGTAGGCCGCAACAACTATGCAACAAGCGTCTCGATATCCCCAAACGGACAAATCTATGCGACAGCAGAGGCTAATGGAGATTTAGAACTGTGGAATGCTACAGATCAGAGTCATCTTGCTGACTTACCTGGACACGAAAGCATTGTTAACAACGTTCGTTTTCTTAGCGACACGCTCTTAATTTCGACAGACGGTCTAGAATCAACTCGACTGTGGAGCATCCCTCCGCTTGCAACCCTACAACGGTTACAGCAACTCTCAAGAAAGCTAGGTGAACAGCGATCAGACACTGGCCGCGATGACACCTCAATCCCTGACTTTCCGAAGGTTACGAATCCTGAAAAGACCAAAGCTTTGAGCGTCTTAGCAGAAGCGGAGGATATGCTATCTGATTTAGAGAAAATCTCCAAAGATACCAACTCGGCGCCCACACTAACGTCTAACCGCAACCGCCAAGGGGCAGATGTTTGTGAGAGCCATTACCCCCAGGATGAGAAATTCCAATGTCGTATGAGAAGTCTAAATGCTGGCAAAAGCGCCAAGCAAAGGTAGTTAACCGTTCATTTGAGCTAATAACGGGCTCGAGTCCGAGCCTTCTCGGTGTGTCTTATAAAGGCGACGATTGTTTGCTTGAAAAGAAATATTTCGCAACTGTTCCCCAATAAATGGCGCAACAAGGAGCCTTGATCATGCCTATCTATCATCCGTCTGGAATAATGAGGCTCGTACGAATATTTCTCCACAGACCTTGCCGGGAAATGTGTATGAAACATACCTGAAGTTAGATGCCTTACTTGGACTTCGAAGTGAGGGAGTAGATGCACCGCCTGAGGCGGATCGTGAGGGGTTTGATCCTGAGACCCCGTGCCAATCCTAATAGCAGATCCCGCAAGTCTCGGCGCAGGTAATTTAGACGGAATCCTTGCTTCCCTCAGTCAACTTTCCTATTGGACTAAAGCAGTTGCAGTTTGCAGCGGGCGCAAAGAACACACAGATACATCTGATGGGCCATAGCTTCGGGACTATTGTGATTTCTGGTATGTTGGGTGGTCCAAATGTTAGTGGAAAACTATTGAAAGCTGTCGACTCGGTAGTGCTTGGTCAAGGTGCGGTATCCCTATGGTGTTATGCCTCCAAAATCCCGTTTTCTAAATACTGGTCAAGGATACTTCAATCGCATATTGACCGATAGCAAGATTGGCGGTCCCATCGTAACGACTCAGTCACGTTTGGATCAGGCTGTGGGTGGACTTGATCCCCTTGCTTCCCGTATAAGCGGCTCGCCCTCATTTGCTTCGGGGTTTCCTAAGTATGGTGGTATTGGAACGCATGGGTTGCAGGACTCGGAAGCGATATACAGAGGGATATTTCCATGCTTCCTGCAGCTAAGACTTTGGCTCTACTAAAGGACAGGTCTATAACCTAGAATCATCTAGTTATATTTGCCACGGTGCTGGTGCAAGCGGGGCACATAGTGATATTTCCGGACCCGAAGTCGCCCACGCAATTTGGGACGCGCCGTTTTCTACTGCGCGGTAGGTTGCACTACTACCCCAGGGCAAGGCTGTCTCTAGGTCTAAATTACATTGCTTTGTTTGTACAGTCTTTGCCGATAGGAGGCTAAAGATGCCTGGCGCTGCAGGATTCGACAGATCACAATATCCCGGCGATGTGGTAATGGAATGCCTGAGAACAAACGCAAACTTGGTTTGGTGCGGATATTATCTCGGACCGTCGCCAAGTCATGGCGGAACAAGTTGGATGGATACGCGGGCAACGCTAGCGAGCACTGGTTGGGGGGGCGCCAATCTATGTGGGGAGACAGATTACTGGACCGGGCAGTCATGATCCGTCGACCATGACTGGCAATGCCGATGGTAGTCACGCTGCCTCACTGATGCCTTCTGAAGGTTTTGAGTCTGGGGCATATGTTTATTTAGATATCGATAACGGGCCGCCTATGACGATGCCTCTCATGGAATACGTTAGGTGCTTGGTGCGATGCAGTCAAGGCTGATGGATATGAACCTGGAATTGACTGTAGTCATCGGCTGGCCTGGGAGCTTCATCTATTGCGCTCATCATACAGAATATGGGCATACAGAGTAGCTACTACGCAGCCGCACACAGTTCCGCAATCATTCCCGGATCCTAACCCTTCCGGTTGTGGGTGTATAGGTGCGTACGCTTGGCAACTCGGGCAGGAATGCTTGATCAGGGTGCTTCCTGCGATGAGAGGCCATTTGTCGAATGTGGAGGAAATTTGTGCTATATTTCTCGCGTCTTCGTCTTCACAGTCTTGGGCGCTTGAACCTTTTTTTTGGCTATCGAAACCGAGCAGACATGCGCGGCCGTTTGACCTGCGAATGATGAGCGTTCGGTCCTCTAGTGGCCAATGCTAGTCATGTGCAGATAACCTCCTGCAATTCTCTCCAGCATTGACTGATCAGGTCTAATCCGCTTGGGCGTCACCACTCAGGAACGGCCGTCGCTTCAGAGGGAGGCGTAATGGGATTTCACACGATAGATACAGGCATTCAGTATGGTTTGATCGCGTTCGACTCCGACGGCGTCGAACGGCCGGAGGCTGGCGCTAAATTCACCCAAAAGCTCATTGAAAAGGCTGCAGAACAGCCGATAACAAACGCTTTCTTCTTCAGCCACGGCTGGAAGGGCGATGTCCCGGCTGCGGTCGAACAGTACGACAAATGGATCGGCGCACTGATGAAATCACCCGATCTGAAGAAGGCTCAGCAAGTGTTCCCTAACTTTCGGCCGCTATTGATCGGCCTTCACTGGCCTAGTCTGCCATGGGGAGAGGAGGAGGCAAGGAGTGATGGATCCTTTGCGCCCTCCGCTAGCACGGTGCCGTCAAAACTTCTCGAAGACTATGTCCGGCGCCTCGGTGACCGCACCGACATTGTTGAGCCTCTTCGAATCATCATCGATGAAGCACGCCGAAACGTCTCGCCAGACACATTGCCAGGCAATGTGCGACAGGCCTATTTGGACCTCGACAGTGCTCTCGGACTTCATAGCGACGGCGTTTCCGCTCCACCCGATGCCGACCGTGAAGGATTTGATCCGGAGGATTCCTACGAGGCTGGAAATGAGGATGGCGCTAACTTTGGCGAGGTAAGTCTTGGCGGTCTCCTTGGTCCGTTGCGCCAACTTTCCTACTGGACCATGAAGAAGCGCGCACGCACGGTGGGTGAAGGTGGAATGCACGAGTTTCTTAAGGCCCTCCAATCGGCTACTGCCACAAAGAACATGAAAATCCATCTGATGGGACATAGCTTTGGCACGATAGTGATCTCGGGAATGCTGGGCGGTCCGAACGCACAGGGACCGCTTGAGCGCCCTATCGATTCCGTCGCCTTGATCCAGGGTGCCGTTTCACTTTGGTCTTATGCTGCGAGCATCCCATTTCAAGGCGCGGGCCCCGGCTACTTTCACCGCGTACTGACGGACGGCAAGGTCGCAGGTCCGATTATCACGACACAGTCGCGCTTCGACAACGCGGTCGGCCGGTTCTACCCTTTGGCGTCCCGTCTGAGGGGTTCGGCCTCGTTCGCCGCCGGCCTGCCGGAATACGGCGCGATCGGGGCCTATGGGATTCAGGGTTTGGACGACGACTCCCAGAAGCGCAGGGAGATGCTTTCCTCGGATGGCAGCTACGATTTCGAGCGAGGGCACGTCTACAACCTAGAGGCTTCCGAGTACATCTGTCACGGCGAAGGCGCCAGCGGTGCGCACAGTGATATTGCCGGACCCGAAGTGGCGCATGCGATATGGGAGGCTGCTTTCGCGTCAGCCCAGAGAGGTACACCGTGACTTCGACAACAGGTGAAGACTTTCTAATGCCGTTCGGCGTTTCGGCGGACACTGGGAGATTGATCAGCGATATTTCAGATAACACCGTGACGGCAATGATAGCCAAGGGCCCTGAGCCTGAATTATCGGCGCTCCAGGAGCGATCCAGCCCTGCGGCGACATTCGGTGTCATTGGTGAACTAGATGGCAACGATCTCAGCCAATCTGGCTGGGGAATCATTTTTGCCCCGGGTGTAGATCAGTCGATAAAGGACGCGCTCAAACCGCTCATTGACCATCGCAAGAGTATTGCCGATCCCTTTGTCATTTATGAAGGCCCCGCAAGCGTTCGGCCCAGCGAATCGGCTCGCGACTGGCTCAGCCGGCAGGGTGTCAGGTTTGACGTCGTAGATCCTGCGAAGGGCGTTCCATTCTATCTGCTGATCGTTGGTCCCGCGGATTCTGTTCCTTTCGAGTTCCAATATTCGCTCGACATCTACTGGGCTGTGGGGCGTCTCTGGTTCGATTCCCCCGACGAGTTCCGCCAATACGCGGAGAGCGTTGTCCACTACGAGACCTACAATAGCGTGCCTACTACAAGAAACTTGGCTATGTTCGCGACGGAGCACGACTTTGACAACGCGACGCAACTCTTCACTCGAAATGTTGTTAAGCCCCTTCTCTTGGGCGAGGGAAACAATCCCATCCCCCTTGGCAAACGACAGAAATTTGGATTAGAGACAGTATTGGGGGAAAAAGCTACCAAAGCCAATCTTGCGGACTTACTTCGCGGACGTGCAGAAACAGGTTCCCCATCGATCCTGTTTAGCGGTTCGCATGGGATGGAGTTTAGCGCCGAGGATGAGCGTCAGTTCGCCAGCCAAGGTGCGATCGTTTGTCAGGATTGGCCAGGATTCGGAAGCATATCTGAGGATCATTGGTTTGGGGCTAGCGACGTGCCGGACGACGCTAAGCTTCACGGCATGATACACGTGTTTTTCGCGTGCCACGGTGGCGGCTGCCCGGAGTTTGACAACTTCGACCACATGAATAACCAACCACGCCGAGTGGCACCCAAACCGTTCTTTTCACAATTGCCGTCGAAGCTTCTATCACACCGCGATGGTGGTGCACTCGCCGTGCTCGCCCACATTGAGCGCGCCTGGGCGTATAGCTTTCTCGGCGATAAAGGCGGCTCCCAGTCCCAAGGGTTTCGAGATGTTATTAGCAGACTGCTTAAAGGTGACCGGATCGGTCAGGCAACCGACGTGTTCGACACAAGGTGGGCAGCTCTTTCGGTCCAGTTATCTGAAGCGCAGCGTGATCTCCACTATGGCGCAAATATCTCGCTCAAGTCCCTTGGCCGCATGTGGGCAGCGCGCGACGATGCTCGCAACTTCATGATCATGGGGGATCCTGCTGTACGTTTGCGCGTGGAAGATCTTCCACAAGTGTAGACAATAGGGACCCTCTTGAAATTGCTCGAACTCAATGTCACAAACGAACAAGTCCAGCGTTGACAGAACGTAAGTCTCATCGGTACCCTCATCACCTCTGGCAGGAACTCCAAGGCTGACACGACACAGCGGAGGTTAGAAAAAATGCATGCCACCACTACCTTATGGCGAGATCGAAATCGGGCTCACCCGGGCCCAGCCGGAAGCGTATGAGATTGAACTGCGCATCACCGATCCGAGTACTGAGGGCGAGATCGCTCCCGTTCGGGCGCAGGCCCACATCTCTCTCGACGAATTGGCGGCGCTCCATTACAGCCCTCGCGACTATGGCCAGAAGCTTGCCGACCAACTTTTTCAGGATCCCAAACTCCGCGAATTCTACGGACGAAACAAAGCGGTGTTTGACAGCAACGGAGTCGGGATTCGCCTGCGGCTTTTAATTGATCCGAGCGCATCAGAGCTTCACAGTCTGC
>JGI1027J12803_100036218_pt1 | contig 16862 bp, 16 predicted proteins | sample IowNatreferecore_FD_12803 | JGI IMG/M metagenome (IMG submission 12803) | reverse complement strand
GCTCATGGCCAGTCGCTGGATTTGAAGCGGTTCGGATTTATTACGCTCTGGAGGAAAACGCCATCCACATTGTTCGCATCCTCCACGGCAAACGAGACGTCAGGCGAATCCTTCAAAGTGAATGAGTGCGCCTCCTCCAAATTGTCAGCGATGGGCCAAAGAGCGCCGGCCTGCATGGCCCTGATCGATCCAGTCCGCAAGCTGGTCGTTTAGCTATGAATCATTCCGTATGGTCCATATCAGCGCGAGGAGAAACGCTACGCCTAGCTGCAAGCTCACCCGCTCATTTGGGCATCCCGATTCGCAGCCGGTTCGCATCTGGGTCGCGGAGTTCGATTTCGAATCCCCACGGTGCTTCCTCGACTTCGACACCAAATTCTTTTGCGATCGGATAGAAGTCGGCAACCTGAAGATAAATGAGTGTGTCCGGCCTTGCATCGCCGCCCGGAACGAGGAAGTGAAGTGGTCGGCGCAAATGATCCTGGTGGATCGTTTTGTCGGGCTACGGAAGTCCGACTCTTGGTCAAGCGCCGCTTCTCTGCCGAGCCGCCGCAAGTCGCGGAATCCTGGTCGCGGCGCAACCGGAAGAGAGCGGTAAAACGCTGCCCGAGCAGATGGTCAGCGTGCAACTCTTTCCCCACTTGGCTGCTGCTATGCTGCCGCCTTTGTACCTCAGAACCGAACCACGGGCAATGACACTCAGCAGCGGGATTCAGCTTGCCGAGTTGGACGATCATCTCTTGAGTCAAGCCATCACTAAAGAACTGCTGGTCGGGATCTCGACTCGTTGTAAAAGGGTAGAACCGCCAGGATTGCCTTTTCAGAAAGTGGCCTGGCGCAGGGAGGGCGCATCCTGCAGAACCGGTTGTAATCCCGACCGAAGTTTTCCACAGGCTGATGATATTTTCTGAAACGAGTAACGGGCTTCTTACACCACCTGGAAAAGATAACGTCCAATCTGTACGTCGGTTACAGCGATCCGGCGCCCATCCCATGGTCCGGGACCGCGCCCGCCGCCCGGGATCGCGGCGTAGTCTAGAAAGGATTTTGCCACTTAGTTAAAACTGGTATAGTGGCGCTCTTCTTACTGCCGCAGTCGTTTTCGCCAAAGCGGTAGGCGGTTGGACAGGACTTGGCCGACCTTCCGTTCGGGATTCTAAGCTTGCGCTTGGCGTTCCGGCATGGGACCCAGTCGAGGTGCTGCGAGACGCGGCAAGTGCCCACAGGCAGGGCGAGATGCAATCCAGTACTGCAGTGCTCTTCGGATACGCACATAGCGTGAACGCTCCCATCCGGGTAGCGCTCGAGGCCGTCGGTTGGCGGGTAGTGGAATGCACAGACTTAGCCGCCTCGAAAGGAGTCCGGCCCGACCTTATCGTCGCGGATTCCGCATCACCGACGCTTAATCAAGCTTGTTCGGAATGCGGTTGGAAGGGTGTTCCGATTGTACTTACAGGCGGCCTAGCCGAGAAACGATCGGCGATGCCTGCAGAATCCCAACCCATTCCTCATCTTTGCGAAATTCTTCCCGCGCTGACCAACAGGGCCGAGCCCTGCGGATTCGATGAGTTCATCGGATCGAGCGATATGGCTCGCAACATGCGATCGCTGCTGGCGCGCGTCGCACCCGCAGATTGCAACGTTCTAATCACGGGAGAGACGGGCACGGGTAAGGAGCTGGTTGCCGATTTAATTCATAGGAACAGCCCGCGCGCGAGCCGTCCGTTTGTATGCATCAACTGCGCGGCCATACCGGATGGTCTAGTCGAGAGTGACTTGTTCGGCTACGAACGTGGCGCGTTCACAGGGGCTGCGACCACCACCGACGGAAAACTGAAGCACGCGGACGGGGGCAGTGTCTTTCTCGACGAGCTCGGAGAAATGTCTCTACACGCACAGGCCACGCTGCTACGGGCGATCGAGAGCCGCCGGATCTACCGCGTGGGCGGACACCAGCAGATTCCTCTCGACGTCCGAGTTTTAGCGGCCACGCACCAACACCTGGAAAAACGGGTAGCCCAGGGCACATTTCGCCAGGACTTATATTACCGACTGAACGTTGCGCGGATCGACGTACCTCCGCTGCGCGAACGGAGAGCCGATGTTCGAAATCTTCTCGTACATTACGTGGCGTGTTTCAACAAAGGGTTCGCCAGGGATAACGTCGGTTTCAGCGAAGCGGTCCTTGCGAAGTTGTTGCGTTACGACTGGCCGGGGAACGTCCGCGAGCTCAGGAACTTCGTAGAATCGACGTTTGTCTATTCCAAGGAACGGGTATTCTCCTGGGCCGATATCGCGCCACACTTCCTCGCCATTCTGCATGAGTCTGCGCCGCTGGAGAGCGAGCGGGACCGTATAACGAATGCACTCAAAGACTGCGGCTGGAATCGCAGCCTGGCCGCACGACAGCTCCAGATGTCGCGAATGACGCTTTACCGAAAGCTCGTCAAGAACGGCATTACTCTGTTGCCGGAGGAGATGCCCCCTCACTGATAAGGCAGTCTGCGTAACAGAAAAGCACTCCTGATACAACGATGTGACAAGATCCTGTAACACCGTGACGGTCTCGCCCTACTGAGCACAGTCCCTAGCCACATCCACGCCCCGTCGTTTCGTTCACTTACCGGGCCCCGGCGGTTGGCTCCAAGAATGCTGGAGATTCTCCCACATGAGCAGCGAACGCGGCCGATCGGAACGCGCTGGAGACCGCGCCAGCGAGACGGCCAAGTATGCGAACTACTTCAAGGTGCGGATGAATCCCTACGAACTGCTGATGGAGTTTGGCCAATTTCATTTGGAGGACCGGGAACCGGTCATCCATACGCAGGTCGTAACAACGCCCTCGTTCGGAAAGTTGTTCCTGAATCTGCTAACGGACTCCATTCACGACTTCGAAGCGGAATGCGGAACGATTGATCTTCCCAACCCGTCGGAGAAACGGGAATGAGTACCGGGCTCTGGCAATCCCTCGGCAATCTCGAGCAGCGTCTCCGTGTCGCTGTCACCGTAGCCCGCGGAGAACCGGCGTGGCGGCCGGAGCCTCTTCTGGCGAGCTGTCAGGTCTCCCTGTTTCCACCCCTCGATAACCGGCTGGCGGATGAGCGTTTCGAGAAGCTGAACCGGCTTCGAGCAGCCTACCACCTCTCTGAGTTTGACGCCGACGTGGTCGTTACGGCTCTGGCCGTGCATGCGGACATGGGCTTCAGCAGCGTTTATGCGTTCTTACTGGACAATCCGAACGCGACTTCTCCTTCAGTGGGGTTGATTCTGGACTTGTTGTCCACATCCCCGCACGAGAGAGCCGCCTGCCGGGCAAGCTTCGCGAGTGGTGGGCCACTCCGATCTCATGGGCTCGTCCGGTTGGGGCTGGACGACCTTCCTTTCCCCCTGCGTCCCGTGGAACTCGACGCGCATGTCGCGGATTTTCTGCTGGGAAGCGAGGGAATCGACGAGCGGCTGCGTGACGTTTGCGAGTTGATTCCACCGTCGAAGCAGGAGCTGCCCGAGCCGCTGCGGACCATTCCGGCGACACTAAAGACGTTCAGCCGCGATCGCCGCCCCTTGGTGCTGTACTTGCGCGGAGCCACAAGTTCGCGCTTGAAGGATGCCGCGGCAGCTCTCGGAGGGCGTGTCCGCGCCACGGTACTGGCAGTGGATCTCAATCGCGCAGCGCAGTGCGCATGTGGACTTCCGCAGGCGTTGGAGTTGATCCGGCGCGATTCAACGATGCGGGACTCCATTCGCTTCTTCGCCGGAGTCGATGAAATTCGCGAAACAGAACACTTTGACGTGTTCCGCCGGCACTTGGCCCGAATGCAAGGGGTGGTACTGATCGGAGGCGGTGCGGAATGGCAAGCCGACGCCCTTGGTCCGAGCGGAGTGGTGACGATTGACCTGGGCGCGGCCAGTTGGGACGAGCGGCGCAGCAGCTGGCGCACTTCACTCGCCGGCCATGGTTTCAAGCTGCGCGAAGGGGAGTTGGACACCCTTGCCACTTCCTTCCGGCTCTCCACCGATCAGATTCGCGATGCCAGCGCGGCGGCGGGCAACTACGTTCTGTTACACCAGAGTCCTCCCGAAGCGGTGGTGAAAGAAGTCTTTCGTGCGGCCCGCAGCCAGACGGGACAGGAGCTGTCCAAGCTCACGCGCCGCATTGAGCCGATCTACGGTTGGAACGATCTGGTGCTGCCCGCAGATTCCCTGGCGCAATTAAGAGAGCTGTGCCGGCGTGTGTCGTACCGGGAGACGGTCTTAAAGAACTGGGGATTCGGCAAGCGGCATTCGTCCGGCAAGGGAGCGAACGCGCTATTTGCGGGCGGTTCCGGCACCGGAAAAACGATGGCCGCGGAGGTTATCGGCACCGAGTTGCAGTTGAGCCTCTTCAAAATCGATCTCGCGGGAGTCGTGAGCAAGTACATCGGGGAAACCGAAAAGAACCTGGACAAGATTTTTGCAGCGGCGACCGACGCCGATGCCATTCTGTTTTTTGACGAGGCCGACGCGCTGTTTGGCAAGCGGAGCGAGGTCCGCGATTCTCACGACCGCTACGCCAATCTTGAGATCTCCTACCTGCTCCAGAAAATGGAGGAGTACCAAGGCATCGCCATTCTGGCGACCAATCTGAAGCAGAACATGGACGACGCATTTGTGCGCCGCCTGGCCTTCACGATCGGCTTCCCGTTTCCAGACGCTGCCATGCGGGAACAGATCTGGCGACGTGTCTGGCCGGCGGAACTCCCGTGCGCGGATGATGTCGACTTTGGCCTTCTCGCCGAGAACTTTCCGCTGAGTGGCGGCAACATTCGGAACATCGTTCTGGCTGCAGCCTTCGAGGCTGCCGCGGAGCCCGCGAGCGCCGTGGCCATGCGGCACCTGTTGCACGCCACCCGCAGAGAACATCAGAAGCTCGGAAAACCGCTGCTGGATTCGGAGATCCCGGAGTCCTTAACTGCCAGTTCGTCGGCGGGGAGGGCCGCGTGAGCCGAGTCGCATCCCGGCAATCCTCGCAGCCGTCCCGCGGCCGGACGCTCCCGGTTTCGAATCGCGCGGGTAAACAGGCGGCGGGCGTGACGAGGAATGGACGAACTGCTCAGGCCGGCAACCGGCACAGCGTTCCCGCAGCGGTCGAGCAGTTCCTGCAGCGCAACACGGGCCACCCACTAGCTCCCGAAGTACGTACCCAGATGGAGCGCAAGCTTGGCGCGGATCTCAGCGCAGTTCGCGTTCACCACGACAGACGGGCCGCGGAATCAGCCGAATCCGTCGGTGCCCGCGCATACGCCGTGGGTTCCGATGTGGTGTTCAACCGGGGTGAGTTTTCAACCCGGGGCGAAACGAGACGGCGACTGCTCGCCCACGAACTCGCGCACGTCGTGCAGCAGGCACGCGGGGGTGCGCCGCTCGAGGGGGGCCACTGCGCGGCCATGGAACACTCCGCGCAACAAGCGGCTTCGCCCGGTGGAATTGGCGTGCAGGGTGCCAGCGGAGTAGGGCTTGCCAGGCAGCCCAAACACCTGGACCGGCTCCTCGAGCCCGGCCAGTCCCATGGACCGGACGAGCTCAGTTTCGAATTCGACGGACAAACACACACATTTGAGGGTGAGGTGCGGGAGAAGTGGAACAAGGCTTGGGAGGCAGGCGAGTCTGCGACACTCTCCGAGCCCGTTACCCTTCACCAAGACGAACCGCTTGCGGTCGGACAAAAGGGCGTAAAGCCCTCGCGCAAAATTCAGCGGGCGACGAAGCCAGCCAACCGCCAGTGGCTCCTTGGGATAACCAATATACGCAAGGGAACCAACAGACAAGTTCCCATTATCCCCAAAGAACCATCGAAAGGCCCTGTATCCGTAACGGAAGATCCGGGGGCGCTGTTCTCGCGCGATGACCTGAGCGAGGTCACCGAGTACAAAGAGCTCTTTGACAGGGTCGCGAAAAAGTTTGCCAGCCGCAGAGATCTCAAGGCAACGAAACTGAAAGCTGCGATCAACAGAGAGGTTCGTCGGATGATCCGGACGAGCCGTCTTTCCGCCGCCCAAAAGATCCGGGCGGCTCTGAAGCAGATGAACTGGGACGAGACCCTGAAGCCGAAGGTCGCAGGACAGCCTGCGCCCAGCGGCGCCCCGAAGTCTGCTCGACGTTCCCGAGGCAGCAGCAAGTCACCGAAAGGCGGAAAGGCTGGGGCACCCAGCGATAAACCCACAATCAAGAAAGGCCAGTCGGCGGCCAAGAAATCGAGCCCGGCGGAGAAGCCGCGGGCTCGAGGAGGAAAAGAGCGGGGAGCCGCGCAAAAGACACCGCCCAGCGAGGCAAAAGGTGGAGCGGCGTCGGAAGGGATGCCAGCCCGCAAAGCCAAGGGGAAGCCACCGCGCGCGGGAGGAGGCGAAGCCAAAAAGGCCGCGAGGACAGCCGCTCGGAAGACGCCTTCCGAATCGCGACCTGCGGGAGCTGGAGAAAAGGGCCCCGGGGATTTAGCTCCTCAAAGAGCCACGAAACCGGGCCACCCAGAAGGGTCCGGTGCCGAAAAGCGTGCTGGTGAGCCGGCTCCTACTGAGAAAGCGCCGAAAAAACCGGGCAAAGCAGCCTCCGAAAAAACATCCAGGGGCGCGGTAGAAAGGGTGAAATCGGCGGCACAAAGAAGCGGGGCTGGAAAACGAGCCTCCAGCGGCAGAGGACGGGGCGCGAGCAAGACTCCGGCTCAGAGCACGGGCAAGGGGAAGGGCACCAAGGGCGGCGCGGCGCCGCGTTCCGCGGCCAGCAAGGCCGCGACCCCTAACAAGGGTCCCGGATCCGAGCCGGTTAAAGGCCCGAAGACCCCACTCGAGAAGGCTCCTCCGCAACATGCCGCGCCGCACACCGCGAAGCCCGCGCCGGGGCCGCATGCGCAAACACCGCAAGCGCCAGTGGGGCAGCCCCACGTCGCACCCCACGCTCCCGGCGCAGAAGCGAAGCCCGCCCCGCACACGACCACTGCCGAGCCGCACGTCACGCCCTCCACCGCTCCGCATCCGGCGCCCGCGGCCAAGCCCACGCCTCCACCTGCCGAGGTCAAGGCGAGCCCGGAGGTCAAAGTCGAAGCGCCCGCGGCCCCCAGCCACATGAAGCCGCCCGAGCCGCACGCCCCTCCGGCGCACGTTCCCCCGGGACACACCCCGGCCACGCCTCACGGCGCGGTGCCGCATATCCCTGGAGCTGCGCACGTACCCAACGTCCCGACCGGCGCCCTCGGGAAGATAAAGAAAGTGGGGAAATTCGTCGGACCGGGCATCGCGGTCGGCGCAGGACTCTATAACACCTACAAAGATGTGACCGAGGGCAAGCAGGACGTGGGCGAGGCGATCGCCGGCAACACCGCGCAAACTGCCGTGAACCTGACCAATATCGGCGGTCCGGCCGACGCAGTCATCAATATGGCCAATCTGGGTCTTCAGTTGTCGGGCGCTCCGCCAGAAGCCAAAGAAGCCGGCAACTTGCTGGCCGACGTGACGCCTTCCACTTTCGGAGGAAACGCCGCGAAACAGCTTGCCCGCGGCGCCTACAACGTCGCCAAGGGCGACAGCAAGGCCATCGATAAGCAGGTCGAGGAGATCAACCAGGGCCAAGCCGGCGCTCCGCTGCAGGGTTACTCGATATGGTTCACGAAGGTGATTCCCGATCTGGCTTCCGGCAAGGACGCTCTCCAGACCTTCAACGAGGCGACCAAGATCATGAAAGGCGGACGCAAGGAGGAATCGCTCCTGGAAAAGGCCGGAAACAAGCTCGGTGACGAAGCCTATCAGTTCATCAACAAGGACCTTCCGGAGGCCGCGGAGTTTGCCAAAAAAGATTGGGAGCGTACAAAAGCCAGCGCCTCGGAGTCATGGGGCAGCGCGAAAAAGAGCGCTGCGAGCGCCTGGAACTACGTGTGGGGAAACTAGATGCTGGACCACGTCGACCGCATGCTACGACAGCTCTTCCTGAGCTCGGTTCCTGGCCTTACCCTACCCGAGCAGATCGGGTTTCAGCCGCCCGACCAGGACTGGCGCGCCGCGCTCGTCACCCTCAACAACCTGGCACTCAATGTGTACCTGATCGAGCTGCGGGAGAACCGGCGTCTGCGATCGAACGAACGAACGCCCGACCTCAAGAACGGCTGGGAGACACAGACTCCGGCGCCGCGAAGGATGGACTGCCATTACTTGATCACCGCATGGAGCGGGGCGGCTCCGCAGTTGCTGCCCACGGTCCAGGAGCACCGCCTGCTCTACGACACCGTCGCGGTTCTCATGAAACAGGACCCGCTGCGCCCGAGGAAGATCTTCAACGGGGCCTTTCCTCTGGGCTTTCCGCTGGTGCTGGAAGACATGGAGCTTCCGACGACCGTGCTTCCGGTCGATGGATTTGCAAAGTACGCGGAGTTCTGGGGAACCATGGCCGGGAACGTGCACCCTTGGCGGCCTGCCGCCTACCTCGTGCTCACGCTTCCGGTCGTCCTCGAGACGACGCTGCCGGAAGCGGTGGTTACCACTCGGATTGCCAGGTACTGGAAGGAGGGCTCACAGGTGGACATTCTCATCGAAGTCGGCGGGCACGTCCTCGACGCGACCGTGGCACCCGAAGTTCCTGTCGCCGGCGCGTGGGTGCGCCTTGAAGACGCCACCGGCGTTCCCATTGCCACCACGACCACGAATCAGGATGGCGAATTTCAGTTCGCGAGGCTGCAGCCAGGCAATTACCAGCTGCAATGGCGGGCCGGTGCTCATCCAGCCCAACCGCCGCGCGCGATCGCGGTCCCGTCGCCCACGGGCGAATACGATTTGCGTTTTGTTTGAGGAAAGGAGCGAAAGCATGGCAGTTCAGGTGAGTTATCCAGGCGTTTACATCGAGGAATTTACTCCGGGCGCGCCGATCGAAGGCGTGAGCACGAGCGTCGCTGCTTTCGTAGGCGTGGGCACTCAAGGTCCCATCGAGCAACCCACGCTGATTCAGAGCTGGGACGCGTTCGTTGCGATCTTCGGCGGATTCATTACCACGCCTCCCAACGGATTTCTGGCGCCCAGCGTGTATGGCTTCTTCCAAAACGGGGGCACGTCCTGCTACATCGTGCGCGCAGGAACGGGCAAGCAGTCGACGGCAGGACTGGACGCGCGTGTCGTGGGGCCGGCAACGCCCGTGATGAACGCGACGGCGATCGCGGAGGGGCCGGCCGGAGACAAAATCACGATCACGGTCAGCGATTCGAGCATCCTGGCCTCGCTGATGGCCGCAGCCGGCGTGGCAGGCACGACGATCAAGCCCGTATTTGCTTCGAGCAACATTGTCAGCCTGAACGCCGCGCGCGACACCCTGGTGCTCACCAGCAACGCGGGTTTTGCTGTAAACGATCGCGTTCACCTCAAGTCGGGTGCCAATAATGCCGCGGCCCTGGTGAAAGCGCTGCAAGGGCCGGACACCCTGATCTTTACCGCGCCGGTCCCGGGAGCCGCAAGCTTCGCGGGCGGAACCGCCTTCATCGAGAACATGGTAAAAGGGCGGACCAAGTTTCGCGTCAACGTCGACCCCAAAATCTCGCTGAGCGAAGCGCTGGTCACGGGTGCGGCCGTCAAGGTCACCCAGGGACCCACAACCGAGATCGTGACCGTGGTTTCCTCAGGCGGCGACACCGTCACCATCGCCAACGGTCTCGCGAACGACTACAACACCGAGACGCTCGCGGGGCTCCCCGACATCGCAACGCTCGAATTCGACATGCTGATCACAGATACGGGATCGGGAACCTCGGAGAAGTTCTCGCTACTGGGTGGCAACATCGCCCATTCCAGTTACTGGGCCAAAGTCGTCAACAGTCAGCTGGTGACGCTCGCTGCGGCCGTGCCGCCTCCGGTTACCGACGACCTACGTCCGCAAGCCAAGGTTTACAACCTGGGCGGCGGGGTGGCCGACAATCGCGCGACCGCGTGGGCCGCGGTGCTCAACAACGCCACCAAATACCTCGATCTGCTTCGTCCCTTGGACGACGTTTCGCTGGTCGCGATACCGGGCGCGATCGAGAAGTCGCCCGGGGACTATTCGCCCCAGCAGGCGATTCGCGACCACTGCGAGTCCATGGCCAGCCGGTTCGGGATTCTGGACGGAAAGCCGGACGCGACTCCTGGTTTCACAAATGTCAAGCTGCAGCTCAGCAACGTCAAATCCAGCAACGGATTCGTCGCGCTGTACTTCCCGTGGATCCTGGCACCGAACCCGGTGACCGGAAGCCTCGATCCCACGCCGCCCTCAGGCCACCTGGCGGGCATCTACGCCCGGACGGATCAATCGCGGGGCGTGCACAAAGCTCCCGCCAACACCAATATCCGCAATTCAGTCGGGGTGGTCCGCCGGCTGACGAACGAGGAACAGGGTCCGCTGAATCTCTCCGGGATCAACATTCTGCGGGTCTTCCCCGATTCCGCTCAACCCATGGTATGGGGCGCGCGGACTGCCTTCAAGGACACCAACTGGCAGTACATCAACGTGCGGCGCCTGTTCATTTACCTCGAGCAGTCCATCGAACGGGGCATCAATTGGGCCATCTTCGAGCCCAACAACCTGGCTCTTTGGAAGAAGCTCAAGAGGTCCATCACGGAATTCTTGACGCGCGTGTGGCGCGACGGCGCGCTGTTCGGCGAAACCGCGGACAAGGCGTTCTACGTGCGCATCGACGAAGTGCTCAACCCGCCTTCGTCGATGGCCCTCGGCCGACTGACAGTAGAAATAGGAATCCGGCCATCTTACCCGGCGGAGTTCATCGTGGTGCGCATCGGAATCTGGCAAGGCGGCTCAGAGATCAGCGAGTCGTGAACGAAAGGAGAGAGCATGCCTACAGGCGTCATACCCGATCCCTTTGGAAACTATAACTTCCTAATTGAAATCGACGGCATTCGGCGGGCGGCATTCCATGAATGCAGCGGCTTCGACTCCACGGTGGACGTGATCGAGCACCGCGAGGGAGGAGAGAACACCACCACCCGAAAAATACCCGGCCAGACGAAGTACAGCAACATAGTGCTCAAGTGGGGCATGACGGACGACGTTGATCTGTACAACTGGCATCGCCGGGTGATCAACGGCGCCATCGAGCGAAAAAACGGTTCCATCGTGCTGCTCGACCGTACGGGGAATGAGGTGGCGCGTTGGAACTTCTTTCGTGCCTGGCCGGCGAAGTGGGATGGTCCCAATCTCACCGCGGAAGGCAACGACGTTGCCATCGAGACGCTCGAGCTGGCGCACGAAGGCTGTGTGAGGGGGTAGCCATGTTCCGCACCGAGATCGAATTCACCCTGCCCTGCGGCTATCTGGATGCCGAGGGCACCCTGCATCGCGACGGCGTGATGCGTCGTGCTACCGCGGCGGACGAAATCCTTCCCCTGAAGGATCCGAGAGTGGTCAAAAACAACGCTTATCTGGTCGTGATTCTGCTTTCGCGGGTGATCACGCGACTGGGAAGCATAGGGCAGGTGAACCCCAAAGTCATCGAGGACCTGTATGCCACTGACCTGGCGTATCTGCAGCGGCTCTACAACGAGATGAACTCGCTGGAAAGAATCGCTCCGGAACGCGCGGTCTGCCCCGAATGCCGTTGCGCGTTCACCGTCGAGGCGGCTGCCGCGGGGGGGTAATGGGCTATCCCCTCAACCAGCTCTACGAGGAGATAGCCTTCGTCAGCTATTACTTTCATTGGCCGAACGAGGAAGTGATGGCTCTGGAGCACGAAGAGAGGAGACGGTGGGTGGCGGAGATCTCTGCCTTGAATCGCCGTATCAATGAAGCCTGAAGGGCTCCAACTCGCAAGCAAACCCCAGCATCTGGCAGCCCACCGGCGAGCCGAACAGCGGTCCCTAGCGCTGTGCGCGGCGGAGGCCATCGCCGGACGATACCAGAGCTGGCTCGCAGTCCTCACACCGGCTGAGCGGATCTTGCAGGTCAATGAAAACGCACAGCATCACTATTGGCGCTTCAGCGCGCCCATGGAGTACTCGCCCCGCCTGCAAATCCAAGTGGCGTTCGCCTCGGGGACGCTGCCGGTCGACCAGCCCATATCGCGAGCGACGACCGTCTTGCGGCATCTCTTCGAGCGGCTCGACCGCTTCGAGAGCGTGGCGATCGAGCGGCGGATCGACTCGACCAGCCCCGTATTGCTCCGGCCGCCCGGCACGGTGCCGGCGAAGCCGATCGAGCGCGTGGTGGCATCCTCCGCAACGGCAAAGGAAGGTCTCTCGAAGCCGTCGACAGCAGACCGCAGCGCGGCCGCGCAAGCCCTCCCACCTTCCGCCTGGCCGGCCGCCCGCAAGGAGGTCTCGCTTCCCGAACCGGAAGTCGCCCGGGTCGCGGAACATGTCCTGCGCTCGATCGAACGGCGCGCGATCGCCCAGCGAGAACGCCAGGGCCGGAGATGATCCATGGGCCTCGAGAAAGCACATATCCGGAACACCATCACCGGCGAGGACGTGCAGGTGATGTTCAACCCGGAGGACTACACGCTCTCCCGCGACATGAACTACGCGCAGGCCGCGGTGCCAGGTCTGAGCGCGCCAATCACACAGTTCGTAAACGGAAACGTTCCGACGCTCGAGATGGAGCTGTTCCTCGATACTTACGAGCTGCACTCTTCCGGAGGCAGCGTGTTGAACCAGGCCGGCAGCGACGTGCGCACGCTGACGTCGAAAGTCACGAACCTGATGGAGATCGATTCGAGCACCCACGCTCCCCCGGTGCTGGTGTTCGCCTGGGGATCGCTGACCTTCACCTGCGTGCTGGCGCGGGTCACGCAGAAGTTCGTGATGTTCCGGCCGGACGGCGTCCCGGTTCGCGCGCGCCTGCAGGCCACCTTCCATGGATTCCAGAACGGGGACACGGAATCGAAGGAAATCAAGCGCCAGACCGCCGACTACACCAAGTCCTACCTGGTCGGCCAGGGTGAAACGGTTTCCGCGATTGCCGCACGCGTCTATGGCAACGCGGAGTTTTGGCGCCCCATCGCCATCGAGAACAGCGTGGTCTACCCCGACTCGGTTCGGCAAGGCGCGCGGTTGGTCATTCCGATGCTTCCGTACCAGGATCCGGACACGGGGGAGGTCATCGGATGACCGGAAGCCTTCAATATGTACCGGACTACCGCCTGGTCCTCAATGGCGAGGAAATTCCGCAGGCCCTGCGGAACTCTATTACCAGCATCAGCTATGAGGACGGTCGCAATGCCGCCGACCGCGTGGAGGTCAGCATCGCCAATGCCAACCTGCGCTGGCTGCAAGAGCACATCAAGGGTCTCGGATTCCGGCCGCCGACCGGCATCAGCGTTGGTCCCGTAAAGGGCCCGAGCCTGACCAATGGCGGTCTCTTCGACATGGACAATCGACTCGCCCTGTCGCTGGGCTACGCCGGCGGGCAGGTCGCGGAGGTCTTTAAAGGCGATATCACCGGGATCGAAGCCGATTTTCCTGCGGGCGGGCTCCCCAGCATGACCATCGTGGCCCACGACTACCTTCACCGGCTGACCGAGGGATCTTACGGGCGCGGATTCGGCCCGCTGCCCGATGCGATCATCGCCATGATTCTGAGCGCTGAGAATTTGCTGCTGCCCGCGATCGATCCAGCCATGGCTGCCGCTTCGACGGCCATCGCCGTCGTCAATATCATCTTCAACGGATCGGGACGCAAGCAAAAGGGCCAAACCGATTTCGAGCTGCTGAAGGAAATCGCGGAAACCTATGATGCGGACTTTTGGGTGGAAGGCGACCTCCTTTATCTTTCCCGCTTCATCAAGGAATACACGCCCAGCGTGAAATTGAAGTGGGGGGAGTCCTTGCTGTCGTTCTCACCGCGGGTGTCCACGATCGGGAAAGTCGCTGGCATCGGCGCAAAATTCACCTTACGCGAGATCCCGCTCAGCTTTTTGGTCGCCATTGCCTGGGATTTCGACCGCGAAACGCTGCAACTCCAGGTCGTTCCCGGGGCCGCCGCCGCTTCGCTCAAAAGCCTGATCGGGCCCATTCTGACCTTCATCAACCGCCCCATCGGCAGCCCCGCCGACATTACCAATAGCGCGTTGTTCCTGGCGCACAAACTGCGGCAGACCATCAACAACCGGCTGACGGGAATGGCGTTTGCCGTAGGCGATCCACGCATTCGCGCCGGAGCGGTGGTCCAGATTGAAGGCGTGGGACCGGATTTCAGCGGCAATTACCGCATCACCAGCGCGTCCCACATCATCAACAGTCAAGGGTACCGCACACAATTTCAGTTTCAGAAGGAGATCATTCCATGAGCGGCGTGACACTCGATTGGCTGGCCGAGCCGAAAGACGAGGAGCAGCCTAAGCGCGTGTACGGAGTGACCACAGCGCGGGTCATCAATCCGCTCGATCCGATGATGCTGGGACGGGTCCAGGTGCAACTGGAATGCGTGGACGACGTGGATCTGATGCCCTGGGCACGCGTGGCGCAACCGATGGCCGGTGCAATCTCCGGAACCTACTTCATCCCTAACCCCGGCGACACGGTTCTGGTGGCCTTCGAGCACGGCGACATCAACGCTCCCTACATCATCGGCAGTCTCTGGACCGGATTCACGCCTCCGCCTCTGCCTTCGCCCGTGCCCCAGATGCGGACGATCCGCACGCCCGTCGGGAACCAGATCATGTTCATGGACATCCCCCCTACGATCCAGATCATGACCACCTCCGGCCAGATGCTGACCTTGAGCCCCGCCGGTGTCAGCGTGGTCTCGCCGGTGAGTGTACAGATTCTTGTAGGGGATAACGTCGTGACCATCTCGCCCGCGGGGGTAACGATCACCGCGGCGAAGACGCTCAGCATCACCGCGGGTACGGCGATCTCCATCACCGCTGGAGGGGCGCTCAGCATCAAGGCCGGAGGCACATGCACGATCGTGGCACCGATGGTGAAGATCAACTGAGGCGACGATGACGCAATCCGCCCCAGGCAAGGCGTTCTTAGGCATGGGCTGGTGGTTTCCGCCGGCCGGGGACGAGTCTGGCATCGAGCTGGCATCGTACGAAGAGGACATCCGGCAGTCTGTTCGCATTATTCTGGGCACCAGTCCCGGCGAGCGGGTGATGCGTCCCGACTTCGGAGCAGGCCTCAACGCGCTGGTGTTCGAGCCGATGAGCGCCACGACAGTAGCCCTGGTGAAGCAGACCGTCGAACGAGCGCTGGTCGAATGGGAACCCCGGATCGATCAAGTGACCGTCGCGGTGACCACCGATCCGCCGAGCGGGCGGTTGGACATCGAAGTCCGATATCGCGTTCGCAACACGAATATCTTCTACAACCTGGTGTACCCGTTCTACCTGGTGGAAGGGAGCTCGCGGTGAGAGACCCGGCGACTCCGGTCCTGGATACTCGAGACGCGGAAGAGCTCTTTGCCGAGTTTCGCTCCTTACTGCCCGCGTACGTACCGGAGTTCGCGCCGCTCAAGCCCGGATCTCTGGCGGCCCTGCTGCGGATCAGCTCGCGCTTCGCCGCTACGGTCATCGATCGCCTGGTGCAAGCTCCAGATAAGGACAAGCTGGCATTTTTGGATTTGCTAGGCATCAGCTTGCTGCCCGCCGTTCCGGCCCGGGCACCGCTGGTGTTCGAGCCCTTGCCCTTGGCGCTCGACACGACGGTCCCGGCGGGTACGCGCGCCGGCGCCAGGTCGTCGGATTCGCCGCGGCCGATCGTCTTCGAGACGGAGCGCACGATCGCCATGGCAGCCGCCAAGTTGACCGACGTCTTTTCGGTCTGGCCGGATCGCGACGGATACCTCGACCATTCCACGGCCCTCGCAGGCAAGCGCGCGTTCACGCTGTTCCGCAATAGCGATCGCGTCGTGCACATGTTGTATCTGGCACACGCGGTACTTCTGGACGTCAAATCCAACTCTGTGGTCGAAGTTTCGTTCGATCTCTCGTCTGGCGCCGGCAGTCCATTAGCCATCCTGTGGGAGCTCTGGGACGGCCAGGTGTGGCGGCCCTTTGGCGATCCGGTGCAGGACGGCTCCGCCGGGCTGCAGCGCAGCGGAACGGTCAAACTGAAGGCGTTGTGCGCGGATTCGATACCCACGAAGGTCGCCAACATCCGCAGCTCCTGGATTCGCGCGACTTTGGAGAAGCCCCTGCCGCCGGTTCCGGGCGCGACGCTTGCGACGGCGCAGGCGATTAGCGTGCGCACCACGATCGAGCGCCCACTGAAAAGCGCGGGCGGTGGCTGGAGCGGGCTCGATCCGGACGCCGGCTGGGCGGATTCGAGCAAGCTGAACTTCTCCAAGACCTTCTACCCGTTTGGCAAGAACCCGACGCAGGAAACGGCCTTCTATTTTCAGAGCGAAGAGATCCTGGTGAAGCCGGGTGCTGTGGTGCAGATGGCCATCACGCTCTCGACCACGCCCGAACAGGAAGCGGACTCGCTGGGCGCTCAATATCAAGTGGATGTGAACTCAGCCCGCGCCAAGCTCATCGACGCAGCCAAGCAGGCGGGCCAAGCCGCAGTAGATGCAGCCGACGGTGTCATCCTCTTTGTGGTCAGTGGCAGCCCCATCAGCCTGGTGACCTTCCGAAATGCCGTGTCCTCCGCGCTCGCCGGTTTGAACGACCCCCAGAAGATCAAAGACATCCCTGCTCTCCTTCAGGACCTCGCCGGCGCCGCAACGCTTGTGATGGTAGACATGGTGTTCGATTGGTTTCCACCGCCGATCGGCTCCGTGCCGGACGTGCCGGCAACGCAAGCACGCATCCAGACCGCGCGCGCTGCGATGGTCAACGTCATCAAGACCAGCCAGGCGGCGCTTGCTTCACTCGGCCAACTCGGTCCGGTTACGGCGGCAGCCGGGGGCGGATCGGCGCCGCCCAA
>JGI1027J12803_100946944_pt1 | contig 16882 bp, 14 predicted proteins | sample IowNatreferecore_FD_12803 | JGI IMG/M metagenome (IMG submission 12803) | reverse complement strand
ATCAAAATGATCCAGGTTAGACAGAGACTTGACAAGCCCGGTTGGAAAATAAGTTATCACAGTTTGAATAAAGATTTTTGCCTAAAAGCGGATGATGAAGTTTTGTTTTACTTTGAATTCTTCCCTTAAAAAAACAAGACCAGCCGAAAAAATATCAATACTCATTTTTACACGGGGATCAGCCATCACAACGGACCAGGCTTCTTCCATTTCACGGCTCCAGTGAATGTCGTGTATAATAATCAGAGAAGACTTCGAAATTTTACCGAGAACCAATTCAAAATATTCAAGAACAGGTTTTTTACGGTGATTCCCGTCAATAAAAATCAGGTCGTACGGTGGGTTGGAACTTAAGACATCAGGCAGTACCTGTACGAAATCACCATTTGTAAGCTGGATGTTTTTCAAGCCAAGAATATTGAAATTTTCCCGGGCTATCCCGGCAATTGTGTCCGAACCTTCTATCGTAATTAATTTGGAGTCGGGGTTCGCCATTGCCAGATAAGCTGCCGAAATTCCCACCGAAGTGCCAAGTTCGATAATCCTGCCTGCCTGATAATATTTTGCAAGCCGGTACAGGAGCCTGGCAAATTTTTTGGTTGATACGGAACGACGGGTTATCTCTGAAACACTGCGTATCGTGCCTGTATGGAAAGATGATCCGGCGCCGGGATCGTCTATTTGCAAACTTCTCTTATCGCCGAGCAATTTTTTTCGTAGCACCTCAATCCTTCCATATTCTTCATAGAATTTCCGGTCGTTCAATACTTCCCGGATAAATTCATAAACGAATGGTGAATGGATGCCATGGCCTTTTCCATTGGAGGCATGAAAATAATATTGCAACCATTTAAAAACAAGATGGGATTTGGAATACATGAAAACTAGCCGGTATGCTCTGGTATTGAATTTATTTTTGTCCAGGTTTGAAAGTCCATAGCGTAAGCATGCCTTTCATCTGCCGGTACTTTTTTCGAATGAATAAGGTGGAAAATATTTTCAGGTATTACAGGGAAAAAAGCGTCCCCTTCCAGACTGGCAAACACCCGGGTCATATAAATCATATCACATAAAAGAAGTGACTCTCTGTAAATTTGACCGCCGCCGCCTATGAAAGCCTCCCGGGCATCCATTTTCTTTGCCAGGTCAATGGCGTTTCGAAGACTGTTGGCTTCTTTTACTTCCGGATTTCCGGCGCTATATCCGGGCTGGCGGCTGATTACGATATTAAAACGGCCGGGCAATGGCGTATTACCCAGCGCTTCAAAAGTTTTTCTTCCCATGATGAGGGGATATCCCCAGGTGGTATTTTTAAAAAACCGCATGTCTTCCGGCAGGTTCCATAACATTTGATTATGCTTGCCGATGGCATTGTTTTCAGATGCGGCCACAATTATGGATAGCTTCATGAATAAATCAATTAAACGGCTACCTGTGCTTTGATAGAAGGATGCGGGTGGTAATTTTCCAAAATGAAATCTTCAAATTTAAAATCAAATATGTTTTTTACCCCGGGATTCAATTTCATTTGAGGCAATGTATTAGGCGTTCTGGTTAATTGTAATAAAGCCTGTTCACGATGATTATTATATAGATGGACGTCACCAAAACTATGTATAAACTCGCCGGGTTCTAATTCCGATACCTGCGCAATCATCAGGGTAAGTAATGCATAGGATGCGATATTAAAAGGTACTCCCAGAAAAACATCTGCACTCCGCTGATAAAGCTGGCAACTTAACCGGCGCCGCCTGTCGGGTTTTTCAGGAGGTGCAACATAAAACTGAAATAACACATGGCAGGGCATGAGTGCCATGGACGGGAGATCGGCTACATTCCATGCACTAACAATCAGGCGGCGACTATCAGGATTTGTTTTTAGCTGATTGATCAGATCAGTAATTTGATCAACCTGCTTTCCGCCGGAACCTTCCCAGCTCCTCCACTGTTTTCCGTAAACCGGTCCGAGCTCACCGTTTTGGTCAGCCCATTCATCCCAAATCCTTACTCCGTTATTTTTTAAATAGGCAATATTGGTTTCGCCCTTGAGAAACCAAAGTAATTCATGAATGATGCTCTTCAGGTGAAGTTTTTTTGTGGTAACCAGGGGAAAACCTTCACTCAAATCGAATCGCATCTGGTATCCAAAGCAACTTTGGGTTCCTGTGCCGGTACGGTCATCTTTGTTAACTCCATTCTCTGTTATATGCCGGAGTAAATCCAGATACTGTTTCATGCACGCAATTTACAGAAGTTCTGAAGGAAATTAGTGTCAGCCTTTTTTCGTCTCCTTTGCCCAGCTGTCTTTCAGGCTGACGGTTCTGTTGAATACAAGTTTTGAAAGATCACTGTCTTTATCCAGGCAAAAATATCCTTTGCGCAGAAATTGATAACTGTCTTCTTTGCTGGCTTTGGAAAGTGAAGGTTCCGCGAATGCTTCTGAAATAGTCTGAAGGGATTCGGGATTTATGTAATCTTTGAAATCTCCCTCTTCCATGGCGGGATTTTCCACTTTGAAAAGGCGGTCATATAATCTCAGCTCGACCGGCACGGCATGTGCCTTACTAACCCAGTGCAGTGTGCCCTGCACTTTAATTCCGGAAGCATCCGCCCCGCTCCTGCTATCAGGAAGATAAATACAATGAACCTCGATAACGTGCCCATCGTGATCTTTAACCACATCGACGCATTCAATGATATAAGCGTTCTTTAGCCGGACCCGTTTACCCGGCGAAAGCCTGAAGAACTTTTTCGGTGGATTCTCCAGGAAGTCCTCCCGTTCAATATATAATTCACGGCTGAAGGGAATCTCGCGACTTCCTGTTTTCTCCCCACCCTCAGGATAATCTTCTGCGGTCACCAATTCTACCTGGTCAGGGTAATTAGTCAGTACAACTTTCAGTGGATCAAAAACGACCATTCTTCTTTTCGCATTTTTATTCAGGTCCTCACGCAGGCAAAATTCCAGCAGTGACACATCTATCAGGTTGTCCCTTTTTTGAACACCGATCCGGTCAGCAAAATTGCGGATACTCTCCGCGGTATAGCCACGACGTCGTAATCCGGAGATCGTAGGCATCCGGGGATCATCCCAGGATTGAACATATCCTTCATTTACCAATTGCAACAATTTACGTTTGCTCATCACCGTGTAGGTCATGTTGAGCCGGGCAAACTCATATTGCCGGGATGGAAATATATTGAGCTTTTCAATAAACCAGTCATATAACGGCCGGTGCGGTATAAATTCGAGCGTGCAGATGGAGTGAGTAATATTTTCGATGGAATCACTTTGTCCATGCGCAAAATCATACATCGGGTAAATACACCATTCATTTCCGGTGCGATGGTGGTGTGCTTTTTTAATCCGGTAAATTATCGGATCACGCATATGCATATTGGGTGACTCCATATCTATCTTCGCACGGAGCACTTTTTCGCCATCTGCATATTTCCCTGCACGCATCTCTTTGAACAATTGCAGATTCTCAGCTACCGGCCGGTTTCTGTATGAATTGCTGATGCCAGGTTCGGTGGGCGTTCCCTTCTGCCGCGCGATTTCCTCGCTGGTACTATCGTCCACATAAGCCAGATCCATTTCAATTAACCTGACCGCAAATTGGTAAAGTTGTTCAAAATAATCGGAGGCATATAAAATTTTATCCGGATGATAGCCCAGCCATTTAACGTCCTCAATAATGCTGTCTACGTATTCGGTTTCTTCCTTTGACGGGTTTGTGTCATCAAACCGCAGGTTTGTCGCGCCGCCATATTTCACCCCCAGACCAAAATTCAGGCAAATGGATTTTGCATGTCCGATATGCAGGTAGCCATTCGGTTCGGGTGGAAAGCGGGTCAGGACGGTTTTATACTTCCCGCTTTTCAGATCCTCTTCAATAATTTCTTCCAGAAAATTCAGTGATCGCTCTTCCGTTTGCAATTCCGCCATGAGTGAAAAATAGTTCAGGGGCGAAATTAATTAAAAGCAAACTATTTATTTATATAGTCTTTCCCCGAATAACAGGCTGCCAATCCTTATCATGGTGGATCCTGCTTCAACGGCAATCTGGAAATCATTGCTCATGCCCATACTCAAAGTATCCACCGGGTCGGAGGGAAAAGATTTCTTAACTTTTTCGAAAATAGCTTTCAGGTGACCGAATTCGGTACGGATTTGCTGTTTGTTATCCGTCAGGGAAGCCATCCCCATACAACCTGAAATCGCTGTATGAATAAATTTTCCTTCCTGCCTGTTTTGATTAACAAGCAGTATGAGGTCTTCCGTTTCTGCATCATTCAAACCAAATTTAGTTTCTTCAGAAGCAATAAAAATTTGAAACAGGCAACGTATCGACCGGTTATTTTTTACGGCGCATTTGTCGACCTCAAGGAGTAGTTTCAGACTGTCTACCGACTGAATCATGTAAATAAACGGCGCCAGGTATTTTACTTTGTTTGTCTGCAGGTGACCTATAAAATGCCAGCGTATATCGGCCGGAAGGATCGCCTGCTTTTCTACCAATTCCTGGACATAATTTTCGCCGAAATCACGGTGCCCCAGGTCATAGAGCGCTTTAATTTCTTCAATGGATTTAGTTTTTGAAACCGCCAGCAGACCGGTACCGGTTGGCTTTAACTTTTCCATGATTTCGAAATAGGCTGTCGGATTCATACGCATCATTTTAAAATGCTCCGCGAAATCACAATGCGCTGCACCTCACTCGTGCCCTCGTAAATCTGCGTGATCTTGGCATCCCGCATTAACCGCTCTACATGGTATTCTTTTACGAATCCATAACCGCCATGAATCTGGACCGCTTCTGTTGTGGTCCACATTGCCGTCTCGCTGGCGTATACTTTTGCCATTGATGAACTGATTGAGTAATCCAGTCCGTTGTCTTTTTCTTTTGCGGCCTTCATACAAAGCATTCGTGACGCCTCAATCCGGGTGGCCATGTCAGCAAGTTTAAATTGAATGATCTGGTGATTTTTTATTTCCGTGCCAAAAGCTTTTCTCTCTTTCGCATATTTAAGAGAGAGTTCGTATGCGCCGGATGCCAGGCCAAGAGCCTGGGAAGCAATACCTATCCGGCCGCCCGATAAGGTTTTCATGGCGAATGAAAATCCTGACCCGTCTTCCCCGATGCGATTTTTTTTCGGAACAATTACATCGCTGAAACTTATACTATGGGTATCACTGCCACGGATCCCCAGTTTGTTTTCCTTCGCTCCCACCTGTACACCAGGTGTATTTTTTTCAACGATAAATGCATTGATGCCCCTGGAACTTTTAGATGTATCCGTTTGAGCCATTACCAGGTAAACCGAGGCAGAGTTTCCATTTGTTATCCAGTTTTTCATACCATTCAGGACATAGTGATCACCCCTGTCCACAGCTGTTGTCCTTTGTGAAGTAGCATCACTGCCCGCTTCAGGTTCACTTAATAAAAATGCACCGATATATAACTCGCCGTTTTTTTTTCCGGCTGCCAGGGGCCTGAGAAAATTTTCCTTTTGGGCATTCGTACCAAAAGCCTCCAATCCCCAGCATACAAGTGAATTGTTTACACTCATAGCTACGGAGACACTGGCATCAATTTTACTTATCTCTTCCATTGCAAGCACATAGCTGATCGTGTCCATCCCCGCTCCGCCAAATTCCGGGCTGACCATCATTCCCATAAATCCCAGATCTGCAAGTTTCATCAGCTGTTCCCTTGGCAGTTGTTGCTTTTCATCCCGGTCGATTACACCCGGCAGACATTCCTGCCTGGCAAAATCTCTTGCAGCCTGACGAATGGCTATTTGTTCTTCTGTAAAAGTAAAATCCATAGTTATATAGTTAGCCGGCGCAAAAATAGCAGAATACCTGGAGAAAACTAACAACCGTTAGGTTTTGCACGCGAAAAGGGTTTAGCTACCTTTAATCTTTCGAAAAATATATTATGGGCAAATACGCGCCTCTTATTCAAGTAAGCTCCGAAGTGGGCCGCCTCCGGCGCCTGCTGGTGCACAGTCCGGACAGTGGATTGGGGAAAGTGGTGCCGTCCAAGGCACAGGACTGGCTATTTGAAGACATCGTTCACCTGGAAACCATACGGAGGAAGGAGTATGACTTTTATACCAAATTATTACTGTATTTCCTGGACCCGGTATTAATCCGGGGGAAATTAAAAAGTATCGATGCGGAGAATAACAAAAGGAATTTCTATAAACCCGAACACAAGAATTTTTTTCGCTCCGATAAAGTTATCGAACTGCAATGGTTGCTCGCGGAAATTCTCGAAAACCTGGAGATCCGGCTAAAACTGGCCGCCTCAGTTTGCGCGATCGAAAATTGCTCCTATGACACGCAAAAAGAACTTTTAGATCTAAAACCCGTTGCACTGGCAAAGACGTTCATCACGGGATCCCTGGATAGTGGGCGGATGCTGTTTGCCCCGATTCCCAATTTTATTTTTACCCGGGATATCGGCATCGTCATCAATGAATATGTTTTGCTTAACAAGCCTGCCAAAAAAGCAAGGACAAGGGAAGCCCTGATTGCGAAATATATTTTTTTCAATCACCCGTTTTTTAGTGAATACCAAAATAACATTCTCGAACTCAACGATGGCTACCACCATTTTTTACTTCCCAGGGAATCTGATGACCGGAAAGTGACGCTGGAAGGCGGAGATGTAATGGTTGTTACAAAAGATCACCTTTTGATCGGCGTGAGTGAAAGAACCACAATGGAAGCAGCACACCAGGCTATCCAGTTACTTTTTGAAAAAAATATTGTCAAAAAGATCACAGTCATTAAAATTCCAAAGAAGAGGGACTACATGCATATCGACACTGTTTTTACACAGGTACGCAGGGATGCCTGGGTCATGCTGGGGGTATTTTCTAAAAAATCGATGAAACACGAAAATGAAGATTCCATTCAACGGGCACTGGAAGCTTCTAAAAAAGATGAAAAACTAAAGATCATCCAGTTCAGGAAAAAGGATTTGGAAAATCCTGTCTATTACGATAACCTGGAAGATTTACTCACGGAGATCAGTAAAGAAGACATGCAGTGCAGCGGGAAAGTCAAATTTATATACTCCGGAAATAATGAATTTCCGTTTGATGCCCGTGAACAATGGACCGATTCATGTAATCTGCTCGCATTGAAAGAAGGTGTGGTATTGGGCTATGACCGTAACGATAAAACCATAGAGGCATTCCGGGAAAATGGATTTTCAATTATCCACGCCCATGATCTGATAAAACAACTGGAAGAGGAATCTTTAACTATTGAACAACTAAAAGACACGGTCATACTGATGCCTTCCGCTGAACTTTCCAGAGCACGAGGCGGATTTCATTGCATGAGTATGCCCCTATTGAGAGATGAATTATAAAAAAAAATGCAAAACACATCAAAAGTTTTAATGATCAGACCCCTGCATTTTATTTTTAATGAGGAGACAGCCGTCAACAATAGTTTTCAGTCAAAGACTGATGCAGATAACCTGGCTGAAAAAGCCCTGGGGGAATTTGATGCGTTTGTACAGGCACTTCGGAAGGAGCGCATAGATGTGACCGTAGTAGAAGACTCGCCAGATCCGCACACCCCTGACGCCATTTTTCCGAATAATTGGATTTCATTTCACGAATCCGGCGTTTACTGCCTGTATCCGATGTTTGCGCGGAATCGAAGAAGTGAGCGAAAACCGGAAGTGCTTAAACTAATCAGCGAAAAATTTAATTATAACCGGTTGGTAGATTTAACTGCCTATGAATCCAGAAATTTGTTTCTTGAAGGAACAGGCAGTATGGTATTGGACCGCGAAAGCAGGATCGCTTATGCCTGCCTCTCGCCCCGGACCGACCACCTTGTGTTGAATGAATTCTGCAGTAAGATGAACTACCGGCCGATTGTATTTCATGCAGTCAACGAAGAAGGCCTTCCCATTTATCATACTAATGTAATGATGTGTGTCGCCGACCGGTACGTGGTGATCTGTCTGGATTCTATCCGTAATGGAGATGAAAAAAAACTGGTTGAACAAACTATTTTAAAATCGGGGAAGGAAATCATTGAAATAACTACGAACCAGATGAACCGGTTCGCAGGCAATATGCTGCAGCTGGAAAATGACAGAAAGGAAAAAATCCTGGTGATGTCGGATGCAGCCTGGTCTTCCCTGACAAAGGATCAGAAAGAAAAACTCCTGCAATATAACCGGGTCGTGCACGCTTCTCTTCAAAATATTGAGACCAATGGTGGCGGCAGTGCCAGGTGTATGATTGCAGAAATTCATCAGTAGGTGACAGGGAATTAACCTGTTAACTCCATGAGGATTCAATTCAAATGCTTATTTTTGGGACTTGTTTCGGAAACATTAAAGATTTTCAATAGATCTTGCCATTTGATTGAAGCCGATTCAACAAATACAACTCTTTTCTAATTAATGCAACAAAAAGTTTCAAAAATCGGGGTACTCACTTCGGGTGGTGATTCGCCGGGAATGAATGCCGCCGTTCGCGCAGTGGTTCGTACAGGTATTTACAATGGATTGGAAGTATTCGGAATTATGAGAGGTTATAGCGGAATTATTGAAAATGACATTATTCCTCTCCATTCCAGGAGCGTAGCAAATATTATTCAAAGAGGTGGAACAATTCTCAAAACAGCCCGATGTAAGGAATTTTTCGAGTATGAAGGCAGATCAAGGGCTTATTCCAATCTGAAAAAACTCGGTATAAACGGACTCATCATTATAGGCGGGGATGGTTCATTCCGTGGAGCCCATAAGTTCAGTACGGAATTTGAAATACCGTGCATCGGCCTCCCGGGTACTATAGATAAGGACATTGCCGGCACCGACTTTACTATCGGATTTGACACAGCGGTCAATACAGCTGTTGAAGCGATCGATAAAATCAGGGACACGGCTGACGCCCATGATCGGCTGTTTGTGATTGAAGTAATGGGCCGGGATGCAGGATATATTGCCCTGCACAGCGGGATTGCTACCGGAGCCGAAAATATTCTGATACCGGAAAGAAAAACCGATATCGAGGAACTGATCAGTTCCCTGCAGGAAAAAGAAAAAAGAAAAAAACTGGTCAATCTCGTGGTCGTTGCGGAAGGAGATAACTACGGTGGCGGAGCAGAAGTGGCCAAATTGGTTAAACAGCGTATGCCAAATATTGATACACGGCTGTGTATCCTGGGTCATATCCAGCGTGGCGGCTCACCCAGTTGTCTGGACAGGGTGATTGCGAGCCGGATGGGATATTCGGCCGTTGAATGCCTGCTCGAAGGGAGATTCAATGTGATGGTTGGAATAGTGAATAATAAAATTCAATATACACCATTGGAAAAAGCGGTCAAGGCAAAACAAAAAATCAGCGATGATTGGCTGAAGATTATTAAAATCCTGGCATCTTAAATAAAGGGAAAAATAAAAACTAACCTGGCTGGGACCGGAACCCTAACTTAAAGAATTTTAATTTCTGCTTTCCTCTGAAATTTAAACAAAAACAACCCGATTAGCATGTCAAAAAACATAGAAAAATACATATATGGCCAGATGGACAAGCAGGCTGGCCTGGAACATACATTTCATCGTACAAAAATTGTTGCGACCGTTGGGCCGGCCTGCGACACATATGACAAGTTATTGTCGCTGGTTAAAGCGGGCGTGAATGTTTTCCGGTTGAATTTTTCCCACGGAAGCCACGAAGATAAAACCAAGATCATCAACCATATCCGGAAGATCAACTCTACAGAACCATTTAATATTGCGATTCTCGGCGATTTGCAGGGACCCAAACTTCGGGTTGGCGAAATTGAAGGCGGAAGTATGCTCGTTGAAGAGGGTGAAATTTTGACGTTTACCAATACAAAAATCGTTGGGAATAAAGAACGGATTTATGTATCGTATCCGAATCTTCATGAAGATGTCAGGGAAGGAAATATAATCATGATCGATGATGGCAAACTGGAAGTGAAAGTTATCAGCATCGAAAAAAACAACGATGTAAAAGTCCAGGTAAAACTCGGTGGCATAATTTCATCTAAAAAAGGTATCAATCTGCCCGACACCAAGATTTCACTACCGGCCATAACCGAAAAGGATGAAGCGGATCTGGCGTTTATCATTGAGCAAAAATTGGACTGGGTGGCACTTTCATTTGTAAGAAAAGTGGATGATATCGTTGGCCTGCGCGACAAATTGAATCAGAAGAAGAGCAAAACGAAAATCATTGCCAAAATAGAAATGCCGGAGGCACTGACCAATCTCCGCGAAATTATCCTGGAATCGGATGGTATTATGGTGGCGCGTGGTGACCTGGGCGTGGAGCTGCCGGTGGAACAGGTGCCCCTTATCCAAAAGCAGATTATCCGGAAATCAATCCATCGTGCTAAACCCGTGATCGTGGCAACACAAATGATGGAGAGTATGATCGACCGTACAAAACCCAACCGCAGCGAAATTACTGACGTTGCCAATGCGGTACTGGAGGGCGCCGATGCTGTCATGCTCAGTGCTGAAACGGCAACCGGCAACTACCCCACCCTGGTTGTGGAAACCATGCGTAAAATTATTATGGAAGTGGAAAGGACAGACTATCATTATAACCGGGAAGATGAACTCGCACCTCAGCCTCATTCACCTTCGTTTCTCAGCGACGCGATTTGCTATAATGCCTGCAAGCTGGCAAAGGACACACAGGCCAACGCATTAATCGGAATGACCCAGGGTGGCTACACCGGATTTATGCTGTCCAGTTATCGGCCCAAATCACCTCTTTTTATTTTCTCAAAAGAAAAGACCCTGATTAACCAGCTTAGTCTCAGCTGGGGTGTGAGGGCATTCCATTATGCTGAAGAAGAAAGTATGGATGATATTGTAGAAGATCTTACTGAAATCCTGAAACAAAGAGGTTTTATCAAGAAAGGGGATGTGATAATCAACACAGGCAGTATCCCGGTAGCCGAACATTTACCGACAAACCTGCTGAAAATTTCGAAAGTAATTTAGGAAAGCAAGAAACGACAACAGATTTTTGCTAACTGGTTTTAATTTGAAAAAGCATCTGCTCAATTTCGTGCCGGTCAGCATGAATGATGGACAGGTCTTCAATCATAAAAGGCTGTATATAATCCATGGATGATTTTTTCAGCATCCTCGCTGAACTGTGAAACTCAGTAGCGCCGGTCTCATTTTTCAATGCAAGAATATTCTCCGCACGAACCCCGGATCCCGGCATGATCTGTATACGTGACTGTGCCTGTTGAACAAGATCCCTGATGAGCGGGGCACCAAGAGAAGCGGTTGGTTGCTGGCCGGAAGTAAGAATTCTTTCAAATCCGATTTCGATTATGTCTTCCAGCGCTTCAAAGGGATTACGTGTCCAATCGAATGCCCGGTGAAAACAAACACCCATGGGATATGCTTTTTCTACCAGTCGCGCGGAATGCATTTTGTCTATCCGGCCATCTGGTAATAACATGCCAAAAACAACACCGTCACAGCCTGCCGACTTACAGGCTTCAACTTCATGCAGCATCACTTCGAATTCTTCATCCGAGAAAAGAAAATCACCACCCCTTATACGGATGATAGGGTAAAGCTCAATTCCAGTTTTTTTTCGGACAGATTTTATCAAACCGATTCCTGGTGTGGTACCACCGGCTGAAGGGTCCGCACAAAGTTCAATCCTGTCCGCACCGGCATCTGCGGCTGTCAATGCCGATTCAAGATTATAGCAGCATATTTCAAGGATGTTTTTTCCCATCATTGAAACCAGCTTTCGGATTCGTATATTTTTTCTTCTGTCACGGAGCGGACTGCATAGTTGAATCCTTTTTGAATACAGAATGCACCATAAGTGCCGTCTTTCTTCATTGCAAGAAATCCAACTTGTAACTTTTTCGCTTTCTCCGGATCGCGGAGGACAATTCTTTCAACCGCTTTACGGCAGGCATCCCGGGGTGAAAGTCCCTGGCGCATATATTCCACGACGAGATGAGAACCGACAATACGGATTACTTCTTCTCCCACTCCGGTGGAAGTTGCCGACCCGATCTCATTATCAACAAAAAGACCGGCACCGATAATCGGGGAATCTCCCACCCTGCCATGAATCTTAAATGCCAGGCCGCTCGTAGTACAGGCTCCACTCAGATTGCCATGACTGTCCAGGGCGAGCATGCCAATGGTATCATGATTAAAACGTCCCCCGGGCATTACAGGAATACCGGCAATATCCCGTTTTTGATGTTCTGACTGATTTGCCTTAGCGCGAAGTGCGCCGATTTTTTTATTCTCGATATTGATGACAGGTTCGTATTTGGAATCCTTCAGCCATTCTTTCCAGATCTTTTCACTTTCAGGTGTCAACAGATTTTCTTTTTTGAATCCGTTGGCCAGTGCAAATTCCAGCGCGCCATTACCCGCCAGAACAATATGCGGGGTTTTTTCCATGACCAGCCTTGCAACTGAAATCGGATGAACGATATATTCCAGGCACATCACGGAACCGCAATTACTGTATTCATCCATAATACAGGCGTCCAGCGTAACATATCCATCCCTGTCCGGCAGGCCTCCGTAACCAACTGAATGATTTTTCGGATCTGCCTCCGGTACTCGCACGCCGGCTTCCACCGCATCCAGGGCCCTGCCCTCTTTATTCAATACCTCCCAGGCGGCTGCATTGGCTGCTTTGCCAAAATCCCAGGTTGAAATAACAATGGGTTTGTTAACTACAGGCGCCGGAAGAACCCATTCATCAGCAGGTTTTAAAAACCATCCGGTAGAAGCCAGAAAAGTAGACCCCAGAAATTTTCTTCTGTTAAACATGGATTTTTGTTTATGGTACAATTTAATCGAAATACTTTAACGCGAAGGCAGATCTGTTGAAGCTGCCTGAAATTGTAAATAAATTATAATATATATTTAGATCTGCATATTGATTTCTTTAAATAGAATTTCTTACTCCTAAACAATTTCCATCGGCAAAATATGAAACCCTGTTTATTCCTTCTGCTGCAATTGATCGGTTCGATCGGCCTATCCCAATCGGTCAGCCAGGATAGCGCCTGGTTCCGGAACAATTATTACAAGGTTGAAAAATCGATCGCGATGCGCGATGGAGTAAAACTCTTTACATCCATTTACATACCGAAAGACAGTACAGAAAAACATCCGATCCTGATGGAGCGGACGCCTTATAACTGTGCCCCATACGGGCCTGATCAATACCGTAATTTCTGGAATGGTTTTGACATGTATTATCTGCGGGAAGGCTATATCCTGGTCATCCAGGATGTTCGCGGTCGATGGATGAGCGAGGGTAAATTTGTTGATGTACGACCCTTCATCAAAGAAAAGAAACCCGGCGATATCGATGAATCCACAGATGCATACGACGCGATTGACTGGCTTATAAAAAATGTACCTGGTAACAATGGAAAAGTAGGTGTTAAAGGAATTTCTTATCCGGGGTTTTATGCGGGGATGGCAGCGGCTTCAGGACACCCGGCTTTGAAAGCGGTAAGCCCGCAGGCACCGGTAACCGACTGGTTTGTCGGTGACGATTTTCATCATAAGGGTGCTTTCTTTTATATGGATGCTTTTGATTTTTATGTTGCCGGCGGATTTGGCAGGCCTCACCCTTTCCCGGTAGATGCCGAGTCTGCGATGCCGGACGTTTATGATAGTAAGGACAACTACCAGTTTTTCCTGAACCAGGGAGCAGCGAAGAATCTGCTCAGTTTAGCCGGCGACAGCATTGCCTTCTTTAAAGAAATATATGAGCATCCCAATGAGGATAGCTGGTGGCAGGCCAGGAATGCGCGGATTGCCCAGTTCAATATCAAACCAGCCATTCTTGTCGTGGGGGGTCTGTTCGATGCAGAAGACTGTTTTGGTGCATGGAATTTTTATAAAGCGATTCGCACCCAAAGTCCCGAAACCAACGCACGCCTGGTAATGGGTCCATGGTATCATGACCAATGGAAATTAACTGATGGTACCCATCTGGGAAATATAAATTTTGGATCCAACACCTCGATTACATTTCAAAATGAAATTGAAATCCCCTTTTTCAATCATTATCTGAAGAGTAAAAATGATCCCGCGCTTTCCAGGGCGACCATATTTTTTTCAGGGGAAAACAAATGGAGAAAATTCGATTCCTGGCCAACCAGCCAGTCAAAAGATGTAAAACTCTATCTGCAGGAAAAGAACGGCTTGTCTGTAAAGTCACCCGAATCTGATTTGTCATACGATGAATATGTCAGTGATCCGGCGCATCCGGTACCTTATACCGAAGACGTCCATTTTAATCGTACCCGCGAATATATGGTAGGCGATCAGCGCTTCGCCGGCCGGCGGCCGGACGTGCTCAGCTACTCAACCCCAATCCTTCAGGAAGACCTGACGGTTGGCGGACCGGTAACGGCAGAACTTGAAAACAGTATCAGCACCACAGATGCAGATTTTGTGGTAAAGGTTATTGATGTTTTTCCGGATAGCCTTTCTTATCAGCGAATTGATATCTATAGTGTTGATGAACCGGCGAAAATCTATCCGCTTGGCGGTTACCAGATGCTGGTCAGAGGTGAGATTTTTAGGGGTAAATTCCGCAACAGTTTTGAAAAGCCTGAACCATTTCTTCCTGGTAAACCTGCTCTCGTCCGGTTTATTATGCCGGATATTGCCCATACATTTAAAAAAGGACATCGCCTGATGATCCAGATTCAAAGTAGTTGGTTTCCACTGGCGGACAGGAACCCCCAAAAGTTTACAAATATTTATACCTGCGATGATTCAGATTTTCAAAAGGCAACTATCAGAATATTTCATGACCGGCATAATCATTCTGCGATCATTCTGCCGGTTATCTCAGGCAAACTGTGAATCGTAATTCTACTTAGTAGATTAATATTTTACCAAGTGGCACCAGATATTTAATTTAGAGTTGCTTTAACCCGTCTTTCTGAATTAACTCAGCTGGTATGGATTCCACACAACAACATTCGCCCCCACTGGAACTTTGGCTCCTTGAAGTCCAGTCATACATTGCGAGAGTGTCCGGTCCAATCATGAAGCATGCCGGTTTCGAATTTAGCAGATCCCGTTTTAGTTATAAAAGAAAAAATAAAAAAAGCCAGGACGAACTATCCTTTATTTTCCTGAGTCATTTTCCGGTAAACTACCGTATCAGTTTCCAGCTTGAAATCTGGCATTCACAGATCAGGCAGACGAAAGAATCTTTCATGAGTGAAATCATGAGTAAGGAATCCAATCTTTGTAGTATTATTTTGTATCCGAAGGATTTCCCTTCCAATGATCCCGAACAGGAAACAATGAAAGATTATTCGGTATTTAATCACAAGGATTTATTCATGGTCGGTGACTGGTTATCACAAACCCTCCAATATGAACTGGTACCTCTCTGTAACCAGTTTAGTTCAATTGCACACATGGATAGTTTTTTTGAAGCAAAATCAAACTGGTCTGTGAATACAAAGAGCGGAGGAAATGTCTGTACTGATTTGATAACGGCCAAACTGAATAAAAAAAGAGATTTTCATGAACGATACCGGCAATTACTACAGTTGCTGAATGAAAAAATAGAGATCCGGCAGATGAGCCCTGAAAGCCGCCAGCTTCTTAATTTATGTTATGAAACGATCCGGTGACTGGGACCTGGAAATAGCAGCTGCCGGACAGTTTTTAATGTTTACCAACGCGTTCACATTTCACACAGTCCATACCAGTTTTTGGCTTTAGGCTTATTCTCCTATTTTCGCAGATAATTTGATTAAAACTCTCTGCGACATGAAAATGCTAGATTCTTTCGAAAAAATCCCCCTGGAAATTTTTCCTAATGCAACAGAAGGTTCCGCATTTGTCGCAAAAGAGATTGCCGGCCTGATCCGCAGTAAGGAAAAGAATAAACAACGCTGCGTCCTTGGATTATCCACGGGAAAATCGCCATTGAAATTATATGCCGAACTAATCCGAATGCATCGTGAAGAGGGTCTTAGCTTCCGGAATGTAATTGCCTTCAACCTGGATGAATATTATCCCATACAGCGAAGTGCGCCGCAGAGCTACTATCGCTTTATGAAAGAGAACCTGTTTGATCATATTGACATCGATCCGAAGAATTGTCATATCCCGAATGGCGAGCTTCCGAAAAGTGAGATGAAAAAGTTTTGCGAAGAATATGAACAGGCAATCATCGATGCGGGCGGGATAGATCTGCAGGTTCTTGGTATTGGCTCAAACGGGCATATCGGATTTAATGAACCGGGTTCAAGTAGGTTTTCAAAAACACGTATTACACCACTTGAAAATTCGACCCGCCTCTCCAATGCAGGAGATTTCGAAAGTGTTACCCAGGTCCCCCGGCTTTCCGTTACTATGGGGATCAGCACTATTCTTAAAAGTGCCCGGATAATCCTGATGGCCTGGGGAAGTGGAAAAGCAGTAGCGGTTCAAAAATCCCTGGAGGGCAACGCATCAGAGGAAATACCTGCGTCTATCCTGCAGGAGCATGAGAACACTTTATTTGTAACAGATGTAGCGGCGGCAGCGGATCTTATCCGTTTTAAAGCGCCATGGCTTACGGGCGATTGTGACTGGAACAGGGATATCCTGAGAAAAGCAGTAGTTAACATTGCCCTTAAACTCGGCAAACCGATTTTAAGTCTCACTGATAATGACTACAATGACAACGGTCTTAGCGATTTACTTGCTGTTAAAGGTGATGCTTACGAGATTAATCTGGAAGTGTTTTACATGTTGAGGGATAGTATTACCGGTTGGCCGGGCGGGAAAAATCAGCCCCTGCCTAACCCGCCGGAAAGAATGCTTCCCTATCC
>JGI1027J12803_100515068_pt1 | contig 16949 bp, 18 predicted proteins | sample IowNatreferecore_FD_12803 | JGI IMG/M metagenome (IMG submission 12803) | reverse complement strand
GCCATTGAGCCCGACAGCACGTTCAGAACAGGTAAGGAATGGGCAGGCGTCTGGACGAGAGATATCAGTTACAGTATCATTCTTTCGATGGCCTATCTGCAACCCCGGGTTGCCCGGAACAGCCTGCTGAGGAAAGTAAATAAAAAAGGGAAGATCGTACAGGATACCGGCAGTGGCGGCGCATGGCCCGTTTCAACGGACCGGATGATCTGGGCTGTGGCAGCTTTTGAATTATATAAGGCAACGGGGGATAGAGATTGGCTGGAACAGGCATACCGGATCATCCGGAACTCAGTGGATGATGATCTCTATAATATCTATGACCCCGAAACCGGAATGGCAAAAGGTGAATCAAGCTTCCTCGATTGGCGGGAGCAGACTTATCCCAAATGGATGCAGCCTGCAGATATTTATAATTCTGAAAATTTAGGAACAAATGCGGTGCACTACCAGGCAAATATGGTTCTGTTTCAAATGGCAACATTATTGAACGATCATTCTTCTGCTGTCAAGTACAAGAGTATTGCCGACAGGATAAAAAAAGGCATAAACAAATATTTATGGCAACCTGGCAAAGGTTACTATGGCCAGTATCTGTATGGAAGGAATTATAAAATCCTTTCGCCGAAAGCTGAGGCTTTGGGAGAAGCGCTGACTGTATTATTTGATATTGCGGATTCATCCAGGCAACAGGATATTATTCAACACACACCATTGACTCCTTTTGGGATATCCTGCATCTATCCGCAGATTCCGGGCATTCCACCTTATCATAATAACGCAGTCTGGCCTTTTGTGCAGACTTACTGGCTATGGGCCGCAGCGAAAACGGGAAATGAAAGAGCCGTAATGGAAAGTATCGCTGATATCTATCGCCCTGCTGCCATGTTTCTCACCAACAAAGAAAATTTCGTAGCGGATAATGGAGATTTCCAGGGCACACAAATCAATTCGAGCAATATGCTCTGGAGTCTTTCCGGCAATATAAGTATCATCCACAAAGTGATTTTCGGTATCCATTTCAACACTGACGGATTATTATTTCAGCCCTTTGTTCCAAAGGCGCTTGACGGGAAAAGATCGCTGAATAATTTTTCCTATCGCAGGGCAACGCTGAATTTTGACATGGAAGGCTGGGGCAACCAGATCAGCAGTTTTATGCTGGATGGCAAACGAATGCAAAGAGCTTTCATTCCGGCAGAAATTACCGGCACACATACGATCCGCATTTTGATGGCAAATAGAAATTTTAAAGAAAGAAAGATAAATGAGGTTGAAAATGCGACAAGTCCCGCAACACCATCCATGGGTCTTTCTTCCGGCAGTCTCTCCTGGCAACCGGTGCCAAATGCAAAGAATTATATCGTCCTGAAAAATGGAACCCCTGTAACAAATACCAGCAAGACAAATATCCATTTTGATCAATCGAACGGGTATGCGAGTTATCAGGTGATTGCTGTTGATAAAAACGGGCGTTCATCCTTTGCCAGTGAGCCATCGGATTTTTTTGGTCCCGGTGTTAAGCAGGTTTTTGAACTGGAGAAATATAATCCGAAAGCGTCGCTGGGTTATAAAGGGTTTACCGGTGACGGTTTTGTAGAAATCAGTGGTTCGGTGAATCCTGAAATCACGGTTCCCCTAAACGTCAGCCTGTCGGGTGTCTATGCGATTGATCTGCGTTATTCCAATGGGAACGGCCCGGTCAATACAGAAAATAAGTGCGCAATAAGGACACTCTTTGTAAACGGAAAATTTGCAGGCACCCTGGTGATGCCACAACGAGGCAGGGGCGAGTGGTCCAACTGGGGATACAGCAATGCGGTGAAGGTGAATCTGGATAAAGGCGTAAATAAAATCTCTATCTTATTTAAAGATTACAATGAGAACATGAATGAGGCGATAAACCAGGCCATGCTGGACAATCTGCGGATGATCCGGCTGAAATGATTAAAACATTGGGATAATTTTGTAAGAAAATATTTCATCAGGTTAAAATTCAGCATTAATGGAAGAAATGGAGGTCCCGACCGAAAAACTACATGAAACCATTGAAGAGGAAGTGCAGGAGGCGATGAAGGAGAATGAACGTAAAGGCGGCATGCTGATCGCTATCTCCACAGCGCTGATGGCGGTATTCGCAGCGATGGCGAGTTTGCTGGCGGGTCATCACGCCGATGAAGCCGTGATCGAACAAATTCGCGCATCAGATAAATGGGCCTTTTACCAGGCCAAGGGCATAAAAGACGAAATCTTGTCACTTTCGACCAGTCCGGATAAAGAAAGCAGGAGCGCAAAATATAAGTCGGAACAGTCAGAAATTCAAAAGGAGGCTAAGGAATCCGAAGCGGCTTCCCGCGCGCATTTGGAACACCATTCAATTCTCGCCCGGGCGGTTACGTTGTTCCAGATTTCAATTGCAATTTCAGCCATTGCCATACTGACGAAAAAAAGGCTGCTTTGGTTTATAAGTCTGGGTATTTCCTGCTTTGGGTTATTTTTCTTTATCTTAGGCATATTCTGAACCTTTCCTGCCTGATCCTATTTTGATATTTCTCATACCCGCCGTAATTCCTCTGATTTCCTTGCCCTGTGCTTTTTAGTTAACCTTCAAAATTTTCAATTATGAAAAAAGCGATTGCTATTGCATTTGCAACCACCTTCTTTCTCGCCTGTTCAAACGGTAAAACTGAGGAAAAATCTTCAGCAACCGATTCTGTTGCCGCAGCCCCGGCAACACCTCCGCCTGCCGAGTTTGCCGATGCAAAATATGCTGACATTGGATCCAAGGGCTTTAGCGCTTTGTCTTCGGGTGATATTGACGGCTGGATGAGCAGTTTTGCTGACAATGCCGTTTACCAATGGAATAATGGAGACAGCCTCGCTGGCAAAGCGGCGATCACGGCTTATTGGAAAAAAAGAAGAGGCGAAGTAATTGACTCCCTCACCTTTAGTAATCAGATCTTGTTACCCATTAAGGTAAACAAACCGCAATCCATAGAACAGCCGGGCGTTTGGTTATTAAGCTGGCACCAGGTGACTGCAAAATATAAAACCGGCAAGAGTATGAGCCAGTGGATGCATACCGATATGCATTTTGATGCCAGTGATAAAATTGACCGCGTGATACAATACCTGGACCGTGCCCCAATCAATGCAGCAACAAAAAAATAGCAGAAAGATGATTTTTAATTAAACGGCATGGCGGCATGCCGTTTATTTTTTGAGCCACCGGTGCAGGTGTTCTTACAAGTTGATATATTAGGGGATCGTTTCTGTTCCGCAGTCCAGTCATTCAGACAAAGTGCAGCCCATGCCAGAGTCATTTACCTCAACAAGATTCGCCTTTATATTTTTTCTGTGTATTTTGACCGCCTGCGATCAGAAAAATCGGGACACAACCACGACGGATAAAAAATGGTGGAAGGAAGCGGTTGTTTACCAGATATACCCCCGAAGTTTTAAGGACAGCAATGGCGATGGGATCGGTGATCTGAAAGGGATCATCTCGAAATTAGATTATATTAAAAGTCTGGGCATCGATGCGGTCTGGTTAAATCCGATCTACAGCTCTCCCAATGACGATAATGGATATGATGTGAGTGACTACCGGAATATCATGAAAGATTTCGGTAACATGAAAGATTTCGATTCGCTGATCAGCGGCTTACATCAGCGGGGAATCAAACTGGTGATGGACCTGGTAGTGAACCACAGCAGCGACGAACACGAATGGTTTAAGCAGAGCCGCAGTTCACGCACAAATCCTTACCGCGATTATTATCTCTGGTGGAATGCAGAACGGGGCAAGCCACCATACCGGTATAGTTTGTTTGATATCAACCACGATGCCTGGAGATACGATTCGCAAACCAATGCTTACTACCTGCATTATTTCTCAAGGAAACAACCTGACCTGAATTGGGAAAATCCAAAACTTCGAAGTGAAGTATATGACATCATGAAATTCTGGGCAGACAAGGGCATCGACGGATTCCGGCTGGATGCGTTCCAGTTTGCAGCAAAAGACACCAGCTTCCCTGCTTTTCCCGAGGGATTCGAGAAAAATTTTGCCTTATACTACGCCATAGGTCCGCACCTGCACGACTACCTGAAAGAAATGAACCGGGAGGTATTCAGTCATTATGATGTGATGAGTGTTGCCGAAGGTGCGGGAAATTCCTTTCAAGATGCCCATAACCTGGTGGATGCAGACCGGCAGGAACTGAATATGGCCTATGCTTTCGACGGAGTGGATGTCGCAAAGCGGGGAGGATACAGCCTCCTGCATTTCAAGGAAGTCTTCAGTGGCTGGGACAGCGCCTTTTCCGAAAAAGGATGGTTGTCGATTTTTCTTTCTAACCACGACCAGGCGAGGCTGGTAAGCCGGTTTGGAAATGACAGCCCTGCCTTCAGGGATTTGTCAGCAAAAATGCTGGCGACATTTATTATAACGATGCGGGGCACGCCCTATTATTATAATGGTGATGAGTTGGGAATGACGAATGCCGGTTTTAAAAAAATATCAGATTTCCGGGACATGTCCGCTTTGAATGAATACCGACACCAAAAAGATATTCATGGTGATACCCTGGAGTACCTTGAAAAGATTAGGGATGAAAGCCGGGACAATGGCCGCACGCCATTCCAATGGGACAGTACGGAAAATGCGGGCTTCACTACGGGTACGCCCTGGATAGCGGTGAACCCGAATTATAAAGCGGTCAATGCTGCGCTGGAAGAAAAGGATCCATCCAGTTGTTTAAACTATTTCAGGAAGCTGGTTAAAATGCGCAAACAAAATCCTGTGCTCGTATATGGTAATTACAAGATGCTGGACGGATCGAATCCTAACGTATATGCATATCTGCGTGAAGAAGAAGGGAACAAAATACTCATCCTTCTGAATTTTTCCACTTCAAACGCCTTTACTGAAACTGGAATTTCTGTTGCTAATCCAAAGTTATTGCTTACGAATTATGGTGGGATGTCCGATAGCCTGAGTATGAATTCAAAATTTGAACTGAGGCCTTATGAAGCGCGAATCTATCAACTCCAATAAATAACATGAGAAGAATTTTATTCATTCTTATCCTTCATTCTCTTATTGGTAATGCACAGGCACAACAAAACCCACCCCGGCTGATTGTGCGCGGGGATGATATGGGGTATACTCATTCCGGCAACGAGGCACTGGTCAAATGTTTTAAAGAAGGTATTGAAACCTCGATCGAAGTGCTCGTACCCTCACCATGGTTCCCCGAAGCTGTGAGACTGATCAAACAGAATCCCGGCGTCGATGTGGGCATCCACCTGGATCTCACCAGTGAATGGGAAAATATTAAATGGCGTCCGTTGACGGACTGCAAAAGTTTAAAGGACTCCGCCGGTTATTTTTATCCTATGGTCTACCCGAATAAAAATTATCCTGGCAGGTCGATAATGGAGAATAAATGGAAAATTGAGGATGTGGAAAAGGAATTCCGTGCACAAATTGAGGTGGCTTTAAAATATATTCCCCGGATCAGCCATTTTTCCGCACATATGGGTTGCACGAATATTTCACCGGAAGTACGCGCGCTGACCGCCAGGCTGGCAAAAGAATATAAAATTCCCGTAGATCCCGAGTGGGATTACAAGGGAAATGTCGGGTATGATGGTCCCAGTAAAACACCGGCAGAAAAGATGCAGAGCTTCATCAATATGCTCGCTAAACTCGAGCCCGGTAAGACGTATATTTTTATAGATCATCCGGGTATTTGCGACAACGAATTGAAAGCAGTTTACCATATCGGCTATGAAGATGTATGCAACGACAGGCAGGGCGTAACCGATTTGTATACGAATGACAAAGTGAAAGCGTTTATTAAAAACAGGGGCATTTTGTTAATCGGGTACAGGGATCTGAAAAATTAAACAGAACCTGGCCGGAGTATAACATAGAATAGAATGAAAAAAATCAAATCGAGCCGGTTACTGGTTATTGCAGGGATCATTTTTATTTTAGCCGGAATATTCTGTCTGATAAATCCCCTATGGTCCTATGTAAACCTGGTGAAATTTTCAGGCCTGGCCCTGCTGCTGAGTGGAATCATTCTAATGGTATCTTCATCTTATGCCGATATGTCGTTCGCGAAAGAAAAAACCAGCATGCGGGTGGACGGTATCCTGGATATGATATTTGGAATACTTTTAATTTTTAATCCCCTCTTCACTTTTTTTGTACTTCCATTTATGATCGCCTGCTGGATCCTTTGCAAGGGCATCATGAAGATTTTCATCGCTGTCTTACTAAGAAATCAGCTGCGGGGATGGCTATTCATCCTGGCCCTCGGAATCATAGCCGTGATTTTTGCGTTCCTGATTATTTATACACCGCTGAACCACTCGGATGAAAGGACGAAAATAATCGGGGCCTTTTTTGTATGCCTCGGAGCGGTCCTGATTTATGACTCGGTAAAATTGAGACGCATGCATGAAACCATCAATCTCCTTTTTTAATTGAGGTAACCCATTAGCGTTACAAATAACTTAACCACCATTTGTCCTTATGGCTGGATTTATACCGGTCATACTTTTTACAAAGTGGATAAAGAATAATAAGGATTGACAGCCAAATCAGATATACAGTGCCCAGGCTGAATCCATAACCCTGCAGGTTCGGCATTGCATCAATCCAGGTATTGAACGACGTCATATCAGTCCATTTATAACCTAAGTAAACCGCGGACGCCATGGCCACCAGGTGGATAAGATAAATGTGAAGGACATAGTAAAACAAAGGAACCCTTCCATACACGGAAATAATATTGGAGAGCCTGCCGGATACATTTTCAGTCAGGGCCAGGAAAATAAAGGCAAAGCCCTCTGTGACCAATAGGTAATCAAGGGAGGGTGGATACTTATATATGTTGATAAATGATAGAAAGGTCCTCATGGGTGAGGACTGGTGAGACCAGGGATAAGGGTTTCCATAAACGTTGATAGCTCTTATAATTACAAAAAGCACCAGGGAAGAGATCCCCAATTGCAAGAGGATGCGCTTCCTTCTTAAAGGATCAGATCCTTTTGCGAATATTCCGCCGAGGCAATATCCCAATGCCATAACACCGGCCCATGGAATCAGGTGATAGAATTCCGCAATATGGATATGACCATAAGCAAAAAATTTTCGTTCATGCAGGGCTCCCCAGAAAAAACTCGCTGCATCATTACCCGGGGCATGGACGGCATCCAGCAGGTTATGCCCAAACACCATGATCAGTCCGATTGCAAGGATTATCTTTTTTGGTAAGAAGATCAGGCCCGCCAGGCAGATCATGCTGAGTCCCAAAACCCATATCACTCCAAAAATAAAAAATGAAAAACCGGGATTAAAGAACCAGCCGAAATTCACGATAGTTTGTTCCAGGATAACCAGCCAGATGCCTCGTTTGACTAAAAAGCCTGCGAGTTCTTTGGTTGTTTTGCGTTGTCCTGAAATAAATGCTGAAGTGCCCGCGAGCAATACGAAAATAGGTGCACAGAAATGCGTGATCCATCGGGTAAAATAAAGGATGAGGCTGGTTTTTTCCAGATCCAGCGGATCATAAATAAATGCGTCTGCGTGGAAATAGTCCCTCACATGATCGAGCGCCATGATGATCATGATCAGGCCCCTAAGCAAATCGATGGATTTGATCCTGCCGGTTGTAAACGTATTCATCAGATTGGTGGAATGGGATGTTTTAAGAATTCTGATCCGGTATTAAAGATAAAATGATTTTCAGATAAGCGTGTTCTTCCTCAAACCGGAAGCCGGTTACGGATAGATAATTTTGCAATCGGCGGCCACGGAAAGATTACCGGCATAAATCGATTTGCGTTGACCTGTTCAAAATCGTAAATTTAGAGTGGACCCTTCTAACGAGTGTTTACCCATAAACCTCCTGCTATGAACTGGAAATTGATCTTTCAGCTCTCCTTATTTGGATTTGCGATGGCCATTTCCACGGTTTACTGGATCCCTTCCAGAACCGAACCCCTTTTCTGGCTTGCCATATTTATCATCTGCGCCTATATGATTGCAAGGAACTGCGCAGATAAATTTTTTCTTCATGGTCTTTTTGTAAGTCTCCTGAATAGTATATGGATCACCGTTACCCATATATTAATTATTTAATTCTTATGTAGCCAATCACCCTCAGGAGGCACAGATGATGACGAAGATGCCCCTCCCTACCCACCCCAGGATTATGATGTTGCTGTCGGGTCCGGTTATCGGGTTTATTTCCGGATTGGTACTTGGCCTGCTTGCATTTGTCGCTTCAAAGATTTGGAAGAGCCGGGTTATAGTTCGCTGAGAATCGGTTCTTATACCATTTTACCTGTATTTTTAGCGACAAATAGTCGCGATGAAAAATTTATTGACGATGGTTCTCCTGCTTAACGGAGTTGTGTCTATGTCACAGGCTCCGGCAGAAAATTACCAGGTGGATTCGGCCTCTTTCGTGCATCCGGGGACGCCCAAAGGGGAGATCATCAAGTTAAGTTTTGATCAGTCGAAAATATTTCCCGGCACGACCCGGAACTACTGGATATATGTACCGGCCCAGTACACGCCCGAGACTCCTGCCTGTGTATATGTGAATCAGGATGGTATTCAGTGGAACGCACCCACGGTTTTTGATAATCTGATATACAAAAAAGAAATGCCTGTTACCATCGGCATTTTTATCACGCCCGGCGTGGTAATGTCAAAGGACCCGTCGAATGCATTAAACCGTTTCAACCGCAGTTTTGAGTACGACGGGTTGGGAGATGCCTATGCGCGTTTTCTGCTGGATGAAATTTTGCCTGAAGTTGAAAAACAGCATACTTCAGATGGCCGTGCCATTCATCTTTCAAAAAAAGGGAATGACCGGGCCATCGGGGGTTCCAGCAGTGGTGCTGTCTGTGCTTTTACCGTAGCCTGGGAAAGACCGGCAGAATTTTCAAAAGTCTTTTCCTGTATCGGCACATATGTCGGTCTTCGCGGAGCAGACAGATATCCGACCCTGATCAGGAAATTTGAACCCAGGCCAATTAAAATATTTTTACAGGATGGCAGTAATGATTTGAATATCTATGCGGGTGACTGGTGGGAAGCCAATCAAATCATGGAACGGGCGTTGGTTTTTTCCGGTTATTCCGTAAATCATGTCTGGGGCGAAGGACAACATAACGGGAAACAGGGAACCGCTGTTTTCCCCGAGGCGATGCGCTGGTTGTGGAAGGGCTGGCCGGAAGCAAATATGACTGGGGCAACTAAGAACCAGTTTCTCGCCGATTTGCTTATTCCGGGCGAAGAATGGAAACTGGTGGGCCAGAATTATAAGTTCACAGAAGGCACGGCCACGAATGTTGCAGGAGAATTTTTTTTCCAGGATATACCCAATTCAAAAACCTACCTCGTGAAAACAGGAGAGAAACCGGCCGAATTAAATTTGAATGCCAAACGGGCGAGTGGAACATCATTTGGACCTGATGGCAGGCGCTATGTGATTGCGGGTGCTACCAACCAGGTGATTTCCTATGACGCATCCGGTGGTGAAACCATCATCGCAGACAGTATTTCGGGAAATGATATCGTAGTTGCTTATAATGGAAATATATATGTTACTTCTCCCGATGGAACTGAAAAGCCGAGCAAATTATACCTGATCAGGCCGGGTGGTAAAAAAGAAATAGTGGATGAAGGACTGAAGTTTGCGAATGGCCTCACCCTTTCCCCCGACCAGACTCAATTATATGTAACAGAGTCCGCTTCACACTGGGTGTGGATTTACCAGATTCAGCCGGACGGAAAACTTGCCTTAAAACAAAAATATGGATGGTTACATGTGCGTGACAACGATGAAAATGCCTGGTCCGACGGCCTCCGCTGCGATACAGCCGGCCGCGTGTATGTAACATCTAAAATGGGTTTGCAGATCCTGGACCAGGCAGGGCGGGTGAATGCCATCATACCCATTCCCGCCGGACAGCCTTCCAATCTTTGTTTCGGAGGAAAAGATTTTGATATTCTTTACCTGACGGCAGGAGATAAAGTGTACAGTCGCAAACTCAAAACCCGGGGGGCCAACAATTTTGAAAAGCCTTTTAAACCCACTGCCCCGCATTTATAAGAGCTATAAATTCATCGGTCATATTCGAATTGCCCAGACTGTGCGTTTATATATTCATCGCCAATATTAGCAGTACTTTTTGTCTTCAGGCACCACGACTATAAACTTAACCTGCATTCAGCGGATTACCGAAAGAGTGCGGGCAGGAGGGGGGACAGGGCGGGGGAGAACATGAAGGTGGCTGGGAAGCAGGAGGATTGTCCGATTGCGATTGTCCGCTGGCCGGCTGCTCACTGGCACTTGACTTTGTATTGTTGACCGTAGGTTGTACTTTTTCTTTGTTGCAGGATTCAAAAAAACTGATAAGCCCGGGATTACATTTTTTTAAGCCATTCAACGGCCATCTCTTTTCCCTCCAGGTCGTTGTCCACAACTTTTTGGAGGAGGAGTTTTGCTTTAGCCAGGTCACCCGGCTGGTCGCGTTCCATTAGGGTCACGGCCTGCAACAACAAGGCTGGATTCGAATAATAGCCACTATAGATTTCCAATTGTTCGAAATAAGAAAGTGCCTTTTGAAATTCTTTCAGGCGTAAAGCGGCGATCCCCGCGTATTTTTTTGCGTTGAAACTCGAGGTATCTGCCCGGGCAATCTTTTCAAAAGTTGCCAGCGCTTCGGTCATGTTACCATCATTATAAAGACGCAGGCCGTCCTGTATTGAATCGGCACCACCACCCATTTTCACTCCCAGGTTTTGAAGATTTGACTGGATGTATTGATTGGCCATTTCTTTCGGGGAAGCGGTATTGGTAATGGTATAGGTACCGAAGATGATACCGGCAGCCACTGCAGCGGCGGCAAAATAATACACAAGTTTTCTGACGGGTGTGGATGCGGTTTTTTTCTTACTTTGGTAGATCTCTTTAAACTGTCCCTTTTTTTCCAACCGGGAAACTTCCCCGGAAACCTGCTTCGCACTCAGGTAAAAAGCGACTTCATCTGCAAATTCCGGATCTGATATGATCCTTTCCTCAAATTCTTTCTTCAGGCTTGCTTCGGGTTCACCGGTGAAATAATTTTCAATATAATCCAGGTTGTCCATTTCCTTATTCAGCTTTATATATTTTTCGCAATCTGTCCAGGCACCGTAGCCTGCTGGTTTTTACCACATCAGCGGTTTTATATTGAAGGAAGGACGCAATTTCTTTATCACTATAATTTTCTCCCCAGAACATCAGTAATTGTCTACACTTTTCCTCCAATTCATTCAGCTTTTCCCGGAGCCTGCTCCAGTCCGCCTGATCAATTAGTTTTTGGACGGCTGAGCGGGCCGAATCCGACAATTGCATCAACCGGTCCGAAATGATCTCCGAGCGATGCACGCTGTTCTTATTAGTCGTTTTTTTCCGGATGAGGTCAACACATTTATTGTGAAAAATCTGGTAGAGGTAGGTTTTCAGGGAAGCCCGGGACTCAAAATGGGTGTTTCTGATATTTTCCAAGGCTGCCAGTACGGTATCGGAATAAGCATTAAATGCCTCGTCTTCCGACAAAGTATGTTTGGTCATACCCTCCCGGATAAAATAGGAGAACCGGTTAAATAATTCTTCTTCGCTTCTTCTTTTGTCAATCCCACTTTGCCTGAGGTGTTCGATTATTTCCTGGTCTGTATATCGAATAGAACCAGAGCCGTTCATTATAGTGGGTCTTTCATCTAATATAAGGAAATTATAGGGTTGTTCATGATTTAATGTTTCCCTCTTTTAGAATCTTGCGATAAATCATGTATAACACATTCCGGAATAAAGCTCTTAAGAATCCCTGCCCTCGTTTATTCGCCCATAATCCGAACCCGTGAAACATAAATTGGGAAAGGTGAAGCCCACGCAGACCCGAACAACAAAAATTAAATCGTTAATCAATTAAACCTTACAAAAAATGAAAAAAATCCTCCTTGCGCTGACCTTTGGATTCACATCCTTTGCCGCGCTTAGCAACAGCTCCTACGCGCAGAATTCTGCCCAGCCGGTTGCTTTAAACGACACAAAAGCCTTAAAGTTATCCGTTCGTGACATTGCCGCTCTGGAAAGCTTTAGCACCATGGGTACCTATGTTGCCGACGAAAAAAAGATCAACACAAAGGCTATCAAAGATTTCCAGACCAGATTTGCTGCTGACGCTAACAACGCCATGTGGTTTTCAGATGCCAATGGTTTTGTATCCTACTTCGTCAAAGATGGTTATGGAGACAGAGTTTTTTATGACAAAAAAGGCCGCTGGCAGTATTCACTGATTTTCTTCAGCGAAGACAAACTTCCCCGTGATGTGAGGGCCGCTATTAAATCTACCTATTTTGACATGTCCATCACGCTGGTTGAAGAAGTTCAAACAATGGATGCCAAGGTCTACATTGTACACCTGGAAGACAAATCAAATATCAAGATATTAAAAGCGAATGATCAGGGAGAATATGAAATTCTCCAGGACCTTTCCAAAGGATAAACCATTAACCCTTATCCCCTAGCCAACCAATTGCCCCGTCAGGGGCAATTTTTTTTATATTAGAATGGTTTTATTTAAACCTGGCGTGGTGAATTCCCTTTAGCGTAACACTTCAAAACTAAAAGCAGCTACACCCGATTTAAATGGAACGGAACGAAACAGTTTCAGATGAACCCGTTCACTGATATTATTAAAAAGTAGTCTGCCGTTTCCCAGTAAAACAGGATGAACCCAGAGCAGGTATTCGTCTACTAACCCTGACTGGATGATCGCTGATGCCAGCCTGCCGCTTCCATATAGAATAATGTTTTTCCCTGTCTTTTTTTTCAGGTGGAGGATTTCTTCACCAGGTTCAGCTTCCGTGAAAGTTGAATTGTTCCAGGCGGGAATTGTTTTAGAGCGTGTAAAAACGATTTTTCTGTAGTTGTTCATCCTGTCGGCGATCGCGAGGTCCTGCCTTGGAAAATCGGAAGCACAGGGCCTGACCGGCCAGTATCCTGACATGGCCTCATAAGTATTTCTTCCTAACAAAATAGTATCCGCTTCATCCAGTTGTTCAAGCAGCCTGGTACCCATCTCTTCATCCCAGGATTCGAAATGCCAGTGCAATTCACCACGCGGACCGGATAAGTATCCATCCAGGCTCAGGTTCATTGAAATAATTAATTTTCGCATCACCTGGGTTGTGGGGCAGATATTTTGTGAAAAAGATAGTAGGAGAGAAATCCGAGTGCCACGAATATTAAAATGAGCCCCCATCCTGCAAAAGGTATCCCGACAGAATAATTGCACCATGCTGCGCCGATCAGATCAAACATCAGTCCGGCATATGCCCATTCTTTCAATCTTGGAAATCCCGGTATTAATATGGCGATCACGCCAAGTATTTTGGCGATGCTGAGAAATGAAATCAGGTAAGCAGGCATTTGAAGCATTTTGAAAAATTCGACGGCCTGGGGTCCCGACACCAGGCTTGAAATACCTGAGAACAACATCATCAGGAGAAACAATCCCGTTACTATCCAATAAAAAATCCTTGTTTTTTTCATGTTAATTTTTTTTCAAATTTCTTAAATCAAAATTATTCAGATAATTATATCTGTCTGAGTATAAAAACGACCAGGTGGAGGTTTTTTGCGACATTAATTTTTTTTAACTTCATTCCTTAAAATTTCCTTCAAAAATTATTTATGAAGCAGGTTGCCATTCTCGCACTGAACGATGCTGTCTCGGCCTCTGTGGCTGATCCCTGTATAATGATGAACGGTGTAAATGATTTTCTAAAGAACGCGGGTAAACCACCCGCTTTTAAAATTCATCTCGTTGGACTCAAAAGAGCAGTGAAATTATATAACGGTTTCTTTACTGTTCATGCGGATTCGCTCCTGGCAGACATGAAAAAGGTGGACCTTATTATCATCCCGGCACTGGGTGGTGATATGAAAACTTCGATTAAAAAAAACGCGGCATTTATTCCATGGATTATCAAACAATATAAAAAGGGTGCAGATGTTGCAAGTCTCTGTGTGGGCGCTTTTCTGCTGGCGTCAACAGGACTTTTAAATGGGAAGGAATGTTCCACCCATTGGTTAATGGCCACTGAATTCCGGGAAATGTTTCCGGAGGTAAAGCTGGTTGACGGGCGGGTGGTGACGGAGCAAAACGGACTCTATTCCAGTGGCGGGGCAACTTCTTACTGGAATCTCCTTCTCCACCTTGTGGAAAAATATGCAGGAAGGGACATGGCTATCATGGCTTCAAAAGTTTATGCGCTGGAAATTGACAGGAAAAGTCAGTCGCCATTTATTATGTTCAACGGACAGAAGGAACATGTGGACGGCCCGATCAGGGAAGCACAGAATTATATTGAATCGATGGTTTCGGAAAGAATCTCTGTAGGAGAGCTGGCACTTCGCTTTGCCATTGGCCGCCGGCATTTTGAAAGACGGTTCAAGAAAGCTACAAACAATACACCGGTGGAATATATTCAGCGTGTAAAAATCGAAGCGGCAAAAAAGCATTTTGAAACGAGCAGGAAAAATGTAAACGAAGTGATGTATGATGTTGGCTATTCAGATACGAAAGCCTTTCGCACCATGTTCAAGAAGATCACCGGATTGTCGCCCCTCGATTATAAAAACAAATACAATATGCAGGCTAACTAGTCCGGCGTGGTAAATTGATTATTCAGGGATTTTTGAAATCAGTTTATTATCAAACAACCAATAGCTCATGAGTTTCGGCCAGTTTTTTATCGATTCAAGGTCAGAACGATAACCCATATTAAAGGCATGATCCGCACGGGCGATGATATGTGCTTCCACAGAAACTTTCGCCGCGCGGTATTTTTCAAGCAGCTCTGTCACGGTAACTGAACAACAGGCATCCTTATCACCGGCGATCAGAAAAGCCGGGGGTGCGGTTGGCGAAACGGATTCGGGAATGAACAGGGGTCCGGGGTAAACCTGCATGATGAAATCGGGTCTTCCGTTCAGGCGGTCAATTGGATCAGCTGCCAAAGGATCTCCTTTGCCGGACTTAAAAGCAATCGCATCCACTACTTCTCCGCCTGCAGAAAATCCAAGCATTCCCAGTCGATTGGAATCAATTTTCCATTCCTGCGAATGGGTTCTCACTATTCTCATGGCCCGGAAAGCATCTTCTGCAGGTTGTTGATCCAGTGCGTATGGAGAATTGGGTTCACGTGGTAGTCTGTATTTTAAAATGATAGCAGTAATACCCAGCTTATTTAAATATTTGGCAGGGTCTATTCCTTCTGCCTTAAATACCAGCAGCCGAAATCCACCGCCGGGACAAATCAGCACGGCCGTGCCGTTCGCAATTTCCTTTGGAGGAAAAAAAACAGTAAGCGTTGGATTATTGATATTCTTCACCCAATAGTCCTTTGCTTCTTCCGGTTCATTTTTTTTATTTTCAAAACCCGGAGCACCATTTTTCCATAATGGTATCACCAGGGAATCAGATTGCGCTTGCAACAGTCCGCCATGGAATATGAATGCAAAGCAAAAGATCAGCGTGTACTGTGAAGCAATTATTTTCATTGATATAGAATGAAACTAAAGATAATGACCAGGCGCCATTTTAAGGAATGAAAAACTGAAATTCAGGGAAGACCTCACTTTACGAGGATGGAATTATATTCAGGATGCCGTTTAAGGTAAACAGCCACGAAAGGACAAAGGACTTTTACCGGCACGCCATTCTCTTTAGCCCATTCAAGTCCATAATGCGCGAGGGCAGAAGCAATTCCTTTCCCCTCAAGTTTTTCAGGAACTTCAGTATGCATCAACCATATCACACCCTCGTGAAACCGGTATTGCAGAACGGCCAGTTCCCCATCATCATGCACTTCAAATTGTTGTTGTTCTGTATTGTTTGTTACCTGGATATCCATGTGGGTGGTAAAAATATCAAAAGTTAGCCATTCATCACTTCTCCACCGTTCACATGTATAACCTGGCCGGTAATAAAGGAGGCATCTTCGCTGGCCAAAAACACATACGCAGGACCGAGTTCAGAAGGCTGCCCTGCCCTTTCCATAGAAGTCTCCCTGCCAAAGGATTTTATTTTATCTTCTTCAAAAGTGGAGACGACCAGCGGCGTCCAGATCGGGCCGGGCGCAACACCATTCACACGGATCTTTTTTTTAGCGAGGTTGGCAGCGAGTGAACGGGTGAATGTTGTTATAGCTCCTTTTGTGGAGGAATAATCGATCAGGTCGGGAGATGAGCGGTAAGCAGAAATGGATGAGGTATTAATAATGCAGTCACCTTCTTTCATATGTTCAAGTGCTGCCTTCGAAAAACGGAAGTAGGCTAAAATATTTGTATCAAAGGTATCCTCCAGTTGTTCATCACTTATGCTCTGCAGATCCACCTGTGGAATCCTGATAGCAGCGTTGTTCACCAGGATATTTATTTTTCCGAAAGTATCAATGGTTTTTTTTACCGCCGATTTGCAAAATGATGCATGTTTTACATCTCCTTTTATGAGCAGGCAGGTACGTCCGGCGGCTTCGATCAGTTCACGGGTTTCTTCTGCATCGGGGTCCTCATCTAAATATACTACTGCAATATCAGCACCTTCCCGGGCAAAATGCACGCTTACAGCACGCCCGATTCCGCTGTCCCCGCCAGTGATCAGGGCAATTTTGCCCGTCAGCTTTCCACTGGGTTTGTAATCAGGCCGGATGAATTCCGGCCTGGGATCCATTGTTTTTTCAATGCCTGGCTGACGGTTCTGCTTCCTGGCTGTTTTTCCCGGTTCATCTTCCATATATAATAAAGTGATGTTCAATTTTATAAGGAAAAAAACCATGCCATCTATCCTCTTTTATGGTAAAAAAA
>JGI1027J12803_100194760_pt1 | contig 16970 bp, 14 predicted proteins | sample IowNatreferecore_FD_12803 | JGI IMG/M metagenome (IMG submission 12803) | reverse complement strand
AAAAACAAGCATCAGAACTAGGCCCGTTTTCCATGTAGCGTTCCTAAAAGACGTGAAGGGGTCGGTTCTGGGGTCGGTTCTTAGTATCGTTAACTTATTCTGGTTTTCGGAGTTTTGTTGCATATCGCTTGTCAATAATCAGAACCGACCACTTGTTCGAGCCTCTGAGCACTGTTCACCATGTAAGTGATATTGCCGTGGCATCGTGCAAATGTCCCATTTTTTCGCTAAGAGCCTAGGGGCTTGGTGTCTATCACCGTTTTGCCGACGATGATTTCCGCAGGCGTCGGCTTGTCAGGGCCGTTCGGAAAAGTAATCTCGACCGTTGCTTGCGCATGGCGCGGTCCGCCAATCCTGAATAGGTAATGTACATTCGTGAGGTACCCCAAGAAATCTCCCCCTCCGCCCAGGTTAACTGCATCAATACTCGTATCTGGCTTACTCGAATCCTTCAATTGAACCGCCAGTTCTTTTGTGCTGTTGGTGATGAAATTCCAAAGCTCCGGTGAACAGCGGATACCAACGTCGTTATTTCCATTTCCGCTCAACGAATGGATTTCAACCCTCACCGTCTTCCCGTTTTGAATCTCAACAGGGATTTTCTGCCGCACAAACTGTTCTTCTAGAGACATCGGGCGGCATGAGGAGACAACACTTATCAGCAACAGAGCCGCAAACAGCTTATTCTTCGGCATAACTCAGAAATCTCTATTGCAGCCGGTCGCTCCCGGTTGACTGTCACCGTCGCCTTACAAAGTTAGGCGTGTAAATGGGGTGCGGGACCCAATACAGAGCAGAGCAATTTGTCTTTGCGGGTGGCTGTCCTTATACGCCTGCAATGTTCTCGCGATCCGATTTGCCATCTCCCATACGCGGACTCTAATCTCCAGACCCGATGATCGGCGGTGACATCACCCGAACAACTTACCACTATGAAAAGTGGCGAGCATTGGCTGCCGGAGTGCTCGAAGCGGCGGCCACCATCTTTCTCCTGCTCATTGCTGTGCGCTGGTTCGAGGCGGGCCCTTTCGCCAAAGCGCTGGTCGCTGGCGGCGGCAGCGTCGGATACTTGATGGGGCCATGGCTGGTGTTGCAAGTCGAGAAAGCCGGCTGGCCGGTGGCGAAAGCTGTGGCACGTCTGGCAATGCTCGGCGCGATCGCTTTTGCGTTGATGGCAGTCATTCCGGTGCTGCCGGTGTTTGTTTTGGGTTCGATTGTGTCGCTGACGACGATTTCGGCCGCGATTCCTTTGATGACGCAGATTTACCAGGAGAATTATCCCGAGAGCGAGCGAGGAAAACTATTCTCGCGCACGATGATATTGCGGATCGGCACAACCGCGTTGTTCAGCGATCTGGCGGGTCGGTTTTTGTCCGGCCATATCTCAAGATCCCGTTATCTGCTCTTAGCCTTCGCCGGGGCTTCAGGATTCGCCGCGTATTGCCTTTCGCGATGTCCATCCAAACCGCTGAGTGATTCGGGAGGAACGCATCCATTTCATGCGTTTCGTTTTTTGCGGGAGGATCGAATTTTTCGGCAGACGATTATCTCCTGGATGTTTTTGGGATTCGCAACGCTGATGATGGCGCCGTTGCGAGTCGAATACCTCGCCAACAAGCGATACGGCGTCCGCGTTCACGGTGAGGTTCTCACTGCGGGAATGGTCGCGCTGATCGCGGGGGTTATTCCAAATGTTGCGAGGCTCATTCTAAATCCAATTTGGGGATGGTTGTTTGATCGGATGAATTTTTTCGTGCTGCGAATCACGCTGAATTTCGGATTCATGCTCGGCATCTTTTCGTTCTTCACTACGGGCAGTCTCGTTGGGCTTGTCATTGGAGCGATTCTGTTCGGCATTTCGAATGCGGGCGCGGACGTCGCGTGGAGTCTGTGGGTAACCAAATTCGCGCCACCGCAACGAGTGGCAGATTATATGTCGGTCCACACATTTTTCACCGGGTTGCGAGGGCTGGCAGCGCCTCTGACCGCATTTTACCTGGTCTCACGCTTGCAACCGCAACTCCTGGGCTGGATCAGCATCGGGTTAATCATAATCGCCTGTTCGTTTCTGGTCCCCGAAATAAAGTTCGGCAAAGGAGCGCGTCGCGCCGTTGCGCTCGTAGAGGAAGCCCCCGAATAAAGTTAACTGAGTCAAGATTGGATGCGTGCATTGATTGTTGGGTGTGGTTATGTCGGGATGGAATTGGGAAAGGAATTGGTCCAGCAAGGGCACGAAGTGTCCGGCTTGCGGCGCACCGCCCACGTGGTCTCCGATCTAAAATCCGCAGGCATCAGACGGCTCACTTGCGACATCACCAAACCCGAGACCCTGGCGAAGTTGCCCGCCGATCACGATTGGGTCATCAATTGCGTTTCGTCATCCGGAGGCGATGCGAGGCATTATCGAGCGGTTTACCTTGAGGGAACACGCAACTTGCTCGAATGGCTTTCGCTGACGCCGCCAAAAAAATTTGTCTACACCAGCAGCACAAGTGTTTATGCACAAACAGACGGCTCGCTCGTAACCGAAAACAGCCCGACTGAGCCATCAGCCGAAACGGCTCGCGTTCTTCTAGAAGTGGAAAAGGTCTTGTTGCAAGCCACAGCACAGGGTTTCCCAGCAGTAATTTTGCGAGTGGCCGGAATTTATGGCCCGGGTCGCGGTTATTGGTTCAAGCAGTTTCTGCGGGGAGAAGCAAGGATTGAAGGCAAGGGCGAACGTTACTTGAACATGGTTCATCGGGATGACGTTGCCGGTGCAATCATCGCGGCCCTCGAGAAAGGTCGTCCGGGAGAGGTTTACAATGTGGTGGACGACGAACCCATCACACAACTCGACCTGTTTCGCTGGCTGGCCTCAAATTCAGGCAAGGAGATGCCGCCGTTTGCAGCGCTCGAGCAGCCGGAGCAGCTCAAACGGGGTCGGACCAACAAAAGAATCTCCAATCGCAAATTGAAGGCGGAACTGCGCTACCAATTGAAATTTCCGACTTTTCGCGAGGGTTATACGGCAGCTTAGTTGTAACGATGCAGTTGGATGCGCCGTTTCCCCTCACCCCAGCGCTCTCCCCAAGGAGAGGGAGCACGGTCGACCGATTCGGATTGGAGGACCGTTTGGTGTGTACGACCGCGGGCGGGTAGAAGAAGCGAAGCGGGGTCGCCGTCGCGCTCTGCCCCCGCACTCCATAGTTGGGACTGAATCGTGCCAGCTTAGCTGTTTTCCAGAATTGCCTTTGGCGGGCAGATCTATTTTAATTTCACACAACCCAAAGCCATGCCTTCCTCCGAACAGGAGCCTAAACCTGAACCAAGCCAATGGTTTGCGACGACACATTGGAGCGTCGTGCTGGCGGCTGGCCACGATTCCGCGCCCGGAGCGCAGGAGGCGCTAGAGAAGTTGTGCAGCGCCTATTGGTATCCGCTCTATGCTTACGTGCGCAGACAGGGTCGCAGGCCGGAGGATGCGCAGGATTTGACTCAAGCGTTTTTTGCGAAGCTGCTGGAAAAGAAGTCTCTTCGCCACGCGCAAAGGGAACGTGGCCGGTTTCGGACGTTTCTGCTGACTTCGCTGAAGAATTTTTTGTCGCACGAATGGGAAAAGGCGCAGAGCGTCAAACGAGGCGGGGGCGCCGTTCACCTATCCTGGGATCAAACTTCGGCTGAGGAACGCTACCAGCTTGAGTCGGTCTCGGAGTTGTCGCCCGACAAGGTGTTTGAGCAGCGATATGCATTGACGGTGTTTCAGCAGGCGCTAACCCATTTACGGGACGAGTCGATCGCCGCAGGGAAGAGCGACTGGTTCGAGCAATTAAAAGGATTTCTTACGGATCAGCCAGCAGAGGGGGCTTATAAGGCAGCGGCGGAACGACTGGGGATGAGCCCGGACGCAGTAGCAGTGTCGGTACATCGGCTGCGACAACGTTATGGCGAATTGGTGCGGGAAGCAATCGCTCAGACCGTTGCCAGTCCAGCTGAAGTTCAGGACGAATTGAGATATTTGATTGGGCTGGTCGGTAAGTGACAAATTCAGCGCCAGATTTGCGCAAATCGATTGTAATTCTGGCGTGTAGATTCGGTAGTATAAGTAAAACCGGTTTTTATTCATGCCTGCAACGCGGACATGTCCGCAATGCGGGGCGGCTCTTCCTGATGAGGGTTGGGAAGGGCTCTGCCCCAAGTGTTTGGTGCGCGTCTCGCTCGAAACGAGCGCGGTATCGGATAAGGGACCAGAACTGCTTCGGCGCTTTGGCGACTACGAATTACTGGAGGAAATCGCGCGCGGAGGGATGGGTGTTGTCTATAAGGCGCGTCAGGTGTCACTGAACCGCACGGTCGCACTGAAGATGATCCTGGCCGGGCAGTTGGCCAGCGCAGCGGATGTGCAACGGTTCCGTGCCGAGGCAGAATCGGCGGCGAGGTTGCAGCACCCGAACATCGTGGCGATTCATGAAATCGGGCAGCACCAGGGGCAGCATTATTTCTCGATGGATTATGTCGAGGCGGAGAATCTGGCCGAGGTTGTCGGGCAGAAACCGTTGCCGCCCCAACAGGCTGCGAAGTATCTCAAGAACATCGCCGAGGCAATTCACAACGCTCATCAACAGGGGATTTTGCACCGGGATCTCAAGCCTTCAAACATCCTGATTGACGGATCGGACCAGCCGCGGGTCACAGACTTCGGTTTGGCCAAGCAGATGAAGGGAGACTCGGACCTGACGGCGAGCGGTCAGGTGTTGGGCTCGCCGAATTTCATGCCACCGGAGCAGGCGGCGGGCCAGCGTGGCCAAATCGGACCGCGCAGCGATATCTATTCATTGGGGGCAATTCTTTTTTACATGTTAACGGCCCGACCGCCATTCGCGGCTGAAACCATGAATGAGACCTTGCAGTTGGTCGCGAGCAGCGAGCCGCCGTCGCCGCGATTGTTGAATCCTGGTGTCCCGCGCGATTTGGAAACAATTTGTCTGAAGTGTTTGGAAAAGGAACCGCGACGGCGGTTCACGAGCGCGCAAGAGTTGGCCGAGGAATTGGGAAGGTTTCTACGCGATGAGCCAATTCTGGCGCGGCCAATCAATCGCATTGAGAAAGGATGGCGCTGGTGCACGCGCAAGCCGGCGGTCGCAACGGCCATTGGTCTCGTGCTGGTGCTCATCCTGGTCGTTGGAGTCGGCTCGCCCATCGCGGCATTCCGAATCAGTCGCGAGCGGCAACGAGCCGAGCAAATTGCGCAGTTTCTGAAGGACATGCTGGAAAGCGCGGGGCCGTCGAAGGCGTTGGGCCGCGACACGACGATGCTGCGAGAGATCCTGGATAAGACGTCTGAACGGGTTGGCAAGGAGCTCACCAATCAGCCGTTGGTGCAGATAGAATTGCGCAACATCCTGGCCCGGACTTACGACGAACTGGGGTTGTCCAAACAGGCGGAGGAAATGACTCAGGCGAGTCTTCGCCTCGCCCACTTACACCGGCTCGAAGGGGATGTCGCCGCCACCGAGGCGCTGCAATTGCTCGGAGCAGCGCAAATTCACCTTGGCCAGTATCAGGAAGCGGAGAAATCCATTCGCGCATCGCTGAAGATGTATCGGAAACTGGTGGGCAAGGAGCATCCGGAAGTAGCCACCGCGCTTGACAATCTGGGCGTGGCGCTCTGTGCCCAAAGCAAGCTGGCTGAAGCTGAGGCGACGACGCGCGCCGGGCTGCAGATGCGGCGCAAATTGTTGGGCAACGAGTATCACGAGGTGGCTGTGTCACTTGCCAACCTCGCCTTCGTGCTCCAACAACAGGGCAAGCTGGCTGACGCCGAGACAATGTCTCTCGAGGCGATCGCCATGTTAAGAAAATTAATGCGCGACGAGAGCCCAGAATTGGCGACATTTCTCAACAACCTGGGTCTCATTCTCTCCTACGAGGGCAAGCCGGCGGAGTCAGAGAAGATTCACCGGGAGGCACTTGCAATCCGGCGTAGGTTGCTGGGCAACGAGCATCCAGACGTGGGCCAATCCCTTCACAACCTCGCCACCGAGCTCCAAAATCAGGGCAAGTTGCCCGCGGCCGAGGCCGCGGTCCGCGAAGCACTGGCTCTCTTTCAAAAACGATTGGGCAACGAGCATCCGGACGTAGCCTTTTCGCTCAACACCCTCGGCGTCATTCTAAAAGAGGAAGGCAATCTGGCTGAAGCTGAGGCGACCAACCGCGAAGCGCTGCGGATTCGCCAGAAGATATCGGGCAACGATGATCCGGAGGTTGCCACTTCGAAGTTGAACCTGGCCACCGTGCTCGACGCACAAGGCAAGCTGGCGGATGCGGTGGCCATGTGCCGCGAGGCGCTAGCAACATACCGGAAAACGTTGGGGAATGAACATCCGGATACGGCAAAGACGCTCAGCTACCTCTCCTACTTGCATCGCAGACAAGGCAAGCTGGCCGAGGCGGAAGAGGCGGGTCGGGAGGCACTGGGGATACAGCGCAGATTGCTCGGCGACGACCATCCGAATACGGCGATGACGCTCAATGGCCTGGCTCTCATTCTCCAGAAAGAAGGCAAACTCGCTGAAGCAGAAACGCTGCTCAAGGATCAGTTGCTTCGCCTGCGCTCGCGGCCATCAGTCAACGATCGGCAACTGGCCGCCTCGCTCGTTCGGCTGGCCTCCACGCTCATCGCCGAGGAAAAGTTCACCGAGGCCGAGCCGATAGCCCGCGAATGCCTTTTCATTCGTGAAAAGCAATCATCGGACGACTGGGCCACCTTCAACACCCGCAGCATCCTGGGCGAGGCTCTGCTGGGACAGAAGAATTATGCCGATGCCGAGCCGTTGCTGCTCTCCGGTTTTGAGGGCCTGAAGCAGTGCGAGGCCAAAATTCCCAGCGCAAGCAGGACAAGCGTGCAGGAAGCCATTCAGCGATTGGTGCAACTCTATGAGGCGACGAATCGTCCTGAGCAAGCCGCTGATTGGAAGAACAAGTCTGATGAATTCGAGAAGTCTCTGAAGTAGCCAACGGACAAGGCATTCTTGGGCCCTTTTTGCGGCCACCCAAAACACCTCAACATTTCTTGTAATCCTAAATCCAATTTCCGGTAGTAAGCGATCGAACGCAAAGCTGCGAACCAGAAACCGGCACGAACATGAAGATTAAACCGGGGATCAGAAATAGGCTAATCCACCCCATCGCTACAATTGGGTGCCTGCCAGCCATCCTGTTGACATCCGTGGCGTTTGGGCAGTTTCAGTTCGAGCAGATCAAATCATTCGGATTTCCTGAGCAGTTGGGCAGCTCCCCAAGCAGCCTCATTAAGGGAAGTGACGGGGCGTTGTACGGGACCGCGAGCGATGTTATTTTCAAAATTAATAATGATGGAAGCGGCTACACCATTCTGCACCACGGCGACGGGGGAGCGCTGGTGGAGGGCAGCGACGGAGTATTATATGGCGCCTCGGGCGGGGGTTCCTCCGGCCTTGGCGTAGTGTTCGCGCTCAGGAAGGACGGAAGTGACTTCCGGGTGCTCCACAACTTCACTGGCGCAAATGGGGATGGGAGCCACCCGTTCGGTGTGATTGAGGGGGGCGATGGGTTTTTGTATGGCACGACGGAAAGCGGGGGTATCACAACCAACCAGTTTGGCGGATGGGGCACAGTCTTCAGGATCAGGAAAGATGGTAGCAGTTACAGTGTGCTCCACATGTTCAGTTTTGGGGAGGGAATGTGGCCCGGGGCGCCAGTTGTGCAGGGCAGTGACGGGGCGCTGTACGGAACGACCTCTGACGGCGGCACCGTACGCGGTGGGACGGTTTTTAAGCTTAAGCCGGACGGGAGCGGCTACACGGTGCTGTATAGTCTTGGGACCGGTTTCGGTGACGGAACTGATCCGGAATCGGCGCTAATCGAAGGGAGCGATGGCGCCTTGTACGGAACTACCGCCGCTGGTGGCACCAACGGCTCCGGCACGGTTTTCAAACTGAACAAAGGCGGCACCGGGCACTTGGTCTTGCACAGCTTCGCAGGAGCGGGCGATGGTACGGGTTTTGTGGCTCACGGGGTCGTCGAAGGGCGCGACGGGGCCATGTATGGAACTACAGGTGGCGGTGGCACGGGTTGCGGAACGTTCTTCAAGCTCAACAAAGATGGAAGCGGCTTCAGTGTTCTTTACGAGTTTACAAATGGTACGAATGGCTGTGGTCCAGCCGGGGCGCAGGAGACCGATCTCGACGACAAGACATTTTACGGCGTAACCGGTGTCGGCGGGGTCAACAATAGCGGCACAGCGTTCAAAATAAACATTGATGGAAGCGGCTATACGGTGTTGCGAAACTTCATTTCGAACTCCCAGGACCCTGATGGACATAATCCCGTTGCGGCATTGTTGGCGGGCAGCGATGGGTTTTTATACGGAACGACCCTCAACGGCGGCAGCAACCAGAACGGCACACTTTTCAAACTAGGCAACGACGGCCGCGGCTACGCCACATTGGAGCTCCTGGGCAGCCAGAATTCCTTGCTCGAGGGCACGGACGGCGCTTTGTTTGGCACCACCTTACTCACGGTCTTCAAGCTCAACAAGAATGGCAGCGGTTATACGGCGCTGCACACATTCTCAAACACGGGTCCGGAAGGGAGCGATCCATCCGGGACTTTGATCGAAGCCAGCGACGGAATACTCTATGGAACGGCTTATCAAGGTGGCACCGACAATTACGGAACCGTATTCAAACTGAATAAGGATGGTAGCGGTTTCACGGTGTTGCGCAGCTTCAAGGCGGTCGGTGGCGATGGGCGTTATCCACTTGCGGGGCTGGTGGAGGGCAGTGACGGAATATTGTATGGGACCACTTCTCGAGGCGGGAGCGTAGGAGGGGGCACGGTCTTCAAGTTGGGCAAGGACGGGAAAGGTTACAGGGTGCTGCACGATTTCGGAAGTGTAGCCTGGGACGGTGGCGAATCGCATGCTCCGCTGCTTGAAGGCAGCGATGGCGCGCTGTGTGGGACAACGTTTTACGGCGGCACCAATGGCATCGGAACCGTATTCAAGCTCAACAAGGACGGCAGCGGCTACGCCGTGCTACGCAGCTTTGCCGGTTGGACGGTAGGGGACGGCAGCTATCCGTCCGCAGGCTTGCTCGAGGCTTATGGCGGCGCATTGTACGGGACGACCCAGCACGGCGGCACCGGCTATTGTTACGATGGTATCGGCGTTGGTTGCGGCACTGTCTTCAGGCTCAACAAGGACGGCAGTGGCTACGCGACTCTTCGCAGATTCTCCGATACCTCAGGGGATGGGAACATCCCGTATGGAGGGCTGGCAAAGGCAAGCGATGGGACTCTGTACGGAACCACGTCTCATGGCGGGGCTGTAGACTTCGGGACGGTCTTTTTGCTGCGTCCACCGGTTACTCGTTTGACTTCGCCGGCGATGCCGAGCCAGGGTCCGTTCCGTTTTACGCTGCTCGGGGAGCCTGGACGCCGCTATACCATCCAGTCCTCCGCCGATCTCATACACTGGATCGCTTTGACAAATTTCGTCAGCGTCACCGGCACGAACCAAGTGACCGATGTCACGAATCATAATTGCAGATTCTATCGGGCAGTGGCGCAATGAATCCGCGCTCCCTCCGTTGTCGACCATACAGGAGCAAAAAAACAGACCCAGAGAAAGGAAAGTTATGAAAACAAAAATCACAATCTCAGGAATAAGCATACTGGCAGCAATGTCAGGTTTCACCACCATCGCCCAGCCAAAGTACTCGGACTGGAGCCAACCCGTTAATCTCGGTCCGACAATTAATACTGCCTACAATGATCAGCACCCAGCTCTCTCCAAAGACGGGTTGAGTCTTTACATCACCTCCAACCGCCCAGGCGGATACGGCGCTGATGACCTGTGGGTTTCTCATCGCCCCACCGTGGACGATGCCTGGGGAGCGCCCCAAAATCTTGGCCCGATTATCAATACGGCAGCCGTGGAGTTTAGCCCCGCCTTTTCCCGCGACGGTCATTGGCTGTTTTTTCACAGCACTCGGCCAGGAGGGTATGGTGGAGTGGACATCTGGGCTTCGTATCGCGTTGACATACACGATGACTTTGCCTGGGAACCGCCGATCAATCTCGGACCGGGGGTTAATTCGCCATTCGACGATGCCGGCCCGACGCTGTTCGAGGATGAAGAAACGGGCATTACCACCCTCTATTTCACAAGTTTGAACCGTCGGGGAGGTTTGGGTGACTGGGATATTTATGCCAGCGTACTGGGTCCCGACGGCATCTTTGGGCCGGCATCGCTGGTGGTCGAATTGAGTGTTCCGGGAACTGCTGCCACCGGTCGCGACACGCGAACGGCAATCCGCCATGATGGGCTGGAGATCTTCCTGACCTCGAACCGTCCGGGCGGCGCGGGCAGCGGCGATTTGTGGGTATCGACCCGAGCCACCACGCTCGATCCATGGTCTGCGCCCGTGAACCTGGGCCGGCCGGTGAATACCAACTCGTTCGAAGGCGCCCCGGCGCTTTCGTCCGATGGCGAGACATTGATCTTCTATTCGGATCGTCCTGGCGGCTTTGGCGGAAATGATCTCTACATGACGACAAGGCACAAGGGGAATGGAAAGGACGCCTCTGCAGCCGCGAGAGCTACGGCGGAGTAAATGTTTCCAAAGAAGCGCGGGGTTGAGCCTTCAAGCCGTTGCTCAGTGTCTGTCGCAGGGTTCGGCGCAGTCCGAACAAACCTTGGCCGCCAATTGCCCGCTTTGGTAATGCGATTGGTTTCGGCGCTGTGACCGGCAGATTTGATAAAAATGATGCCATTCGCGGCGACCGCGCTGATGCCGTTGGTGAGTCGTTTGAACGGAAAGTTGTAGGTGCCGTTCTGCGTGCCTCCGAGGTAATTGAAATCAACCCACACAGGCTGTGGCAGGGTAACGGGGTCCAACGCGATGCCATTTGCGACGACGACGAAAGAGTACGTGCCACCCTGGAAGACAACGGGAGGAATCACGGCCTCCGCTTCGGCGGGGATCGCCCGGGCGCGCTCGCGCCCGGCTCCCGTCGCCTCCAGCACGGCTGCCAACGCCAACCCGATAACCAGTAGCAAGATGAGAACCGCAGCGGTATTGGCGCGCAGCAGTCCGCGCCGGATGGCCTCGCGCTGCGCCTGAAGTTCATCGTTGGAAAGCTTTGGTGGCGGCGCTTTCAAGCTAATTCCAGGGAGATTGGATCAATGTGATGATGCGCTTTCTGAAGGGAAAATCAATCACCAAGGCTCATTTCTGCGAGAGACATCGCCCCACGAAGCCTTTTTAATTTGACAGATGGCTCGAAGATAGGTGTATTCCACCGCAAAGCCGCAACCTGTTCGGGCGAACAGTTGCGCGCCGCGACCGCTAAGCATGAAGAAAATCAACGTAGCCATTGTTGGCCTCGGATTTGGAGCGGAGTTTATTCCCATTTATCAGCGTCATCCAAATGCCAGCATGTACGCGATTTGCCAGCGGACGCGAAAGAAGCTGGACGCCATCGGCAACGCATTTGGAGTTGAAACGCGATATTCGGATTTCAACGATTTAATCAATGATCCGAAGGTCGATGTGGTGCACATCAACTCGCCCATTCCCGATCATGCGTCGCAATCCATCGCGGCGCTCAAGGCCGGCAAAGACGTCGCGTGCACTGTCCCGATGGCCACCAGCATCGAGGATTGCGAGAAGATTGTCGACCTCGTCAACCAGACGGGCAAAAAATACATGATGATGGAAACCGTCGTGTATGCCCGCGAGTTTCTCTACATCAAGGAGATGTACGAAAAGGGTCAATTGGGCAAAATTCAGTTTCTACAGGCGAGCCATCAACAGGACATGGACGGCTGGCCGAATTATTGGCCCGGTTTGCCGCCAATGTGGTATGCGACACACTGCGTCGGGCCGATGCTCGCGCTGACAAAAGCAACCGCGGAATATGTCTCGTGCTTCGGTTCAGGCACGATCCGCAAAGAATTGATCGACTGCTACGGTTCGCCTTTCGCCGTCGAGACGGCGCACATCAAATTCAAGGATTCCGATCTGACGGCTCGGATTTACCGCTCTTTGTTCGACACGGCTCGGCAATACCGGGAAAGCATTGACGTATACGGCTCAAAAAAGTCCTTTGAATGGACGCTCGTCGAACATGAGTCACACATCTTGCACACCGCGAAAAAGCCCGAGCAGAAAATTCCAAAAAAAATCAAAGTGCCGGACTACGCGAAATTGCTGCCCGCACCGATCCGCCGATTCACAACCAAGGGCGTGTATGATTTGGCGAAGAAAACCCATTTGAGCTTTACGCAAGGCGCAGGCCACGGCGGCTCGCATCCGCATCTCGTCCACGAATTCCTGTCGGCCGTGGTAAACGACCGCGATCCATTCCCTAACGCGAAACAATCGGCCAATTGGACCTGCGTCGGCCTGTGTGCGCACGAATCCGCGCTCAAAGGCGGCGCAATTGTGAATTTGCCGGCTTTTACAATCTAACCAAGTTCCCTAAACTCTAACCCCGAGAATATATGAGCAACGTTCAAGTCAGTAACGAGGCAATCGTGCCTAATGCCAAACGGCTCCTGGCGGCTGGATTCCTGGCTATTCTGGCAGCCGGCGTCGGCTTCGGCATTCGTGGCGGCATCCTGACCAACTGGGGGGCCGAATTCGGCTTCACTGGACAGCAATTGGGCAACATCAACGGGGCAGGATTTACCGGCTTTTGCTTTGGGATAATTATAGGTGGTATCATTTGCGACAAGATCGGTTACGGAAAGCTGGTGATTGCCGCATTTGCCTTTCATGCGCTGTCTGCATTTGTGACGCTTGCTGCATCGCCAGGCCAGGACCCAACGCTCTCTTACCGCCTTCTCTACTGGGGCACATTCATTTTTGCCGTGGCGAATGGCACACTTGAAGCCGTCGCCAATCCTTTGGTGGCGACCCTATTTCCGAATAATCGAACTCACTTTCTAAACATCTTGCATGCGAGCTGGCCGGCAGGGTTGGTATTGGGAGGCTTTGTGGGCTGGGGGCTTGGCGAGGGCTTGAAGTGGCATTGGAAGGCTCAGCTTGCTTTGTTCCTTGTGCCGACGGCTCTCTACGGGCTGATGTTCCTTGGCCAGCACATGCCAAAATCCGAGGCGTCGCAAAAAGGACTCAGCTTTGGCGAGATGTTCAAAGATGTCGGGATCCTCGGGGCCCTGGTCGTATGCTTTTTGCTCGCGTTGTTCTTCAACAATGCACTCGGGCTTAAGCCTGCTGTCTCTACCGGAATTGCGGCCGTACTTCTCATCATCGTTGCTGTAATGACACGATTTTCTATTGGCGCATTGCTGCTCTTTGCGCTTTTCGTCGCCCATCTTTTGGTTGGGGCAGTCGAACTGGGCACCGATGGATGGATCCAGAACATCACCGGCAACATCCTCACTGCGTCACAAGGTAAAATTCTTTTCGTCTACACTTCAGCTTTCATGTTTTGCCTTCGATTTTGCGCTGACTTCATCGAGAAAAAAATTGGACTCTCCCCTGTCGGCATCCTGCTGTCATGCGCGATCATCGCCTGCATTGGGCTGAACCTGGTCAGCGGCATCGCGACTTTCGCGGGCGCTATACTTGCGCTCTCGGTTTATGCCCTTGGCAAAACTTTCTTCTGGCCAACGATGTTGGCCGTTGCCTCCGATCGGTTCCCGCGCACCGGTGCGATTGCAATCAGTATGATGGGAGGAATTGGAATGATGTCGGCCGGGCTCATTGGGTCGCAAGGGTTGGGCTATGCGAAAGACCGGTTTGCTGGCGAGGAGTTACAAAAAGCAAACCCAGCCGTTTATACACAGTATGCTGCGCAAACTCCGAGTAAATTCCTGATCTTCCGCGAGGTGCATGGGCTCGATGGCAAGAAGCTCGGCGACGTTCAGAAAAAACTTGGCGATGCCCGAGAGGAGCTTGAGAAATCCGACGCAAAAGATCCGGCTGCCGCCCTGGCGAAATTGTCAACAGAAGATCGCACGGTCCATGAGTCGAGCATTACTGGAGATCGGAAGACCCTTAAGGCCGATTCCTTTATCCCGGCTACGATGGCCGTCATTTATCTGTTGATCTTCCTGTACTTCAAGGCCATTGGCGGTTACAAACCGGTGCATATCGTGCCACTGGCCGAACAAACGGAAACCAAACCACCTGCCGCCGCAACTGCAGCCTGAACTAATCCAAAAACCTGGCGTTGACAGGACTTTGGCCTTCACAAGCCAAAGCGTGCTTGGCAAGTTGTCGCGATGCCGCATTGGCTGATTAAGTCAGCCCTGCAACGGGCCATCTCATTCCTGCCGGCGAGCCACTTCTGGAATGAACTGTTCCAGCGTCATGTGACTCGTTCGCTGGATTTGACGCCGGAGCGACTCGACATGCGGTTGGATTATTGCCGCATCCATCTGGAGAATTTTATCGAACTACGGCCCACGCGCGCGCACGATTTTACCGCGTGCGAACTCGGCACGGGCTGGTTCCCAGTTGTCCCCGCTGGATTATTTTTATGCGGCGCGAAGAAGATTTGGACTTTTGATATTGCGCCGTTACTGAGTCGACAGCGGCTCATACAAATGTTCGGCATGTTTCAGGAGTATGAACGATCAGGCAAATTACATAAGCTTTTGCCGCGCCACTTGCCAGACCGGTTGGAGCGCTTCAACGAAATCGCGCGAGGCGTCGAATCGTCGGAACCTGATAAACTGCTCGAACAGTTGGAGATTCATTTTGAGGTTCGCGACGCGCAGAATACGGGGTTGCAGCCTGGCTCGATCGACCTTTTCGCTTCAACCGGCGTGCTTGAATACATTCCGAAGGAAATACTGAAAAATATTTTGACTGAATTCCGGCGCGTCGGCTCGTCAGATGCAGTCCAGAGCCATTACCTGAATTTGATCGATCAATATTCTTATTTTGATCGTTCAATCACCCCGTTCAATTTTCTAAAGTTTTCCGCAGAACGATGGAAACTCTATAACAGTCCGATCACGTGGCTGAATCGAATGCGGATTTCTGATTATCGCGAACTGTTTAGCGGCCTTGGCTTTGAAATCGCAAAAGAAGTCAATACTTCCGGGTCGGCGGCTGATTTGCGCAAAATCCGGCTCGCGCCCGAGTTTCAAAAATATTCCGAGGCAGACTTGCTGATCCTTACCTCCTGGCTGACGGCGAAGCCAACGGGAACTTGAAATGCTCGGCTGGTTTTCAAATCGCATCTTTCTGGGGGCAGCCCAGCGGCGGCTGGTTCGGTGCGGCGTGCCGATCTTCGCTTACCACAAAATCGCTGAACCGACCGCCGGAACGCGCGATCCTTTTTTGTATGTCAGCCCGAAGAGGTTCGAAGCACAGCTAACCGCGCTCAAAGCCATTTCGCTGAATCCGGGGACGTTGGATGAGTTTCCGAAAAATGACAAGGGTCGCGTGATGATCACTTTTGATGACGGCTTCACGAGCGTCATGCGAAACGGCCTGGAAATATTGTCACGGCACAAATTCCACGCGATCGAATTTCTGGTTGCCGGCTCGGTCGGTAAACAGAATCACTGGGATATTGCCAAGGGTGACGTGCCCGAGCAACTCATGGACGAATCTCAGATTCGTGAATGGTTGTCAGCAGGCCATCAGATCGGTTCACATTCGATGACCCACCGGAATCTGCGTCATCTCGATCGGGCCGAAATGCGAGATGAAATTTTCGGCAGCAAAAAGTTCCTGGAAGATCGTTTTGGGATCAAAGTGAATCATTTCTGTTACCCCTACGGTTCGTGGAACGAAACGGTCCGCAACCTTGTCGTTGAGGCGGGCTATAGCACTGCGTGCACGCTGGAATTTGGAGTGAACGACGCGAAGACACCTCCGCACGAATTGCGGCGGATTTATCCTCTCTCGAGCGGTGAAATGCTGCGAAAGATAGCGCATCGGCTGGCGCGGAGGATATTACGCCGATAGAGTTCGAAAATTAATCCAGCCTTCCGGAGGCTAGGAGCAATGCGCGAACACGCAAACGATGAGCATCATTCATCCTTAGCAGAGACACGGTGGTGCGTCCGATTGCTGTCTTGCCCACAATACGGGTGCCATCATAACCGAAATGCTCGTTCCATTTTTCCCGGCGTGGATGAAATAGCGGCGTTACTTGATTAGTTAGCGGGTCAATGCCGGTGAGGTTTGGCCCCTTCACCAGGTTGCATGCGGGGCAGGCCAACGCCAGATTTTCCGCAGTATCATCATGGCGATGTTGTCGAGGTATAATGTGTTCGACATGGAAAAGCAGTTCGGAAAATTCTTCCGGCAAGTGACAATACTCATAGCGCCCACCGGCCCGCTCACGAACCAATTCGCGGAGGGCTGGATCCATCACGCAGCCTCAGGGTGCTCCAAAAAGGCTCGCGCTTCAGCTTTGAGAACGGTCAGGATTGAGTTGGCGTGAACCAGCGATTCCAATTCAGCGCTTTCCTGCGGCGAAAGCGCATTTTCGGTGTTCTTATCGGCCAATTCATCGTAACGCGCCTGCACTTCGCTATCTGCCTTAAGCCGCAAAAGGGCTCCCGCCAGTTCGGCGCTCAGCTCACGGCGTAAAGGTCGCAGCAATCGCTCCAGACTGCCTAGATCGCTTTGCTCTGCCATAACAAGACTTTAATTGAAATTACCCGACAGACAAGGCGGAAACAAAATCTCAATCGCATGGCAGATCTTTGCGTTGCGCGATGTCTTCAAAACGTATATCTGGACATTGAGTGCATAATACCTGATTCCAGCAACAATGAGAGTTTTTAACAATACGCGAATCGCAATTGGTGCGGCTGTTCAGACCACCGCTTTGCTCGTTGCGCTCATTTCGCGCGGTCAAACTGCGACGGCTTCGTCCTCAAACGAAGTGAGTGGTTCGTGGACGAAGACCTGGCGGACTAACAATCCCGTTTGGCGCGGCATCCATCTGGGACTGCA
>JGI1027J12803_100444173_pt1 | contig 16978 bp, 13 predicted proteins | sample IowNatreferecore_FD_12803 | JGI IMG/M metagenome (IMG submission 12803) | reverse complement strand
GCGGACGACAGGGACCAGTAGTACTCGACCGCGGGTGTTTCCTGGTTCTGGAATTGAGTCGCATTGAGCTTGAGAATCGAGCCAGGTGGAAGTTTGAAAATATCCTTGTAAATGGAATGAGGTGCGGGGATGTAGCTATAGCGCATGTAAAGCGCCAGAGTTTGCGGATCGACGTCGTCGCGAAAATGCGGGAACGCGCGAAGGGCCTTTAATTCCGAACCGAAGAGAAAAATGCCGCGGTTCCAGCCGTAGTAGAGTGGCTTCTCTCCGGCGCGGTCGCGCGCCAGGTAGAGAGAGCTTTCCCGGCAATCCCAAAGAGCAAAAGCGAACATGCCGACGAATTTTTCAATAGCTGGGCGGATGCCATATTCGCAAAAAGCTGCGAGCATGATTTCCGTATCCGAATGGCCGCGGAAGGTGTGTCCGGCTCTCTCGAGATCGGCTTTGATGTGGTGGAAATTGTAAATTTCGCCGTTATAACTGAGGATGTATCGCCCGTCAGCGGATCGCATGGGTTGATGTCCTTCGGCGCTTAAGTCCTGAATGGCCAATCGACGATGACCGAGGCTTACTCCCGTGGCCGGATCTGCCCAGACGCCCTGATCGTCGGGTCCACGGTGACGGAGCGTCGCGACCATTTTCAACGAAAGTTCCTCCAGTTCCGGTCGCGAGAGACCGCGCGAAGGATTAACGAATCCGGCGATGCCGCACATAAGAATTCAGTTCAGCGTGAAGAGCGCGAGCCGTCCCGGTTGGCGGCCGCGTAGAATGGTTCGTGAGACGTCCCCTCGGTGCACGACGCACGGGTGGCAAGCCGGGACGGCTCGCCTTGCTGGGGCAAGAGCAGGTTGTGAAAGATTTTGCAGAGTTTGAGATGGACCCGAATCAGGAAGGAAGACGTGCGAAGACTGGTGCAAAAATGATAACGCCATTTGGCGGCTTTTGGGGGGTAAAGATCCAATGCTTCCTGTAGCGAGACAGTCGTGTGATGGTATCGGGACACACCGTCGACAAAATCACAGAAATCCGAATGGGTCCACGAGTTATGATGGGAACAGACAGTCCAAACCCCTGCCGGGACAGGGCGATAGATGGATAGTTGGCAGGGCACCCAGGTGACGTCATGCGGGCCGACAAAGGGCCGCCAGGACCAACCGGCGGAGATTGTGTCCATGCCAAATTTGTGGAGGAGAGAAACGGTGGTTTCATCGAAGGCATTTCCGGGCGCGATCCAGACATGGGGATTTACGCCTTCGCGGGTAAAGATTTCCGTTGCGCGACGGAGCTTTTCTTCCTGTATGGACAGAGGAAGTGAAGCGAATTCACTCTTCTTTCTGAGGGTGACCAACCCTCCGTCCGGAGCGACATAGAGGTGCTGATAACCGTGCATGGCAATGGTCCAGCCCAGAGCCTGCCACCGCCGAACGCGTTGCCAGAAATCGTTTACAGGCGGGGCCACCTGAAGAACCGGATCCTGGTTATCCGGCACGACGGCAAGAATCGGCTTGATGTTCCGCTCAATGAGGATCGATTCAATTTCCGACCAGATGTCCCACCGCATAGTGGGACAAATGTCATCGAAACGAAGGACAAATAGTTTTTTACGCTGTTGCTTCATCAGGACGAATGTCAAATATTTCAGTTTCCGGTTCTCGCGATTGTTTGAGGCGGTCGATGAGGCGGGCTGCCGTCACGAGCACCCAGCCTTTGAGAGTAACGATTTGTTCGCACTCGAATTCGCGGATGGTTTTGCCGCCGAGACTTTTTTTGAAGGCATTGGCCCCGAGGAGTTGAATATCCTCAGTTCCAGGATACCAGCCGCCGAAATCGAAATAACGAACGCCTTGTTCTTTGAGGCGCAGGAGGGTTTTCCAGATCAGAAAACAGCTTGCGCGATTGGTTTTAGCGCGAGCGGCCGGGACTAACGCCGTGCGGGGCGGGGAGACATTCATCAACAGCTGGACACGCTGTTTGTCACGAAACAGTCCCGTAAAGACAACCAATGCGCCGGAGGGTTCGCGGGCGGAGGCGAGTTCGAATGCGCGACCGGCGATTATTTCTCCGAGCCAATTGCGGTCGAGCTTGCCCCAACGTCTTTTGGATTCAATGGATTGATTCCATAGCAGCTCGATCTCATCGAGTTCATTGGCCTCCGTAACGAGGCGCCATTCACAGGTTAACTTGTCTTCCTCGGCGGCTTTTTGAATTTTCCCGACTGTTCTGGAATCCATGTCGGCCAGAAGCTGTTCGGGAGTTTTGGCGAGATCGATGAGCCGATTGTAAAAGTTTCGCGATCTGGCGCCGGGAACAGGTTTGGAGCGGTTGCGATAAAAAATCCAGTCCACTCGTTTGCCGTTGGGTTGGTTATCGAACCAAACTTCCCCGCGCCGCAAGAATCGAGATTGGTAGGTAAACATAATGTCGAAATCCGAATGACCAATGACCAAATCCGAAATAATGGGTTTACGGCGGGAATATCGAGGCTATGCGGCTGCCGCCTGGTATTCAATTGATCCGGATTCACCGCGGTCTTTTTGATCTTTTAATTTGTCCATGATTTGGGCGGTGGTAACAGCGCTCCACGCTTTTAGAGTCTTCAAATGTTGGCCCATGAATTCGCAGATGACTTTTCCGCCGAAGCCCTCTTTGAACTTGTTGATTCCGAGCAAAGAGGAATCGGTTGTGCCGTTATACCAACCGCCGAGATCGAAAATTTTCAAACCGGCAGCCTGGTAATGCATCATGGATTCCCAAACGAGCAGGCGATTGGCGCGACCGATTTTTCTTTGAGCTTCCTTGCTGGAAGCGTGGGCGTAGAAAGAAGCCGCATGGAAACTGCGAACCCGCTCGCCTTCGCGATAGAAGACATGATAAGCTTGGCGTTCACCGGTGGGCGTATCAGCGGCCCAGATATCGAGATTGCCGGCCTGAGCCGTGCGTTCGAGCCAAGGTCGATCGGCGGCTCCCAAATGTTTGAGAGCCGCGAAGCGATCGTAAAAATCGGCAAATTCACACAGTGCGATTTGGTCTTTGGCATCGATTTTCCGACACGAGGTCTGATCCTTTTTGGCGGCTTTTTTTATGTCGGCGGCGGTGAAGCCGTCCATTTGAGCCATCAGTGCATCGGCGGGCTGGGTCAGATCAATGATGCGAGTGTAAAAGGGGCGCCATTTGCCTTTGGCGGCGGGCCGCGAGCGTTGGCGGAAGATAATCCAGTCGACGGGCTCGGAAGTCGCCTCGTTGTCGAACCAGACTTCGCCTCGCGTTAAAAATCGAGATTGATAAATGATCATAAGCCGACCGTGGCGGCGCGTTCTTAAATGCAAACTTCTGAAATGGTGTAGCGGAATTTGCCTGAGCGGAGCGGGGGGAGTTCATCGCAGAACTCAAATTCAACTTTGCAATCCTCACCCATGGCGAGGCGGGAACGCCCGGCGATTTCGTCCAATTCCGCTGGCGGCGGTTTGCCGTTGGTGCTGACGATTCGGAACAAAATGCTGTTGTACGATTTTTGCACTACCTGGAACTTCCATACCCATGGCCGGAAATAAAGCAAGTGAGTGAAATACTCCCCATCGACCAATGTTTGATCGCTGCGGCGAAAGGTATCGACGGTCCGCCCGGACACGTGACTGAGCATTTGGACGCCCTCCGGGGCTTCGGACTGGGGAAGCAGCGCGCCCCGATCGCCAATCCAATAACGAACCAGCGGCATGGCGTAGTTGGTCAGGCAGGTGACTACAATGTTGCCCTCAGTTCCCGCCGGGACCGCGGCACCGTCCTCATCTACGATCTCGATGAAATTCGCCCAGGGCGGAGCCCAGAGACCCTTGAGTCCAGGCAACTCCCAGGCGATATCGCTGACTTCGCGCGAGCCGTAGAGATTGTAAACTTCACAGCGGAAGACCTGAGCGATTTTTTCCCTCATGAAAGGGTAGAGGGTGCCGGCGGAGGTCAAGACAGCCCGCTGTGGGACGACCGCAATTTGCTCGCGCTCGGCGAACCGGGCCAACTCGTAGACGGACTGAGCGTAAGCGACAATCAGGCGCGGACGCATCCCATTCAAAGCATCGACAAAACCTCGCATGCGTTCGGGGGACATAGCGAAAGCGTTCATCCAGGTTGTATTCGTGAGCCAATTGAAAAATCGTGCCTTGCGTGATTTCGTGCCTGATTCCAGGTCACGTTCGGAGCCCCAGAGCCGCACATGAGGCGCGCCCACGGGGCAACCCAGCTGATGATGAGCCAGCCACTGAATGGCCGCGCTGGCGTCGCGATATTCGTCATCCTGAATCAATCGCACCGGTTGCCCCGTTGAACCGCCGGACGTGTTTTCTTCGCAATTGCGGCAGTCGTTGTCCGTCGATTGCAGCCGGTGAAAGTGCTCCCGAATCAAATCCTTGGTCAGGAGCGGGAGTTTTTGAAGGCAGCCGCGCGGGTCACGATCAATTTCGTCCAATGAAAACTCCGCGAGCAGGTCCGCGTAGTACGGGACCATCGCATGGCAATGTCGCAGCAACCGCGATAAAGCGAGCGTGTTCGTCTCCGGGTTCAAGCCATCCTGATATTCGCGCCCGTACTGTTTGAGGAGCGCCGGAAAGCGATAACCCCGCAGCGTCGCGTAGGTCAAATAGGCATGTTTTTTCCAATTCATAGCTACGCTGCTTTAAGAGTGGTCCCGTTCGTCTGGCCGAGTTGGCGCCGCAGGACGGTCAGGGCTGTTTCACGGTGAATGGCGCAACGCAGAATATTTGTCCACAGCATGAATCTCTCTTCAGGGTACAGGCGGGCGACCGCGCCACTGTCGCGATTTAATCGGCGGAGCAGACGATTGTGGCCCAACATCGAACTCATGAAATAATGATGTCGCTCGGCGCAATATTTATCCCACTCCGCCTCGACGCGACCCGGCTCTTGAATGGCGAGCGAGCGTTCGCGCAACGTGTTCAAAAAGGTTTGATGCCGTTCGGGCGGCATCCTGAATGCGCCGGCCTCGGCTTCGGACTGTAGATAAGGGATGGGCTCCCACTCGCAGCTTAGGTCGTCATTGATGAGTAATCGAACCAGAAAGCCCTCGTGCCAGCTCTGCTCCTGACCCGGCGAATCGAAGATGAGGTTGCCCTGCCCATAGATAATGTGGCCGTTTTGGTAGCGTTCATAGCAGCCGGCGCAGTGCGAATGCTGGCAGATGACCATGCGGGCCCCTTGTTCAATCATAAAGCGGCTGGTGTCCATCTGCCCGGGCGTTGGGAAGGGATATTGCTCGATGCCGCTATGAAAGAGAACGATCAGAAAATCGTAACTGCCGCGAGACCGTTGGAGCGTTCGCACAAAGTGAATGGCATTGAGAGGATTTGCGCCCGGAGTATGGTCAGTCGCAATTGACCATTCCTGCTCGGCGATCGCCAATAAACCAACCCTTAGGTTTCCGACTTTCACGACGAGGATCTGCCCGGCTTCATCCCGATTACGGCCCGCGCCAAAGGTCAATAAACCTGCCCTCGAGCAGACGCGCAGTGTATTTTCGACTCCATTCGCTCCGTGATCCAGGACGTGATTGTTTGCCAAACCGACGCATTTGATGTGGCTGCTAACGAGGCCCTTGACGCAATCGCTCGGCGCTGCCAGCACCGGCCCGGTCTTGCGGATGGGGCTCGGCTCCTCGATCAGCGGGAACTCCAAATTTACGACCGCAAGGTCTGCCGCGGTAAACTCTTCTAACAAATCGTGAAATATTCCGGCCGCATTTCCCTCTTTGAAGAGAGATTGATCGCGTTCCGTCGGACAAACATCGCCGCCGATGAGGACTTTGATTTGTGACATGGCGTTATTTCCTCCCCGGAAGCATCCTGAGCACCATCCCCCGTTCCTCGGAGTTCAGGAAGAAACGATACGCTGCAGCGAGGTAAAAGATTGAAACGATGAAAGAAACACCGGCCAGTTGAATCCACCCGGTGATCGGGCCGAACCAGAGCACACCGCGACAGAGCAAAATCGTTCCGGCGGTGACGGCGACAATCAATCCCAACTGGCGGGCGAAACTCCCCCATGGTTTGCCAAGCACGTGCGCGGCATAGGCAGGGGTGAAGAAGACGTTTTTAGCCGTCAGCATAATCGCCCCGGCTGCGGCGATGCCATAGACTCCCCAGCCGACTGGTCCAGCCAGCAGCAAAGCAAGCCCGAGGTTGACCAAACCCATAACGATTGTGACCACGGCCGGGGTCTTCATCCGGTTGGCGGCCAATTGGAGTCCGAGCAAAGGAAGCACGGCGACATTGATGCACAGATGGGCGGCCATCAAAAAGAGAAGCGGGCTGAATTGACTGAACGCGGGGCCGAGCCACAGGCGCAGCAACGGCTCCGAGAAGCCGCACATGAGGCCGATAGGCAGTGCCAACATGAACCCCATGCACTTAATTGTCCGCCGCAAAAAGGCCATCAGGCCGTCGACATCGTTTCGGGCGAAGTAGTAGAGAACGGTGGGCGAAAAAACCGCGGCTATAGTCGTGCCGAGCAAGCGGATGAGATACGGCAATTGCAACATCGCTGCATATTGGCCGCTTTGTTCCGGGCCGAACATGCGGTTGGCGACCAGGACATCTATCTGGAGGTAGAGTATCGCGCCGATCTGGTTGATGACGACCCAACCGCCGGTGCTAGCAAGATTGCGCAGGATCTGCCGGTCAAAATCACCGGGACGAACACGCAGGGTAGGGGTCAGCACTTTCCATAACCAAATTGCGCCGAAAGTCGAAACGGCTGTGCCGCACAGGATTGCAAATCCAACAAAAGAGACGCGAGGCGCCAACACGTAAAAGAGCAGCACCACCAGACCGTAGCGGGTCAGTAATTCTGCGACCGCAACGAGGTTCCTGAGATCAAAGCGATTTCGCGAAAAGGACGATACATCGAAGGGGGTTTTTAATTCATTCAGTAGAAACGCCGCCGCCGTGCCGGCGAAGAGCCAACGAGCTTCGAGGGCGAAACCCGCTGGTATATTGATCAGGCGATCCAGGTATATGACGCCCAGAACGGCGGGCACCAATAAGACGACCGTGAGCGCGAGGCTTCCCCAGAAAGAAGTGTTAAAGATTAAATTTGCCCTCGAATGCTCCTCCTTCTCGAGCGCGATCGTCAAATATCGGCTAACTGCAGAATTGAGGGCCAGAGTGATCAACGCCATATAGGCCGTCAACGAACTCGCCAGCGGAATTAAGCCGTAAGCAGCCGGCCCCAGGTGGCGCACCAAAAATGGCACATACCAGACTCCTGCCAGCAGGCTTATTCCAAGCTGGCCCAGATTGGCGCCCAGATTGACAACATGCCGCGCACGACCCTCAGCGGGAGGCGACACGGATGGTGATGCGGCAACGGCGGCTGGCATGGAATGGATTTCGGAATCTACCTGCTAATGAACGAACCCCTCAACCTGGCTCTCTCCCCATCAGATGGGCGGGAAAAACAGTTCCTAAATCTCACAGACGCGCTTGGGAAAAGGCGATGAGACATGCACCGGTGCTACGTTTGCGGCCGCGCACCCTGCAATTATTTCCCGATAAAAATGCTCCAACTTTCCGGCGATCGTTTCACAGGATAATTCGTGAAGCTTTTCTGGGCAGTCGAGGCGTCGACGCCGGTCAAAAACCAACTCCAGCTTGTCAGCCAGAGCCACGGGTTCAGCCTCTGCCAGATGGCACCCTTCAATGCCCTCAATGCGCTCGGCAACATCGCCAACGTCCACAGACACAATCGGCAAGCCACAGGCGAGGGCTTCCTTGATAATTGTCGGCGAGCCCTCGTGTTTTGAAGTCAGCAAAAGGACGTCGGCGGCGTTGAGCCAATAAGGAACCTCGCTATTAGGAGTGCCCGAAAGCACATGGAATTTTACATGGCCGTGTTTCGCATCTAATAAACCGACTGCTGCTCGAGCCAACTCGGGGCGCTTAACCGGATCGCCTTCGCTGGTGGCGAAAAGAACATGAAAATAATCTGTTCGCCAACCGAGCCGCTCACGGCAATGACGCTGGTCCATTGGTTTAAATCGCTCGAGGTCGATGCCGCAAGGGATGACCTGAACTTTGCTGAGAGGAATTCGCTGGCCCAAAGCCTTCAACAAATGACGGGCAACAACGATGATCCCATTTGCTCGATCGGCGGCTTTGCGCGAACAATGCACGCCGTAATGCGAGATAAGCTTTCGTTTCAGTCCGGACCGATTTTCGCCGAGCACATCTGAGCCGTGAAAAGTGACCACCGTGGGTGGTAAACCGCGCTGCCTGGTGACCCGGTCAGCCATAACACCGCCATACATGATGTGCACGAGGTCTGGCATGAAATCAGCCAACTCGCGTTCGAGCATCGGCGCGATTCGGGAATAAACCGAAGCTCCTTGTTTCCTGCGGTCGACAAACATGACTCGGACCTCCATTGCGCGAGCCAGCAAGCCCTTGATTTGTTGCTCGATGAAGACACCGCTTGCCGGGCGCTCCGGTGATGGATACATGTTTGTGACCGCCAGTATTTTCACTGACTAATTCTCCTCGTCCTCGAAAAATAGCCGCGGAGTTTAGGCGGCAGCAGTCACTTTGGGACGCCACCGATATTCATCCCGATAACGCGAGTAAGGATGATATTCGAAAGGCGAAGACAGGGCGCGGTTGAAAATCAGGCCGAGCACGCGCGCGTGGCGTTGCCTCAGTGCGTCCAAACCTTCGCGGACCATTCGCGCGGAGGTAAAAGTGCCGCGGACGATGTAGAGGACGCCATCGACACTGGTCGCGAGAGTGGCTGCATCATCGGCGGCAAGCACTGGAGGCGAATCCAGAATGACATAATCGAAGGGCGAGTGGACCTCGCCGAGAAAGTCATTGAACTCTGAACGCAAGACCAGTTCACCCGGTTCGGAGCAGGCACAGCCAGCGGCAAGGAATGAGAGATTTGGAATTGAAGTACCGTTAATAGCGTCGGCAGGAGGAATTTCGCCAATCAAAATCTCGGCCAAACCCGGGCTGCTGGCCAGGCCAAAATGCCGGTGCAATTTGGCCTTGCGCATGTCGCCATCCACGAGCAGGACGCGAGCACCGCCGACAGCCATTGTCGCTGCCAGGTAGAGCGCGACGGTGGATTTGCCTTCCCGCGGAACCGAACTGGTAATCAAAAGCGTCTTTGGACGAGCGCCATTCTGATTCATGAAGTAAAGAGCGGAACGAATGCTGCGGAATGACTCAAGAAATTCAAATTTTTGGCCTGCGAGAATCTCCGGACGCATTGGAGTGTGTTGTTTTCCGATGCGCACGTCCATAACCTGCCCGAGGACTTTTTCAGGAAAATCTTCAGCCAATTCACTTGAAGAGGCGAAGCGATCGTCGAACTTGCCCAACAGCCAAAGCGCGCCGGCACCGCACAAGAGCGCGGCAACAAAGGCCAGGCCCATGTTTCGCAAACCCATGTGGACGGGAGCGCCGAATGAAGCAGCCTCCAGGACCGCAACGTTTTCCTGGTCGACGGATTTGCCGACATCGACAGTCGAAATCACTTGCAGAAGTCGGTCGTAGGCGGCCTGGGTGCGCTGCACATCCTGGCGCAAACGGTCGTAATCAGCCATTTTGCGACCAGCATCAACCGTCTTGCCTTCCCATTCATTGAATACCTTGGACAAATTCGTGACTTCCAATTGGAGAGCTTCGCGGCGATTGGTCAACTGCTTCATCGTTTCTGTACGTGAAATCTCGGTCATCTTTTCCTGCGCAGCGATATCCTGGTCCAATTTCTGAATTTTGGGATGCATCGGACGCAGAGCCTTGGAAAGCTCCTCGCGTTTGGCTTTGAGCATTTGAATCTGCTGGTTGGCGCGATACAAATCGGCCTGTGCGCCGCTAAGACCTGCCATCACATCCTGTGGCTGGGCGTCTCCCGGGGCAGGTTCTGTAGCCATGGACCCGTTTTGATGGCCCTTGGCATTGAGCTCGACCCATTGGTCAGGCTGGATCATTTGGAGCAGTTGCAGTTCGGTCTTTAGCGTTGCCAACTGCCGGTTGAGCAACGCCAGATAATTCACTGCGCCGTTTCCCTGGTCCTGCAGAAAAACAACATTGTTGGACATCTGAAACTGATAGACCTTTTCCTGCTGTTGTTTTAACTCGTCGGCCAACCCACTCACGTCACGTGCTAATCCAGCAACCGCGCGATCCGATGTCTTTTCGCGGCTCTCCTTTTTAAACTTCAGATATTCAGCCATGAGCGTGTTGAGAAAGAGCTGTGTCGACTCGGGCTCGGAACCGCGGGCGTGCAACTCGAGAATGCTGCTCTTTGAGGACTCAGCTACTCTCAGTTTGAACGGAAAAGCTTCGTCAAGCGCCTTTCTCGTTTTCGCCGAGCCGAACATACGGCGCAACACATCCAGCGGACCTTGAGCCGGTTTCAACGAAACGGTTTCGGGGATTTGATTTCGCATGGTGGCCAGCGCGCGATCCTGCACCGAACGGCTGCGAATCAAATCGGCCTGGGTGCCCAGAAAGTTAACCAGTTCCTCGGTGTAAAGACGTCCCTCGGACAAGTCGAGTTTGCCGGTGAGCCACATCCTGGCATCCGACTGATAAGTCTGCGGAGTGGCCCGGGTCAGGAGATACGCCGGCACCATTGCGCCCAGCGCGATCAGCACGAGCACCCAGGCGTACTTGCGCAGCAATAATTGGTGTCGATGCAGGTTGACGTAGAGCCGCGACGTGACCTCAAAGCGGTCGGCCGGGCCCATGAGGTCCAGCGATTGCGGGACCAACGCCTGATTGCTGCCTTGAGTCGGTTTGTTTGAATCTTTGTCTGTCATTTCACCCTCACCATTTGAAAATCCGTTCCTGAACGACGATCAAGTCGCCCGCCTGTACAATCAAATCCTGGTCCAATTTGCCTTTCTGCAGGACCTCCTGGACGTTGATAGTGCGTGTCTCCGTTTGACCGTCCTTTTTGCGGATTAATCGAACATTCTTTTTATCAGAGAAGTCAGTAAAGCCTCCTGCATTGAGAATAGCGCGGCTGACCGTAATCGTTTCTCCAGCAGGAACATCGAAACCGCCACTGTTTCGAACCTGGCCAGTAACGTAAACTTTTCCCGTTGCCCGCGTCTTATTGATCACTTCAGCCGACATCATTACGGTTGCGCGGTAGTAGAGATCCTTTTCGAGCATGCCTTTAACTTCTCGCGCGAGATCCATGCAGGTTTTTCCCGCGGCGTGGACGAGCCCAAGATAAGGCACTTCCAGATCACCCGAATCGGTGATTAGCAACGATTTGGGTTCGTCCTGGTCCTCAAGTACGCGGTAAGTAATGCGATCGCCGGGCCCGAGTTTTTGCCGGCTGTCCAGCGTGTCCATCGAGCGAATGCTTTCTTTCACCCGCAGACTTTCCTGCAAAAAGACCGATTGATTTGTGTACTCCGCCGCCTGTGAACTGCCGCACAGCGCGAGCGAAAACGCTAAACTTGCAATGAAACCACTACGCATATCTTCAATATCTGAAAGTTAGATCCAAACTGACGAGATTCCGGTGAAACGTTCGATCGCTGAACTCGGAATCTTTGTAGAAAAATTCGTAGCCGACACCGGCGCGGAAGTGCTTGTGAAATTGATAGCCGACATGGCAGCCGGCTACGTAATCATTGTATTTTTCTTCGAAAGTGCCTCCGAATTCGCGTGAGATATTCACCGAGCCATAACCTTCGAGGGAAATATTCTTCACCACGTCGGTGATGATGGAATAACGCACATAGGTTGTTCTCAAATTGTTCGCATTATCTCCGGGGAGCGTTTCGTGCCCGGCGCCCAGCGAGTGTGTGAACCATTTGGTTTCCTGGGAGAGTCTGCCATAGACATAATAATCGCTGAAATTATTGCCCGGAGCGGCAGTGCTATCAAATCGGGCTAACTCGTAGCCGCCCCCTGCTCGCGCGACGATGCCCTTGGGCAGCTTCGCTTCGAAGAACGGGCCGCCTCGCCCCCGCCAATTGTCGTTGAGGGTTGTTTCTGTATCAAAGTTGTTGTAGCTCCCCGTACCTTCCAAACCGGTTCTGGTTCTGTCCCCGAGGAGGTAATTTCCCGTTAATCCAAACAATTCTGAGGCGCGGTCCAAATACTTGAATCGCTCAGTCGTGGAAGTGAAATTTTCATGATCGTAACTACCCGTCAGAATTACCTTATTAAGATCCCAGTCGACGGTCGCGCCTGCGAAGTTATTCAGCCGATCGAACCGGGCTACATCATTAAAGTTGTAGAAGCGAGTCTGGTTGGGAACCTGTTGATCGAAAGTAAGGGTTTGCTGATACGTAAATTTGTCGTGAATTTTGATTCGGAAATCGCCGACGAAAAGGTAGAAAGCCAGTTCCGAATCGGGACTAACCAACGGGGCATCGCCGTTGAGACTGTGATTCTTGGTAAAATATTCGTAACCCAATCCGACGGACAATCTGAGTGAATTGAAATGGCCGATGGGCAGCAGGGCCGCCAAATCAATCTCGGGATTAATGATGAAATCGTCCTTCTTATCTGTCCCGGATGAAAAGACGTTGTCCGTGTAGGCCGCGCCGAGGCGCGCCTGAGTTTGGAAACGGAGTTCGCCGACTCGAATGTTGTAATCCTCATTGGTAAGGGCGCGCCTGAGTTCTTGCGCGGCATGTTCTCCCGCGAGCGATTCTCGTGGCTCGGATAATGGTTGAGCAAACGATTGAGGAAACGCTTGAAACGATTCCGGTTGCCCCGCCGCCTCACGTGATATTCCCGCGCCGAGGCAAAACAATAAAACGGCCCATGTCGTCACCAACCCAGGATTTCTTCCCACGAACACCATATTGACCCTTTCCCTTATTCGTTGTTTGAAATGCCGGCATGAACTTAAGCCGGTTGGTGGTTCCGAGGTTCATATTCAACTGAATGATCAATAGTCGAACGAATTCACTGTGCCGTTATTTCCTGGTTTTAGGCAAGAGGACAAATACGTTAAAAGTCGGCCCGGTTGGCGGGGGTGTTCGCAAGGCAGCCATTGGTTTGGCGACCGTCAGGCCGGTCATCGGCAATTGGAGCGGCTGGCCATCAAAAGTTCCTGTGAGCACGGGTGGTGAGAAAAAGTCTGCGGCATTTCGCACTTCGTACTTGGTCCCGACGTCAAGGACTGAATGGACGTCCACAGCGACCTTGGGCGAATTATCCCAATTATAAATAACGATATTGGCGCGGCCTGGTTCATAGCGATTTGAATGCACGAAGATTTTCGTGCCGCTCAATCGGCCAGGACTGCAGGAGCTGGATAAGTCGAACCCGGTGTTTTTTTTCCAATCCGCAAAGTTGCAGTCACTTGAACTGCATCGAAATTTTTCCCGATTCGAGGATTGATAGCAGTTGTTATCCCAATGGCCGGTCACTTTCGTCAAATTCTGCAGCAATTCGACTGCGGGGTCGGAATTTTGAGGTGCGACGAAATTCCCTGAGGCGGTTATGTTGCTCCAATTGTTGAGCGCTACACCTTGAGGCCAGTAATTGCTGCAAACCACAACACTGCCGTTCATACCCTCGCGGCCGATCTGCACCTGACTGAGGGTGATTGGGTCGCCGGTCATGAATCCCATGTTGTTTTTCAGCACGATTTTGTCTGCGGCTACGGCAGGGCTGTCTATACCGAATATCCAGTCCCGGGATGGTCTGACTTGCTGGAGTGTGCCCGCTCCGAACGCCACGTTTCCATCCACTGTGAAACTACGCAGCCAGGAACCTTCGCTGTTGGCGTACAAATGAAAGTTCACGCCGGTACAGTTAAATCCGATGCAGTCAGAAATTTCCCCCGGGCCTTGCAAATAAAAGCTGTGGCCTTCGGCGTTGTCTGGTGATGCCCAACCCACATTGTAAACGATGCAGCCATAGATCAGAGTGTTGGTCGCTTCGCTGGAGGTATAAAAGGCGCTGCGGACCGTGTCGTGGACCACGAGATTGATGAAATTATAATTGGGCGCATACACAGAAATGCCTGCCTTAAAACTGGGGAGATCCGTCGGATTGAAACCCACGCCGGTCTGGGTGCTCACACGGCCAGCTTGACCGCTGTAAAATTCAAAATCTCGAAAGCTGACATAGCCGATGCTGTCCCAAAGTGTCAACGAACCCACGACCTGGGCTCTTTGGCCCGGCATTTGACGAAAAGTAATTGGCGCGCCGGGTGCGCCATGGATTTTTGTGTCCAGGGTGCCAATCGGATAGAAACCCTCGTGGAGCCAAAACGTGTCTCCAGGTTTACCCACCGAACCAGATAACGCAGTCACGAGATCATATGGCTGGTCTTCCGCACCTGAACCGGAGGAGTACCCATTTGGAGCGACATGCAAATTCGCAGCTTCGGCGCTTCCCACGATAAAGAAAGCCACCGCTGCCATTCGCCAATGTGACGCGAGGGGTTGCGCCATCGAAATTCAGGGGCCCGCGATCGTCGGCGTCTCTTTTGCGGCACTCAGCATCCGATGCGCAGCGACCCGACGCTTAAAAATGATTGAGCTCAAGCGGAACTCGGTCGGCAATGGCCGGCCCAAAACATCTAACAGAATTTCAACGCGCTCGCGGGCCGGAAGCACGCGCACGATAACTCCTTTCTCTCCGTGGAAAGGTCCGTTGTAAATTTCGACTTCATCCCCTTCCAAAGGCGCGTCGGTAAAAACAACCTCAGCGTGCTCAAGTAGAGTCTGGCGCAGTTCCTCGATGACATCGTCGGGAATGGTCGCGATGCGTTGGCCGAAATGCAGAACGGTTTTCACCGAGGGCGTGTGCCTGACTCGCTCGAGAGATGTTTCGATAACAAAACGCGCAAACAGATAATTGACGAACAGCGATTCGGTGCTGCGCATTCGCCCGCGGCGGGTCTGCCGTTCGAGGCGCAATTGAGGATTGAAGACTTCGACGCCGGGAACGTGGCTCAATTGGGCCGCCGCGATATGTTCGTGTTTGGGATGGGTCCGAATGCAGGCCCAAACAGCGTCAGACGAGCGTTCAACTGCCTCTGAAGTTTTTTCGATGTCGGCCGGATAGATCATGCAATACTTACGATTTTTGAGAGGCTGTTCAGTCTAAATTTTCGGCGCAAAGCTCCGCACATGGTTCGGAAACCACTTTTCTGCAAATTTCATTTTCTGCCCTGACTGGCCCCGCAGTTTTTTGAAAACGTGCCCGTTTTACCGATGCGATTTACGTGCATGATTCGCAAACTCGGTCCCAGACTACTTCAGCGCCCCCCCTGTTTGAATGGGGCAACCTACCCGCCTCACTTTAACGCGCTCCTACCGCAAAGGTCCCTTATGAAAGGCAGGAAATGAATCGTAAAATGCTCACTTTGCGATCGGGTTTTCATCCCATTGAAAGCGCGGAGTGCAGTCGAGAGAATAGGCACGAAAAAGCTGAAGTTTCAGAAGATTGATGAATAGTCGTACACGATTCCCGGAACTCGATCTGGTCCGATTTCTGGCGGCTTGCGCTGTGATGCTGTTCCATTACACGTATCTTGGGCCGCAAAACCATCTCTGGTCCGGGTCCTTTCCATTCCTTGCCCAGATTTCCAAATACGGATACCTCGGAGTGAATGTGTTCTTTATTCTGAGCGGTTTTGTTATTCTTCTGACCGCTTACGACAAGGATGCAATCGCTTTCACCGTCGCTCGAATGGTTCGGCTTTATCCCGCTTATTGGATTTGTGTGACTCTTACCGCTACTGCCATCGTACTGACTGGAACTAACCACGACCCCATCACTCTCCGGCAATACGTGGCGAATCTGACGATGGTTCACGGTTTCGTCGGAATTCGGGATGTTTCCGGTGTTTACTGGACGCTGGCAGTTGAGTTGCAATTTTATTTCCTGATTTTTCTTGTGCTTTTGATCGGGCAGATTCGAAGGCTGGGCGGTCTGCTCGGAATGTGGTTGTTCGCTTCAATCGTTTTGTCCATTCGGGAACCGCGCGGAATTGCGCATTTCTTGCTATTTCCGGAATGGAGCTCTTATTTCATCGCTGGCGCGATGCTTTTTCTCATTCACCGTGAAGGGGCTAGCCGATACAAACTCTCCGTGGTCGGAGGGTGCTATATCTTATCGACGGCTTACGCAATCAGGTTGCTGCCTTTCGGCGGGGATAAATTGGAAGCGGAGTTCAGTGCGCCAATCATAGCTTCATTCCTGGCGGTAGCTTATGCGGCCTTTACCTTCATTGCGCTGAGACCGAGGGTCAGTGGCGGCTCAAATCCTTTTTACATGCTGGGGCTCATTACCTATCCGCTATACCTGCTGCATCAGGACTGTGGTTTTATATTGCTTCGTTTGGCACCCACTGCCGTTAACCAATTCGTGCTGTTATTCGCCGTGATGGTTGCAATGATTGCGCTCTCGTGGTTGGTTCATATCGGGCCGGAGAAATGGTTGGCCTCAAAACTTAAATCCGCGCTGGTGAAGCCAGAAAAGGCAGCAATTTCAATCCAATCGCTTCTCGCGGAATGCCTGCGCGGTTCGAGCCTGAAAAAAGCCATCCCAACTGCGTCCATCCCGTCTGTAGTGCCGGTGACCGTTTCCACTGGCGCTGCAAAGACGCCCACAATTCAATCCTCGGCGGCGAATCAGCGGGTCACAACCGGCAACGGTACGCTTTAGCCTTTTCTTTTGGACGAACGCTTTGCGGCGATAGCCGGTATGCGCTAATCATTGCGCGGCGAAGCGTCGGCTCATCCACATTTTCCAGGTGAACCTGGGTTGCGCCATTCCGTCCCCAAGCGCCTTTCACAGGCGTAAATGCATCCGGGAAATCCTGACTGAAAGACTGTTGTTGGTCCGCAGGGAGTTTGACCATGCCGCAAGATTGGTTTGGATAACCGAGCGTGGCGAAAATTTTGCCAGCCACGCGAAAATCGGGATGGTCCATGTGCGAGTTCTCAGTTGCCTCAGGCATGCTAAGAGCGATTCGGCGAAAA
>JGI1027J12803_100624289_pt1 | contig 16981 bp, 17 predicted proteins | sample IowNatreferecore_FD_12803 | JGI IMG/M metagenome (IMG submission 12803) | reverse complement strand
CAATCCGAACGAAAAACAAAAAAGAACCTAAAATCCAGATCCGTAAGTAAATACCGAAATCCAGTCCGAAAAACCAACCCCTGAATCGTACTTAATCAAAATTATCGGGCAGCCCTCTATGAGTGGCTGCTTTTCGATTTTATACCTGGTATATACAATCATACAAATTCGTAAACCCCTTAACGGCGTAATCCTCTTGTACAAAAATTTCTTATTTAACTTTGATTGAACACAGCGATACGATACCTGACACCATTTAAATATGAGTATGACAAAGGGATTAATCATTTGCATCAGCTTCTTGTTTTTATCGGGTACCTGTAAAAGCCAGACTTCAGCAGGGTCTGCCGAAGATCAGCGCACATTAGGGGAAACCAGGGAAGCAATTTGGAAAGGATTTGCAAAAGGGGATGTGACGGCCGTCCTGGCATTACATCATCCGGATGTGGTAAAATATTTTGGCGGAAAAAATATTGTGAAGGGACATGAGGGGCTGAAGAAACAACTGACAGATTTATTTAATTATGCAAATGTTGAATTTATTCAAAACGATATTGAGAGTACTATATTCAATGGGAACACCGTCGTAGAAACCAGTATTTATGGCATCCGCCTGGTTCCGAAGAACGGGGATTCCACCAGTGTTATACACGGCCGTTCCATGGTTGCCTATATCCGCTATAAAGACAGTCCGACAGGCTGGGCTTCCCTTCGGGAAATGACACAGGAAGCGCCGGAAAAAAACAAGTAAAAGGCATAAACTAAATTTTTTAGTATAATAATTGCTACATATATTAGCAGTCCAAATTCATTAATCAGTAAAACTTATTTTATGACAACGGAACAAATCGCCGGGCGGTTAAAGGAACTCTGCGACCAGGGACAATTCGAACACGCACTCAAAGAGCTTTTTTCGCCGGATGCGGTAAGTATTGAACCCCATGAAACACCTGATTTTGCGCGGGAGACGAAGGGCATGAATGCTATTCTCGCCAAAGGAAAGAAATGGAACGAAATGGTGGCTGAACAACATGGCTTTGAGATTTCCGCACCACTGGTAGCAGAGGATTCATTTGCGCTGACAATGCACATTGACGTCACGATGAAAGGTCGCGGACGAATGAATCACAGGGAGCTTTGTGTTTACAGGATCAGCGGCGGAAAAATTATCTCTGAGGAGTTTTTTAATTAGCCGTTCCCGGCGATTTCGAAAACATGGAACAGCTGCCGGGAGGCGGCTGTTCCTGTTTTTTATGGATGAAGTATTATTTCCGGCTCGCAGATTTACTGCGAAATCTAATAGTTGATTTTCAGAAATTTCTTAACTTGACTAAAATCGAAGTTATGAGTGAAGAAAAAGCAATACTGGCCGGCGGATGTTTCTGGGGCGTGGAAGAATTGATCCGCGAACTCCCGGGCGTTAAATCAACTGTTGTTGGTTATTCAGGCGGCGATGTAAAAAATGCAACATACAGGAATCACGGTACACACGCCGAAGCGATTGAAATAATTTTCGATCCTGCCAAACTCTCATACCGGAAGCTCCTGGAATTTTTCTTTCAGATTCATGACCCGACAACAAAAAACAGGCAGGGAAATGACCGCGGTACTTCTTACCGCTCCGCCATATTTTATATGAGTGACGAACAGAAAGAAACGGCAAAAAAATTAATCGAAGAAATAACGGCTTCACATAAATGGCCCGGCCCTATCGTCACCGAAGTAGTTCCTGCTTCTGATTTCTGGGTTGCTGAAGAGGAGCACCAGAACTATCTGCAAAAGCATCCTTATGGTTACACATGCCACTATATAAGGCCCGAATGGACAATGGACGAAAAACACCAATCAGTGTAGTGCGGTAAATGACCTTTATCACCCTGCTCACTGTTGTCCACCGTAAATAGAACGTCTCATTACCGCCTTCCTTGAGGATTATCATGTTCAGATCTAACGAAAATCATGGTCGTACACGGCCCGGGTAAGTAGATTTGAAAAAAGATAATTATGAAAGGCGTTATTATTTTTAAAGGGAAATACGGCGCAACCTGGCAGTATGCTGATTGGCTTGCTTCAGCGCTTGACGTACCCGCGATGAAAATAGACCGTGTAACCGGAGAGAATTTGTCGAAATATGACTTTCTGGTAATTGGCAGCTCTGTATATATTGGAAAATTGCTGATCAAAGACTGGCTGAAACAAAATTTAGCTTCCATTCAAAATAAGAAAATCTTTTTGTTTATCGTTTGCGGAACATCGCCGGGAGAAAAAGATAAATTGAATAAAATTGCAGAAGATAATATTCCTGGAGAAATCAGGACTAAATGTGCTGTTTACTTTCTTCATGGGCAAATGATCAAAAAAAATCTTACCTGGTCAGACCGTTTGATGCTTAGGCTGGGCTCCCTGCTGGCCAGGAACCCGGAGGATAGAAAAAATATGTGGGAGGATTTTAATGACGTAAAAGAAGAGAATATTCTTCCTTTAATACAAAAAATAAAAGCTTTTTGTTTAAGCGCGGATCCTCACGGCACGTTGATAAAAGAGGTTCCTCACTAAAACTCCTGATTATGAAAACGGTCGGAAAAATCGGTTACTGGTCGGCGATCCTGTCCACGATATTTGCAATTGGTTATTCGGTCCCCCAGATTTTTTCAACCCTGAAATTAATCCCGCATCCACAGGATCTTGTATGGTTATTTGTCCCGTCCCTGTTTTTAGCACCCGCGTTTTTGATTGCCATCATTTGCCTTCATTATTATAGTGATGAAAATCTAAAAATATGGACGGCGTTGGGAGTAGCGTTCGCTCTATTGTATGCCGGTGATATCAGTTTGGTTTATTTTACCCAGCTTACGGTGATTATTCCGCAACTATTAAAAAATGAAATAACAGAAACACATGTTTTAGCCTTTCACAGCAAATCTTTTTTGATGGCTGTTGATTGCCTTGGATATTTCTTCATGAGCCTGTCCACTTTTTTTGCTGCCTTTGCATTTTCAAATGTCAAATGGCTCTTTCGCGGTTTATTATATAATGGATTGCTTCTGCCGGTACTTGTCCTTGCATTTTTTTATCCTGTATTTTACTATGTCGGCGCTTTGTGGATGATCACCTTTCCTGTTGCCATGTTGAATACGGCGAGACTGTTCAGGGAAAAATTGCCGGACACATGGCATGTCAAAGCCCTTGACGCGGAAGGGCAATTCCTCAAAAGCTGAATGGAGAAAAAAAACAGGGATAAAATTCTGTTGGCGATGAACGAACTCAAAAATTACCTGGTCCCGTATATCATATCGAATACCTTATCGATATTGTGCATACTGGGAGCAATGCGAAAGCCAACTTGGACAAGGATATTTTTAGCATCTTTCTTTTTGTGGGCAAGTTATATCAACTCATTTTCCGCTATTAAATCTCCCGAAATTTATCTTGACTATGGAAGGCTCAGCGATGTTCCCGTTTACAAGAACTTTATCTATGGGTTTTTTTCAAGGCATATCAGGCAGTTCATCATCCCCGTGGCAATTGGACAGTTTTTTATTTTTCTCGGACTGGTATTAAATAAAATCTGGACGAGGCTCGCCTGCATGGGAGGAATTTTATTCGGACTGGCAATTGCCCCATTGGGAGTGGGCTCGGCATTTCCTGCCACAGTTTTAATGGGTATTGCCTTTTTTATATTGCTCCGAAAATATGAACATGATTTTATTTGGAAATGGAGGCAATACGGAATACCACGAAGCAGGCTGCACTCGTATTAACGGGCCATCCCGACTGGATTCAGGGAATATAAGCGATGCAATCCATTTCAACTAGGGAGTTTCCGGGAACACCGCCTTTCGCAACAGCAACCGTTGTACGGACAGGAGGCTTGCTTCCAAAGCGGCCCCTGTAAACCGAATTCATGCCATCATAGTCTGCGATATCATTCAAAAAGACCGACACCTTTAAAACATTGTTCATGGAAGATCCTGCCTTGACCAGTTCTTTTTCGAGTGACTGCAACACCGTTTCGGTATGTGCCTTAATATCTCCCTGATAGTGTGCGCCCTGGCCGGCGATGAAAACCAGGTTCCCGTATTTAGTGGATGCTGAAAAGAGCGGAGCTTCCTGGTCGTACACCACACCGGAAACTTCTGCCTGTGTTTCTCCCGGATTATTTTTCGCCTTCGCCCATGACTGCAAACCTGCAAAACCCAATACAGACAGGGCAAATTTTTTCAGCATCGATCTTCTTTCAGATTTCATGATTAGTCGTTTTAATTATTAACTATTAACTATTAACTTTTTCTCTCAAGTCGACAATGGCGGTCCGCCCGGTACAAAAATCGGTATATGCTCATCCTTGTACATATAACGGGAAGCAGTGAACGGGACCGTGCCATATTCAACCATATAAACGGATCCTTTAATGGTATCTCCGGCGACCTCACCCGTAAAAATAAAATTGATCCGGTTGGCGACATCACCCTCTGTGCTTTTCATTTTAATAGTGGTACCCTCCATGGTTCCGAAAATATTCTGTGTGGCAAAAACGCCTGAATGAATGCCTTCAACGAAGTTTCCATTTTGCTGTAGCACCCAGGTATATTGGGATTTACTGCTGTAATATTCAATGGTCAGGTTCCACCTTCCCGAAACAGAGGATGAAGGCGCTGTCATGGAACTTGGTTTTGGATTTCTCTTTTTTGATAAGACGGCATATATTCTTTCGGAAACGATTTTGTCTTCGCCGGGCTGCATTTGTCCGGCATTGACCCGGATCGCTGTCATCGCAGGTTCAGCCGCGTTGTTTTTACGGGGTTCAATCGCAACCGCGATGCGTGGTTTATTACGTCCCAGTTCCTCGGCCGCATCTTCTGCAGTTATATTTAATTCCAGCGGATTCCAGGAGATTATCAAAACTGGTGTATGGTTGTTCAGTCCGGCGGGCTCACGCAATTCCGTTTTTACTGTACTCAGGGTTGAAAGTTTTTTAGAAATCATTTCCAGGTAACCGAGCCATGTTTTCCATTGTGCCTTGTGGTCAAAACTTGCCCATACTTCGATGGCTGCCAGCGCACCGATCATTTCTTCCCGGCCCACTTTGTTATCCCTTCCAGGCCCGTGATGCGGAGAACCCGCCTGCCAGGCAGACTGAATGATATCTTTCTGGCCCAACACGATGCCGGCGCACTGTGGTCCGCAGAGTGCTTTCCCGCCACTGTATACTACCACATTAGCTCCGTTTACCAGGTGCCCGCAGGGAATGGTAAGGTCTTCTGCGGCGGCGTCCACCAGGAAAGGAATATTTTTAGTCCTCGTAAGTTTTGCGATCCCTTCCACGCTGAAATGACTTTCATCTCCGCTGCCATCGGAGAGAAAATATACCATGGCGGTGCGTGAATTTAGTGCGTCGCCCAGCTCCTGCATACTATCCACGGTAATGATCGTTACACCGATGATCCGGATGGCATGATCATATACGTTCCGGGACGGGCGTGGTATCACCACTTCGGTTTTTTCAAAATTACTGAGGTCGGGTATACGCACCAGCTTTTCCGGATTGCCACCCGTTACGCAGGCAGCGGTTACATGTTTCATTCCCGCCGCACATCCGGATGAAATCATTCCCCATTCGGCATGGGTAATTTCAGCAAGTCTTTTACCGATCCCTTCCGCCAGTTCATCATACTGTACAAAATTTTTTGCTGCTGCATCCATGGCCGCACGCACCGCATCCCGTTCCCGCGAACCGCCGATGATCGTATAGGTTCCCATACAATTGATAATAGGTTCAACCCCGATGGATTGAAATGGCTCGGAACCATAAATGGATGGCCCCTTGAACGGCGGAATTCCCGAACCGGCAAGCACCCGCCCGGCAGGAAATGCAGACGCCGCTCCCAATGGCAGAATGGAAAGTCCTTTAAGTATATCCCGTCTTTTCATCTGTATTTTTTAATGACGATAATGCCCCATGCGTAAAAGCATGATCTTACGAATATAAGAAATACCGGACGCCGAATACCGATACTGCCGCAGGCTTTTCGGGACCGCCTGACATGATTGAAGGCGAATCGAAAGTGGATGAATGTTCTTTTAAGTATAAAATCAGGAATTTTGGTAGGAAAATCCGTAATCCGTCTACCTGCTCGGGGCAATGATCTACACGATATTCACTTATGGAATCAACAGGATGGTTATCAAATAAAAATTTAAAATTTAAAAATTGTTTGAACCTGCAGTTAATTATTGTTTTTCTTTTTTTCGGGAGAAGAATAGGGTCATTTTCAGTAAATTTAGATCACGGAACAGCGTGTTCATATCTGTAGATCAGTTCTATAAATTTCAACAGCAATGAAACAGGTTTCCAGGCGCAGTTTTATCAGGAATGCAGGGGGAACAGGCCTTGCGCTATGGATGGGAATTTCCACCAGGGGCTTCGCGGTCAAAACTACAAACATATCCTTAGCGAGGAATTTTACGCCCTATATTTTTGTCGAATCAAATGGAAGCATAACCATTTTCAATACCAAACCGGAAATGGGACAGGGAACTTTTCAATCCATTCCGGCTCTGATTGCTGAAGAGTTCGAAGTGTCTCTCGACACGATCACTATTAAAAATACAAACGGGGAGAAGGAATTTGGCAACGGGCAGCGCGCGGGCGGTTCTGCATCGGTCAGAACAGGCTATACCGATTTGAGAAAGATCGGCGCTTCAGCAAAAGAAGTTTTTGTAAAGGCGGGAAGTATAAGATGGGAAGTTGATATCACAACCTGTTATGCAGAAAATGGTAAAGTGATTCATAAACCCACGAACAGGAGTTTTACCTACGGCGAGCTGGTGGAAGAAGCCGCAAAATTAGAATTACCCAAAGAACCGAAACTCAAGGACCCCCGGGATTTTAAAATACTGGGTAAATCCGCCCGGCGGCCAGATGTGCCTTTGAAAACCTGTGGCAAAGCCGAATTTGGTATCGATGTCCGTATACCAGGTATGTTATATGCCACGGTGGAAAGGAGCCCGGTTATCGGCGGGACCTTAAAAAGTTTTGATGCCAGCGATGCATTAAAACTGAAAGGGGTTGAAAAAGTCATCCCGGTGGAAAGGATAATAGGCAGGTATTCTTCGGTCGGCGTAGCTGTGATTGGAGATTCCTACTGGACTGTCATGAATGCCCGCAAAAAATTAAAGATCGAATGGGATAATAAGGGGTATGAAACTTTTAGTTCTGTTGCATACGAAAAACATTTGCGTGAGCTGGCCAAAGAAGAAGGTCTGATTGATAAAAATATCGGTTCTGTTGATTCCCTCGACCTGTTGCCGGAGAATACGATCGAAGCTTTTTATGAGACACCCATGGTGGCACATCATCCATTGGAAATCATGAATTGCATAGCGCAAGTGCAGGGCGACATGGTGGAAATTTGGACCTCCACGCAGGTACCCAGTTCCATTACAGGGAACGCCGAAAACAGCTTGTTCAAGTTTATCGGATTCAAGCCTGAGAATATTAAACTGCATTCCTGTTTTATCGGTGGCGGATTTGGAAGGAGACTGAATATTGACTATGTGATCGAATCGGTAAATATTGCAAAAAATTTCAGCAAGCCCGTTAAACTTATCTGGTCCCGGGAAGATACTACTGAACAGGGTCCGTTCAGGCCCATGACTTTTTCCCAATTGAAAGGCGGCTTTTCAAAAGAGGGAAACCTCGTTGCTTTCCAGCATAAAGTGATCAGCCCTTCTTTCATGGAAGCCCGGAGCAGCAGCTATGATAAGACTAAAGTGGATGGCATCATGGTGGAAGGAATTGGCGAACAGGCTTATGAAATTCAGAATTTAAAAACCTCCTGGGTCAGGGCGGATTATCATGTTCCGATCGCCGCCTGGAGATCGGTTACCAGCTCTACGGTCGCCTTTCCCCACGAATGTTTCATCGATGAACTTGCTTACAAGGCAAATAAGGATCCGATGGATTTCCGCCTGTCACTGCTATCCAAACCATCCGACCTGAAGCGGGTTTTATTAAAGTTGAAAGAATTTTCGCGCTGGGACGAACAATTATCAAAAGGCAGGGGACGCGGCGTGGCGCAATGGGAGTTTTTTGCAGGACTCTGTGCCCAGGTGGTGGAAGTCACTTACCGCCCGGACAAATCGATCAAGGTTGATAGAGTCTACGCTGTCATTGATCTGGGCGAAGTGGTAAATCCGGATAATGTAAAGAACCAGGTGGAAGGCGCGATCGTGATGGCGCTGGGAGCGGCAACCAAGCCGGGAATAACACTGGAAAACGGTAAAGTGATGCAGCATAATTTTTACGACAACCCTATGGTGCGGATCAATGAAATGCCGGAAATCGAAGTGCTCATTCTTACGGAAGGCGGAAAAGTGAAGGGAGTGGGAGAACCCGGACTGCCTGCGTTCGCGCCGGCACTGGCGAATGCGATTTTTGCCGCAAGCGGAAACCGGATTCGTAAAATGCCTTTTCAGTTAAAAGAGGTGTAATTTTTGCAACCAGAATAAACAACGATCATTTCATAAAAATCAGCATATGATTTCATTAAATGTCAATCAGAAAACCTATGAGGTGGATGTGGATGGCAACATGCCCCTGCTATGGGTGATACGGGATATCATCGGACTTACCGGAACAAAATATGGATGCGGGGTCGCCCAGTGCGGGGCATGTACCATACATATGAATGGTGAGGCCGTGCGCTCCTGTGTTACAAAAGTGAGTCGTGCAAGCGGGCAGAAAATAGTAACCATCGAAGGCCTATCGCAAAATAATGACGATCCTTTGCAGCTGGCCTGGCAGGAAATCGATGTACCACAATGCGGATATTGCCATTCGGGACAATTGATGTCGGCGGCCGTGCTCCTCCGCGAAAATCCGAATCCTACCGATGAGGATATTGATATCGCCATGTCCGGAAATATTTGCCGCTGCGGTACCTATCTCCGCATTCGCAAAGCGATTCACCTGGCAGCCGGGATGCATCAAAACAAATCGAAGGAAGCAAAGCTTGGTTAATAAATCAGAAGGCTCCATTCAGACAGGATTAAATTTATCTGCATCATGAAAAAACATTCAGCAAAAAAATTCCATGGTCCTTTTCCTTTAAAAGCCACGCTTGTCGCGTTGGCTATTGTTTCCGGCATAGTCATGTTGGCAGCATTCAGGGATGGCAATGATAAAAGCGGGAACAGCAACATGTATGATACAATCAGGGATGGGAATGAAAAACCGGAAAACAATAAACATGTTGAGGCAAATAAGGATAGTATTGAATCGGTGAAAGCATTTATGAAAGTATATAGTGTACTGATGAGCCCCCGTTGCATGAATTGCCATCCGGCCGGCGATGCACCGCTGCAGGGCGATGATAACCATGTTCACACGATGAATGTGGTGCGCGGCCCGAACGGGACCGGCATGTATGCGGTAAAATGTTCCAATTGTCATCAGCCCACCAATGCGCCCGGCCCGCACGCACCGCCGGGAAATCCGAAATGGCAATTGCCCCCATCAGACATGAAGATGGTTTTCCAGGGGAAGACAGCTCGTCAGCTGGCTTTACAGATTATGAATTATAATCAGAATGGAAATAAAAATAAGGCGCAGCTGCTTGAACATGCAAAGGACACGCTGGTAAAATCAGCCTGGAATATGGGAGAAGGGCGTACACCACCACCGATGAGTTATACCGCCTTCGTGAGCGTGTGGAATGAATGGATAAAAAAAGGCGGCTACGCTCCTAAATAGTAGGACAAGAGAAAAAAAATTAAGCCGATCACATTAAAGCGCGTTGAGATGGAAAAAAATACAGATATTAAATCGATATCACGCAGAAAATTTTTAAAGACAGGCGGTTTGACCGGCACGGCATTGTTCCTCGGATTTTATTTTCCGGCAACAGCCAAAGCAGGAACGATCATCACCGGTTCCGCGCTAAACAATGTCGAATTCGAAATTGAAATGAATGCATGGATACTGATCGATACCTCGGGCAAAGTAACGCTGGTAGATCACCGGGCAGAAATGGGCCAGGGTTCTTTTCAGTCCGTTCCCCAAATCATTTCAGAGGAACTCGAAGTTGAACTAAGTAATATCAATGTCATCTTTGGAAAGGGAAATAAGAAAAAATATGGCAGCCAGATAACCGGCGGCAGTTCCACCATCAGGGGTTCTTATATAAATTTATTGACCCTCGGCGCATCGGCCCGAGTACTGTTGATCCAGGCGGCTGCTGCCAAATGGAATGTTCCGGTTTCTGAATGTTATGCAAAGAATGGTCATGTTTTTCACAAACCGACAGACAGAAATTTTAATTACGGGGAACTGGTAGTGGATGCATCCAAACTGGAAGCACCTAAGAATGTGAAACTGAAACCCCGCTCCGAATACACACTAATCGGAAAACCGCTGCACCGTCGCGATACCCCCTTAAAAACCAATGGCAGCGCCATTTTCGGTCTGGATAAAAGAATACCGGGTATGGTATTCGCCGCGGTAGAAAGGAACCCGCGTATGCGAGGCAAACTGAAATCTTTTGACGACTCCGCCGCATTGAAAGTACCCGGCGTAAAAAAAGTTATAACAATCAAAATGGCGGTCTTCGGTACTTACCGCGATGGTGTTGCCGTGATTGCCGATTCCACCTGGGCAGCCATGCAGGGAAAGAAAGCATTGAAATGTGAATGGGATGATAGTGGTTTTGAACATATTAACACTGCGGAAATTTACAAAGAGCAGGAAGACCTGCTCAAATCAAAGGAAGGAATTTCTGTAAAAAAACAGGGCGACCCTGATACGATCATCGGGAAAGCTGATAAGAAAATTGATGTTATCTATCAAACGCCTTATGAGGCGCACGCCTGCATGGAGCCGCTGAACTGCATTGCGCACTACCAGGAAAACAAACTCGAGGTCTGGGGCCCGATACAGGCGCCGGACTGGGTGCAGGAATATCTGAGCAAGGAAATGAACCTGCCCCTGGAAAATGTGACCGTGAATATGACTTTCCTGGGCGGTGGTTTTGGAAGAAAAGCTTTCCTGGATTATCCGCATGAAGCAACTATGATTTCGAAGGCTATTGGCCTGCCGGTACAGGTCACCTGGTCCCGCGAAGACGATATGACGCAGGGACCCCACCGACCCGGAATGTCATACCGGTGTGAGGGAGTTATCACTGATGGCGAGATCAGCGCATTCAAATTCCGGATGGCCGGACAAAACATGGATCATTTCCAGGATCCTGACCGAACCAAGCCAAATGGCAGCACAACCGAAGGGTTTCTTCCACCTTACTTAGAGAGTATAAAAAATCTCAGTATAGCAGATGTACCTTTTGAAAAACCGGTACCCATCATGTGGTGGCGCTCGGTATATGCATCCACGAACGGATTTGCTTACGAAAGTTTTATGGATGAGCTTGCCATCGCCGCTGGTAAGGATCCGCTGGAATTCAGAAGATCTTATCTTATGAAAGATGATCGGTTACAAAAACAGATAGATAAAATGGAAGAAGTTTCCGGCTGGAAAAACAGGAAAAAGAATGAAGGATACGGGGTGGCGATTACGGAATGCTTTAAATCAACGGTCGGTCAGATCGTAAAAGTTTCCAGAAATACCGCCGGTAAAATAAAGATCGACCAGGTATGGGTCGTGATGGATTGTGGCTGGTATGTGAATCCGGATATCATGAAGGCACAGGTGGAAGGAAGTATTGTGATGGCGCTCGGGGCTGCCGCTATCCACGAAATCACTTATAAAGACGGACTGGTCCAGGAAAAAAATTTTTACGATTATAAAATGCCAAGAATTACTGACGCCCCGCCGGTAGACTTTTATATTATGGAAAACGACGCCGCAGCCGGAGGCGTTGGAGAACCCGGTCTACCCCCATTTGCACCTGCCCTCACGAATGCCATTTTTGATTTAACAGGTAAGAGAATCAGGAAACTTCCTTTTGATTTAACAACGGTCTGACGGAACGAATGAAAGAATTGAATGATATCATCCTGGCTTATGACAGCGCATTGTCAAAAAATAAACAGATGGCACTTGCGACAGTTGTCCGGGTCGACGGCTCGTCTTACAGAAGGCCGGGTGCAAAAATGCTAGTGACTGAAGACGGACTAATAACCGGTGTGATCAGTGGCGGATGTCTCGAAGGAGACGCGTTGCGCAAGGCACAGTTCGCGATGTTTGAAAAAAAGAACAAACTGGAGATATATGATACGACCGATGATGAAAATAATAAACTGGGTGTCCAACTGGGTTGTAACGGCATCGTCTATATTCTCTTCGAAGCAATAAATAACAACGACGAAAATAATCCGGTCAGTATTCTCAAAAGAATCGCCGGGAAAAGAAAGGACGCCGTGCTGGTAACTATTTTTAATGAACAGAAAACCGCGCTGCAGGTCGGAACAATCGGTTTTGTAAACGGGGAAGATGTTTTTTTTAAAAACGATGGTTATCCTTCCCTGCAACAGGATTCCATCCACACACTAAACAACAAATCCTCGATCATTCAACAAACCGGAAATCAATCTGCCTTATTGCAGTTCATTCCGCCGTCTCTCCGGATCGTTGTAGTCGGTGCGGGTAATGATGCCCGGCCTGTAGTTGAAATGGCCTCTCTGCTGGGCTGGCATATTACAGTTGTTGACGGCCGGCCCGCCTACGTAAACCGCGAACGATTCGCAAAGGCAAATGAAGTGCTGGTTTCAAAACCGGCAGAAATATTGTCTTTAATTCAGCTGGACGAACAAACGGCTGTTATATTAATGACGCACAATTACAATTATGACCTGGCCGTCCTGGAAAAAATAATTCCATTACCCTGCAGATATATAGGTTTGCTCGGACCAAAAAAAAAGCTGGATAAAATGATGGACGAACTGAAAGAGAAGGAAATTCCGGTAAGTGCGCAGGAAATGAAAAAAGTTTATGGCCCTGTTGGGCTGGACATTGGTGCCGAGACAGCAGAAGAAATTGCCGTATCCATTATAGCCGAAATAAAGGCAGTATTTTCAGACAGGCAGGGAGCAAATCTTAAATACAGGGTCACAGAAATTCACGACCATAACCTCGCGCCACAGCATGAATAAAACAGGCATCATTATACTGGCAGCGGGAAACGCATCCAGATTTGGAAAGGCCAAGCAACTGGTTCAATACAATCATAAATCACTCTTACAACACGTATTGGATGAAGCCGTTTCATCGGGTGCAGATCCGGTGATCGTTGTTACGGGTGCCTATGCTGAAGAGATTACAAAAAATATTAGCAGATCATCGGTTCGTATAGTTTGGAATGCAGACTGGCCCTCGGGTATGGCGGGTAGTATCGTGACCGGTCTGCGCGAAGCTATCCGTGAAGGTCAGGTGGATCGGGTTATTATCACAGTAAGCGACCAGCCTTTCGTATCTTCTTCTTTATTTAAAAAAATAATTGAAACTCAAAAAGAAACGGGTAAACCGATCGTCGCCTCCGCCTACGCAGATACAATCGGTACGCCGGCACTATTTACAAAAATTTATTTTGATACACTGCTGAACTTGCAGGGTGAACAGGGAGCAAAAAAAATCCTTCAGTCAAATGTACAACAGACTGCAATCGTTGATTTTCCCGAAGGACAGACTGATATCGATGTGCCTGCTGATTTTGAGTTCTTACTAAAGAAGAAAAAATAAAATCTTTCATGAAGAAATCCCTGGTGTCCTTCATTTTCTGCCTGTTTCTCTTTGTATGTGGTCTTGCTCAAACAAAAATTACTGTAGCCGTTGCGGCGAATATGCAGTACACGATGGAAGCGGTCAGGGATGAATTTAAAAAGACAGACAGGACGGGAATAGAACTGATTGTGGGTGCTTCCGGCAACCTGGCACAGCAAATCATGCAGGGGGCGCCCTTTGATATTTTTTTGTCCGCAGATACGTCATACCCCGCCAGATTATATGAAAACCATTTTGCCCTGGAGGCTCCGAAAGTGTATGCACAGGGACTGCTGGTTTTGTGGACTACAAAAAAAAATATACACCCCGGCGAAGATTTGAAAATACTATTGAACGAAGAAATAAAACATATCGCGATCGCAAACCCGCAAATAGCACCCTACGGCGCTTCTGCCGTATTTATCTTAAAGAAATATGACCTGTTCGAAAGAGTTAAATCGAAATTGGTAATGGGTGAGAGTATCACCCAGTCCAGCCAGTATATAGCAACGCAGGCTGCAGATATCGGGTTTACTGCCAAATCCATTGTCCTGTCGGATAAAACGAAGGATAAAGGACAATGGTCAGAATTAAATAAGGCGGATTATCCGCCGATACTGCAGGCAGTAGTTTTATTGAAACATGCACAACTGTCCAATAGCGCTGCCGCAAATAGATTTTATCAATTCCTCTTCTCTGAACAGGCGAAAAATATTTTTAAAAAGTTCGGATACCTTGTACAATAATGGTTGAATGGTCGCCTTTATGGCTCACGTTAAAGCTGTCCTTTTTAACCACGCTGATTCTTTTTTGCGTGGCAATCCCGCTTGCGAACTGGCTGTCGAAAGAAAAAACAATTCCCAGAACCTTTGTCGAAGTGATCGTCAGTATGCCCCTGGTACTGCCGCCTTCCGTCATCGGGTTTTACCTGCTCCTGGCATTCAGTCCGGCCGGTGCCCTTGGTGGCATGCTTGAAAAATGGTTTGATATTCGTCTCGTCTTTTCATTCGGCGGACTGCTCATTGCTTCCATTATCTACAGCCTTCCTTTTATGGTTCATCCGATACAGTCGGGCCTCGCATCCCTGCCTTCCAGTTTGAAAGAAGCCGCTTACTCACTGGGTAAATCCGAAAGGCAGACCTTATTTGGCGTCCTTTTGCCAAATATTAAACCCTTCCTGTTTACCGGGGTTATCCTTACGTTTGCGCATACCATAGGTGAGTTTGGGATCGTACTGATGATCGGCGGAAATATTCCGGGAAAGACCCGCACGGCTTCCATAGCGATTTATGATGAAGTGGAAGCATTCAATTACCCCGCTGCCAACCGTTATGCACTGACCCTGCTCACTATATCATTCATAATGCTTTTTTTGTTATACCTGTACAATCGCAGGCTGGCGCGGATAAATGTTATACAATAAAATCTGAATGGGCCAGCCAACGGAACTATGATCATTTTCGCAATAAAAAAGAAATTACATACGGCAAACGGGGAAATGATGCTGCATGTTGACTGCCGGTTTGAACAGGGGAAATTCATTGCCGTTTACGGACCCTCGGGAGCCGGAAAAACGAGTATTCTCCGGATGCTTGCCGGATTCATGAATCCGGATGAAGGATACATCAGAATGGACAACGAATCCTGGTTTGACTCAGGGAAACGAATTCATGTTAAACCACAGCACAGAAAGATCGGGTTTGTATTCCAGGACTATGCGCTTTTCCCCCACATGAATGTCCGGGAGAATATTTCTTTTGCATTAAAGAAAAATGAATCCGCTGAAATCGTTGAAGAGCTGATGCATGTAACCGGCTTAACAGGGCTTGCAGCGAGAAATATTCAAACCCTTTCAGGAGGGCAGAAACAGCGTGTGGCACTGGCAAGGGCAATCGCTTCAAAACCTTCGATCCTGTTGCTCGATGAGCCGCTGTCAGCAATCGATCAGAATATGCGCGTGCAGTTGCAGCATACATTGGAGGAAGTACATAAACGGTATAAACTGACTTCCATACTGGTCAGTCATAATATGGAAGAAATTATCCGGTTATCCGATTTCGTGATTCACCTCGAAGAGGGACAGGTCCGTCAGATTTCAGCACCGGTTTCGTTCTTCCGGGATCACAACAGCGCCCCGGAAATTACAGGCCAGGTCGTTTCTATTGAAAAAAATCCGGACGGATCCTGCACATTCATTTTGTTAAATAACCGGATCATTAAGATTTATTCAGACAACGATGGCCAGCAGGTGGAAGTGGGCGAAAAAGTTGGGATAGTTTATAAAAATGATGTTGCTAAAATTCGTAAATTGTAAGTGTAAAAAATGATAACTGATCAACATAATCGCGTTCATAATTACCTGCGCATTTCGCTGACAGATAATTGCAATCTGCGCTGCTTTTACTGCATGCCGGAAGAAGAATATGAATTTACGCCCACATCCCGTTTAATGCAGGCTGAAGAAATCGAAACACTGGCAAAAATATTTGTTGCTGAAGGGGTAACCAAAATCAGGCTGACGGGCGGCGAACCACTGGTCAGGAAGGACGCCGCTAAAATTATTCTCGGCTTATCCAAATTACCTGTTGAATTAACACTCACCACCAATGCCACACGCATTCACGACTACATTGACACCCTCAGGGAAGCTAAAATAAAATCGGTAAATGTCAGCCTGGATACAATGAGTCCTGAAAAGTTTATACTAACCACCAGGCGGGATTTATTTCATCTTGTAAGAAGTAATATTGAATTATTGCTGCACAATCAGTTTGAGGTAAAAATCAATATGGTGGTGATGAAAGGCTTTAACGATGATGAAATCAACGATTTTATCGCCTGGACAATGCACAATCCGGTTCAGATCCGCTTCATAGAATTTATGCCTTTTAGCGGAAACCGGTGGACCGGTAACCAGGTAGTGGACCTGCATACGATTTTGTCCACGATCAGCGAAAAATATTCATTTCTGCCTTTGCAAAATGATCCGCATGATACGGCCAAGCACTATATAATACCCGGGCACCTGGGCTCTTTTGCTATCATCAGTACCATGAGTTCACCTTTTTGTGCGGGCTGCAACCGGATGCGCCTGACAGCTGACGGAAAAATGAAGAACTGCTTGTTTTCGAAAACTGAAACAGACTTACTGTCTGCTTTGCGGAACAACGGAGATATTGTATCACTGATCGCCGAAAATATATTTAATAAGACGAAAGAACTGGGCGGCCAGTTTATTGCCGGCATTCAACAGGTTGACGCGGGCAA
>JGI1027J12803_101164686_pt1 | contig 16986 bp, 13 predicted proteins | sample IowNatreferecore_FD_12803 | JGI IMG/M metagenome (IMG submission 12803) | reverse complement strand
CCTGCCATTATTGGCTACTGCATTATAAAGGGTAAGCGACTGTAAGGGACTGATCAGCACTTCGTATCCGAATGCCATCCAGGGAAGTGTACTGGCACTCCAGCTGCGGGACGCAGGAGATTTGATTATGGGTGACGTCTCTCCTGCCAGGTCCACACCGGTTACCAGGTTGAGTTTCAATTTTTTCAGGTGGTCCACGAACTGCTGCGGATGCTGGGAATAGTGTGCCACAACAAGTTTGGCCATGCCCACGTTCGAACTGTGCTCAAAAGCTTCCTCTACAGTAATATCACTGACCGCCTGTTTTTCAGCATCGTGAACAGTGCGTGTACCAATTTTCCATGTGCCTCCTTCGACATTCAGGCGATCCGACAAATTCACCTGATGGTCTTCCAGCAGCGACAAGAGCGTTGCCAATTTGAACGTACTTCCCGGCTCTGACGCACGGATTGCATAATTGAGATCTTCCCAATAGGAGCCGTCGGATTGCCGGCCCAGATTAGCCATAGCTTTTATTTTACCGGTAGCCGTTTCCATTACGATGCAGGTTCCATGCTCACATTCATTTTCAACCATCATAGACAGTAGCGCGTTCTCAGCTATATCCTGGGTATTCACATCAATTGTTGTAAGTATGTCCTTACCATTTTCCGGATCAATCTCATATCCTTCAACAGGTATATATGTACCACCATTAAGATACCGTACAAGTCTCCGGCCATTCTCTCCTTTTAAAAAGTTGTCATAGGTTCTTTCCAGGCCTACGTTCTGTGCATTGTTGCGGGACAGGCCAATAGTCCGGTTCGCAAGTAAACCGAAAGGATTCAGTCTCTTGCTCGAGGCATCTATTATGAATCCGCTTTTGTTCCTGCCGAGACGTACCAGGGGAAAGTTTCTAAGTTGTTTATATTGATCAAAACTGAGATTACGCTGTAATAAATAGTAGCGATCATCATTTTTATATCCCAGCAACAATTGTTTTTTGTAAGCAGCGGCAGATTGATCCTTAAACAAACCGGCGAGACAAAGTGAAAGAGAATCGAGATTCTCTTTGAACCGCTTTCCGTTTTTCTCCCTGAGCCCATCGGCATCGAAATCTATATATACATTGAAAAAGGGAACCGAGGTGCTTAACATATTTCCATCTTCGCTATAAATCGTTCCTCTTTCAGCGCTGAGGTCAACATATTTCTGATGAAGACTATCACTCAGAGCCCTCCAGTAATTTCCCTGTACTTGCTGGATATAAAAAGCCCGGCCCAGTACAGCCATACAAATCAGCACTACCCCCAGGAAACACAGGTAAACTCTCCAAAGTATATCTCTTCTTAGTTCCACCGGGTATCGGGGATATGGGTGATTAAATATTATTTCATTTGCTTAAACTGTCGCTAAGGACCAATGGAGGTGAAGACAAAGGTTTTAATCCAAATGGCTCAACCGCTCTGGCCAGTTCACTTTGTTTGCTGCGAAACATCACTTCACTCTTCAAACTCTTAAATTCATATTGCAGCTCCTGAAGTTCCCTACCTGTTCTTCCGATATCACGCACGACTCTGTCGGCGTAATGACCATTATATATATATATCACCGCCAGGAAAGCGAGGAAGAGAAAGAACGGAAGGTTTTGGACTATCCACTGATAGCGGATCAGGCTGCTGACCTTATTTTTTTTTCTTCCAAAATCTTTCATCATGGCGGTGTGATAAATAAAAAAAGTAGGGTACGATTATCATACTGAGATTTCCTAGTTCGGGATTAAATTTTTCTATATTTTTTCTGCGATCCTTAGTTTGGCACTTCTGGCACGCGGATTCAGGCGAAGTTCTTTTTCAGAAGGTGTAACCGGTTTTTTTGTAATTGGCCGGAATGGAGGTTTGGAGGGTGAGGAACCGTATGGATCCTGCTCGTCTTTGTTTTCGAAATGGCCTGTTCTGAAAAACTGTTTCACCATCCTGTCTTCAAGAGAGTGAAAACTTATGATTACCATTCGACCGCCGGGTTTTAATAAAGCCGGTGACTGCTCCAGCAAATCACGCAACGCGCCGGTTTCGTCATTTACTTCAATACGCAAAGCCTGGAATACCTGTGCGAAGTACCTGTTGGGATTACCTTTCACCAGATTCGCAATTGCCTGTTTGAATCCATTAACGGTTCGGAAAATCGTTTTGTTCCTGAGCGCTACAATGGACTGAGACAGCGTTTTTGCATTCGTTACTTCTCCAAAATTGCTGAAGATCTCCTGCAGCTTCTGTGCATCATAAGTATTCAGAATGATTGCCGCTGTAAGAGACTGCCGTTCGTCCATCCTCATATCCAGGTTTGCGTCCGATCTTGTTGAAAAACCACGGGTCGGCTTGTCAAATTGATGGCTGCTTACGCCCAGATCTGCAAGGATGCCATCTACCTGCGTTACACCCTGGAGCCTCAGGAATCTTTGCAGGTATCGGAAATTGTGCGGTATAAATACAAAACGACCGTCATGCGGGATATTCCTTTTAGCATCCGCGTCCTGATCAAATCCATATAGGCGGCCCTCGGGGTTCAGGTGAGCCAGGATCTCTGTTGAATGTCCACCTCCGCCAAAGGTGCAATCAACAAAGACCCCGCTTGCCCTGATTTTCAAACCGTCCATCGCTTCTGAAAGCAATACGGGTATATGATATGCGGGATCAGAATCCCTCATATAGTTCATTTATCGGGTTTGCCATTCATTACTTCATTCGCCAGGCCACTGAAATCATCCGGTGAAAAGGTTTCAAAGAACTGTTGGTACTTAACTTTATCCCAGATTTCTAACTTGTTTACGGCTGTGACCAGTACGATATCTTTTTCGAGGCCCGCGTATTCTTTCAGGTTCTGTGGTATCAGAAGCCTTCCCGCAGAATCCAGCTCCATCATCGTCGCCCCGTTCAAAAAATATCTCCTGAATGACCTTACCTTCGGGTCAAAATCATTCAGTTTGCTGATCTGTTCAAATATGGGCTCCCAGCTTTTCATGGGATATAACCCTAAACATTTCTCAAATCCCCGGTTTATGACAAAGGAGCTGGATTCCTCACCGGTTTGCTTTTTGAGCGAAGCCGGGAGCAAAAACCGCCCTTTGGTATCTAGCGTTACCTCGTATTCTCCAAGAAAACCATTCATTTATAAGGACTTGAAACAATGTTTGCTATAATTGACACAAAATAACACTTTTTCCCACTTTACAAAACAATTTGAAAGATTTTAATTTTTCCACAGGAATTAATTCATGCAGGATGCCCGCTGGCCTGAGGTTTCAGCCATTAAATCCGTAAAAATGGCAGCAAGTCCTGTGCGTAACCTGTTAATTACTGTGAATACCTGTGTATAACCTCGTATCATGCCATTAATCCCACCAAATATTGAGGAACTTTCGCTTTCAACATTCGGGTATGAATTACCGGAGGAAAGGATAGCCCGTTTTCCCCTGGAAAAAAGAGAAGCATCCAGGCTGCTTGTTTGGAAGGATGGCCGGATTGAAGAAGGAATCTATGCTAACCTGCCTGTATTTCTGCCCTCGCCCTGTCTGTTGGTATTTAATAACAGCCGGGTCGTTGAAGCGCGTATATTGTTTAAGAAAAAATCCGGGGGGCAAATAGAAATTTTTTGCCTTGAACCACATCCTTCTTATGCAGGTATATCAGAAGCAATGGCAAAGACCGGCTCGGTTCTCTGGACCTGCCTGATTGGAGGTGCCTCAAAATGGAAACGGGGGCAATTACTGGTGAAAAATAAAGACGAAGTCAGGCTTGTGGTCCGTTTCGTAGAAAAAAGACAAGATGATTTTGTCGTTGAATTTTCCTGGTCACCCGATAATTTATCGTTCGCGGAGATCTTACATGAAATGGGATCGGTTCCGCTTCCACCTTATTTAAAAAGAAATGCCGATGATTCGGATATAGAAAGATACCAGACTGTTTATGCAAAAGAAGCCGGTTCCGTGGCCGCGCCCACGGCAGGCCTGCATTTCAGCGAACCGCTGTTGAAGTCGCTTGCCAAAAAAAATATCCAGACACTGTATCTTACTTTACATGTGGGAGCAGGAACATTCATGCCCATAAAATCTGAAAAAATTTCCGGGCACCATATGCATGAGGAGTTTATTGAAGTGTCTGCAACAACCGTTGAAATTCTTATGGCAAAATTGCATGAGCCGGTAATTGCAGTCGGAACAACCTCCTTAAGAACGCTTGAAACACTGTACTGGCTTGGTTTAAAAATCAGTCAGGATAAAAATATTTCGGGCAGGGATCTCATGATCGGTCAGTGGTTCCCTTACCAGCAACACACCTATATCACGGTATCAGAATCATTAAATAACTTATTGAAATGGATACTTCGTCAGCCTGAAAAAAAACTAAAAACCAAAACACAATTATTTATTGTTCCAGGTTATCAATTCAAAATTGTATACGGACTGATTACAAATTTTCATCAGCCACACTCTACTTTGCTTATGCTCGTAGCCGCACTCACCGGTCCGGGATGGAAAAGCGCATACATGTTCGCGTTGGAACATAATTTCCGGTTTTTAAGTTATGGTGATGGTTGTTTATTCCTGCCCTGAGTCCCAGTCTTTTTACGGTGGCAACATGATACTGAAGAAGGAAAGGCTCCTTTCTATGCTTTAAGTGCAAGCTCTTTCTGCTGCCTGATGAGCGGTATCTCCAGTGTGAAGGCTGTACCCTTCCCTACGGTGCTTTCCACTTTGATACGCCCGTTGTGAGCATCCACTACTGATTTTACATAGCTGAGTCCCAGTCCAAAACCTTTCACATTATGCACATTACCGGTATGGGCCCGGAAAAATTTCTCAAATATCCGACGCTGTGTTTCTTTCGTCATTCCAATTCCATTATCCTCAATGCGAATGGTCAGATTTTTACCACTTGTATAGGTTTGAATACGAATTGTCAATTTATCCCGGGAATATTTTATGGCATTATCTATCAGATTCGATATCAGATTAGTAAAGTGAACTTCGTCTGCTTCCGCCATATCATGACCCGCTTCAAGTTGTAAAACAACTGTCGCATGAATTTCTTCAAGTTGCAATTTGAAATTATCCATCACTTTTTTTATCACTTCATTAATATGAAGGGGTTGGAGTCTGAGTTGCAATTCCTGGCGGTCTATCAGTGCGGCCTGTAATATAGTTTCAACCTGTTTATTCATCCGCCTGTTTTCCTCCTTTATTATGCTGCTGAAGTAGGCAGATTTCTCACGGTCCTGAACTACTTTCTCATTGCGCATGGCGTCGACAGCAAGGGAAATGGTAGCCAACGGTGTCTTGAATTCATGCGTCATATTATTGATGAAATCGTTTTTAATCTCACTAAGTTTTTTCTGCCGGAGAAGCGTACTAACGGTTACATAAAAAGCACTGATAATAATCAGGGTAAAAAAAATGACTCCAAAGATCATCAACCGCATTTGTTTCATTACAACCGATTTATAATCCGGTATTACAATAGACAGGGCTTCGAATGAGTCCGGAAGACTGTAACCATTGAGTACCAGGGGCAGGAGGGTGCGCTTATTATGAACAGAATCCTTCAGCGAAGAATAAAAATTCGGTGATTTTAATTCATACGTGTTTGAAAACAGGGATGAATTAATGCCTTCTGAATAAATGCAAAATTCAAACTTTGTGTCCTTCAGCCCGCGATAAATAAATGCCTTCCTGAGCAGGTCTGACATTTCCTGATATGTAAATCGCTGGGCAATCAACGGAGGATTCATTAATTCCTGCATGAATTGATCCGAAGGTTTAAATCCAAATCCCTGGGGCGAGCGAAGCAACTGGCTGCCCGAAAGTGCCGTCTGTTTATATTCTATGAGTTCGCGGGCAACATCGGAGGTCACGTCCACCAGTTTATGGGTTAATTCCTCCTCCTTGTTCTCTACCATGGTGGTAATCCAGTTCCATTGTATATAAATAATGCCTACCAGTGAGAGACTGATCAGTATAAAAATGATGGTAAAATTTTTCTTCAAGAATCAGGAATTTAAACTGAATGGAAATCCGGCCGGCCTTATTTCGCGGGCAAATTTATTAAACAATTATCCTTCAGATTAGTTAATTTACGATATGGACAGTCCCGCGGCTGGTATCTTACTGATCGCTGACCCGTTTCTAAAAGATCCAAATTTTAAAAGATCGGTCATTTTCCTTTGCGAACATCAAAAGGAAGGAAGTTTCGGTTTTCTGCTCAACAAAACCTACGAATACAGCCTGAAAGACCTGGTTAATAACGCCGATGATCTGGAAATTCCCGTTTATTTTGGCGGGCCGGTGCAGACCGATACCATCCATTTCCTTCATCAGTATCCAGACCTTATTACGGGCGGCTACCAGGTGATTGATGGAATTTACTGGGGAGGAAATTTTGAAAAAGCCCTGGAACTCATCCGGGAAGGAAAGGTTAAAACTTCAAAGATTCGCTTCTATATCGGATACTCAGGCTGGGCAGGGGGCCAGCTGGAAGATGAGTTGAAAGAAAAATCATGGTTACCCGCAACAGCAGACCGAAAGCTCATTTTTCATAAAAAAACTGAAGAAATCTGGAAAGACGCCATCCGGCACCTCGGAGGTAATTATCTCATGATGATTAACTTTCCGATAGACCCACAACTGAATTAAACAGCTTTTCCTCCTTCCACCAACACGGTTACACGGTTATTAATCACTTCTACAAAGCCACTTCGGATTTCAAAAAAAGTAGTATGTGTTTTATCATTGATCACCTTAATACGTCCGCTTTTCAAAGCGCTCACGAGCGGCGCATGTTTATCGAGCACTTCAAATGACCCTGACACGCCGGGGAGTTGAACACCAACCACTTCATCGCTGAATAATTTACGCTCGGGTGTAAGTATTTCGAGATTCAATTGGAATATTTGAATAATTGGAAATAAAATTAAAAACACGAACATTTGCAGGCTGACCTTTATCCCTGCGCCTGAGCCATCAGTTTCTTTCCTTTTTCGATCGCGTCATCAATTGTTCCCACCAGGTTAAATGCCGCTTCCGGATAATCATCCACTTCACCATCCATTATCATATTGAATCCGCGGATTGTTTCTTCGATGGGCACCAATACGCCTTTCAGACCTGTAAATGCTTCGGCAACATGGAAAGGCTGGGAAAGAAAACGCTGAACTTTCCGGGCCCGGGACACAGTCAGTTTATCTTCATCACTTAATTCATCCAGACCCAGGATGGCGATAATATCCTGTAATTCTTTATATCGCTGAAGCACCAGTTTCACCCGGTTGGCGCAATCATAATGGGCATCTCCAACAATTTTTGGCGTGAGAATGCGGGACGTGGAATCCAAAGGATTCACCGCGGGATAGATTCCCAGATCAGCAATTTTCCGATCCAATACCGTAGTAGCGTCCAGATGCGCAAACGTCGTTGCCGGCGCCGGATCGGTCAAATCATCTGCTGGTACATAAACCGCCTGAACAGAAGTAATTGAACCGTTTTTGGTAGAAGTGATCCTTTCCTGCATCAGACCCATTTCGGTTGCGAGCGTTGGCTGGTAACCAACGGCAGATGGCATACGTCCCAGAAGAGCTGATACCTCAGACCCAGCCTGTGTGAAACGGAATATATTATCGACAAAAAATAAAATGTCTCTTCCCTGTCCCTTTCCATCGCCATCCCGGTAATATTCCGCGATTGTAAGACCGCTGAGTGCCACACGGGCGCGGGCGCCGGGTGGTTCATTCATCTGTCCAAATACAAAAGTTGCTTTGGACTCAGACAACTCATTCATATCAACTTTTGAAAGATCCCAGCCGCCGTTTTCCATACTATGTTTAAAATGGTCGCCGTATTTCATGATCCCCGCCTCTATCATTTCCCGCATAAGATCATTTCCCTCACGGGTTCTTTCACCCACACCGGCAAAAACAGAAACTCCTGCGTATGCTTTGGCAATATTGTTGATAAGTTCCTGGATCAGGACGGTTTTGCCCACACCGGCGCCACCGAAAAGTCCGATCTTTCCGCCCTTCGCATAAGGTTCGATAAGGTCGATTACCTTAATTCCTGTAAACAATACCTCGGTGCTGACACTAAGATTTTCAAAAGCAGGCGGCTTGCTATGAATAGGCCTGCCGTTTACCTTGGATACAGGAGGAAGTCCGTCAATGGGGTCGCCTGTTACATTGAATAAACGACCCTTAATTGCATCTCCAATTGGCATAGAAATCGGTATGCCCGTGTCCAAAACCTCCAGCCCACGGGTCAAACCCTCGGTTCCATCCATGGCGATACAGCGAACAGAATCCTCTCCCAGGTGCTGCTGAACTTCCATTACAAGCGTTCCACCGCCCGGGTTTTTCAACTCCAGTGCATTGTAAATCTCAGGTAGCTTGCCGTCAAACTGAACATCTACGACAGCTCCGATAATTTGTTTAATCTTGCCTGCTTTTGGCATATTAGGAATTTAATAATGTTACTTCAAAATCGGCTGCAAAGGTAAGTGTCCGGACGCGGATTTACGAAATGAAAAACCAAGTATTTTTAGACCTGTCAACGATAGAAATATGCAATTAATTCCGGTTCAGGATGGTGGTCATGCAAAAGAATTCATCCAGGTAAATGTTGATATCCTGGGAACCCAGCCGGGGTATATCCGTCCGCTGGACAAGGATATTGAACAGGTGTTCAATCCCAAATTAAATAAGGCCTTCCGCCATGGAGAGGCGGCCCGATGGATACTCAAAGACGAGGAGGGCCGGCTGATGGGTCGGATCGCTGCTTTTACGAATAAAAGATATAAGAATAAAGGAGATGATTTCCCTGTAGGTGGGATTGGGTTTTTCGATTGCATTAATAGTCAGGAAGCGGCAGACATGTTATTTGATGTTGCAAAGCACTGGCTGATCCAACGGGGCATGGCTGCAATGGATGGCCCTATAAATTTCGGTGAAAGAGACAGCTGGTGGGGACTTGTAACTGAGGGTTTTCATGAGCCGCTTTACCGGATGAATTTTAATGCACCCTACTACCAGTCATTATTCGAAAATTATGGCTTCAAAATGTTCTTCGAGCAGATATGTTTTGGAATGGATCCAAAAAAACCATTCAGCAGGAAACTTATGGAACGCCATGCTGCTATCGCAGCCGATTCAGACTACCGGGCTGCTCACATTGAAAAAAACAGGCTGGATCTCTATGCCGGTTATTTCACGGAAGTTTATAATAAAGCCTGGGCCGGACATGGTGGTATGAAACAGTTGAAACTGGACCAGGTGAAACACATGTTTCACCAGATGAAACCCTTCATGGAAGAAAGACTGGTCTGGTTCGTGTATTATAAAAATCAGCCGATTGCGATGTTTGTGAATATTCCCGATCTGAACCAGTGGTTTAAATACCTAAACGGAAAATTCGGACTTTTTCACAAACTAAAGTTTTTGTGGCTCCTGAAAACGAAGAAAAATAAAAAGTTCACCGGTTTGGTATTCGGTATCATTCCCGAATTCCAGGGCAAGGGAATAGATGCATTTATGATTGCAGAAACCGGAAAAATGGTGCTCATCCTTCCTTACACGGAATATGAAATGCAATGGGTCGGTGATTTCAATCCGAAAATGATCAACATGATCCGGACAATGGCGGATACTTATCCGAGCCGGAGATTAAAAACATACAGGTATATTTTCGATCGCACGGTGGAATTTAAAAGACATCCCATCTTCTAAAACTTCATTATTATTGCAAGGAAAAGATTCAGGAGGCGTGGTATATGAATAAATTTATCGTTTCAGCAAGAAAATACAGGCCGCAACTATTTTCTACGGTTGTTGGACAATCTCACATCACAACAACCCTGAAAAATGCAATTCGCAATAAACAATTGGCACACGCTTTTCTTTTTTGCGGGCCGCGGGGTGTGGGCAAAACTACCTGCGCGCGCATACTGGCAAAAGCTATTAATTGTGAAAATCCGGCCCCTGACGGGGAAGCATGTAATGCCTGCCATTCCTGTATTTCTTTCAACGAAGGCACTTCTCTTAATATTCACGAGCTGGATGCGGCCAGTAATAATTCAGTAGATGATATCCGCTCACTGGTCGACCAGGTACGTTTTGCTCCGCAGGCTGGAAAATATAAAGTCTATATTATCGATGAAGTGCATATGCTTAGTTCTTCAGCATTCAATGCATTTCTAAAAACATTGGAAGAGCCTCCGCCATATGCCATCTTTATCCTCGCAACAACAGAAAAACATAAGATTTTACCAACTATTTTAAGCCGCTGCCAGGTTTTTGATTTTAAAAGAATAACTAACCAGGATATCATTGAACACCTGCAGGAAATCTGTGCTAATGAAAATATCCCTGCTGACAAGTCAAGCCTGGAAATCATTGCCCGAAAAAGCGAAGGGTGCATGCGTGATGCATTGAGCATTATGGATAAAATGGTAAGTTTTTCTGATGGCAAAATAACTTACGCTGATACGCTCGAAAATCTCAATATCCTGGATGATGGTTATTATTTCAAATTACTCTCTGCAATCCGTGAACAACAACTGGCGGAAGCGCTTTTAATTTTTGATGAAATAAACCGGAAAGGATTTGAAGGAGATCTGCTGTTAGGCGGATTTTCTGAATTTATCCGCAACCTGCTCATATGCAAAGATGAAAAAGCAGCCCGCCTCCTGGAAGTCGTGGAAAATTTCAAGCAAAAATACAGGGATGAAGCAAAACTGGTGGATGGCTCCTGGCTGATTAGCGCACTGAATATTATAAGCGAATCTGAATTCCAATATCGGGGGGCAAAAAATAAAAGGCTGCATATTGAACTCGCGCTGATAAAACTGGCATATCTGAATCAGGCCCTTCATCTGACGCAGGGATTTTCCGAAAAAAGAAAAGGCACCGAAGGAATGAAGCCGGTTGCGTTCCGGATGATAACACCGGTAGAAGTAAAAGAAAAGAAACGTGCTACCCCGGTTACAGAAAAGAGCCCGGAAAAAAAGAATCTCACAGATATTCCGGTCCCGACCGCTAAGCTGATTATCGATGAGCCCAATCAGGGTCCTGCAACCAGTTTCGGTGCACTTTCAAAAATCCGCCAGGAGGTAGCGAATCGTAAAACCTCTTCCTCCTCCGTTCACTCGAAACCGCTGGAATCGCTGATTTTAAGTGAAGTTTGGAACCAGTTTACCGCCGATCTTAAAAAAAATAAAAATTCAGCTGCACAAAGTTTCGCGGGGGCTGAACTTCGCATTCTGGATGAAAACCGGTTTGAGATCCTGACAAATAACAATCTTGAGCAGCGTTTTGTAGAACAGGAAAAAAGAAAGCTTTCTGATCTGCTGCAGGAAAATTTCTGTAATAAAAATATTTCCTTCTCAGTAATTATCCGTGAACAAACTTCGTCCCATGTACATTTGGAAAAATCATGGAGCAAAAAAGAGCAATTTCAGCAAATTGCGGAATTGTATCCACTTGTCAAAGAACTCAAGGATAAACTCAAACTGGAACTGGACTATTAAAAACTAAAATAGTAGACCTCAATTCAGAGAAGGCTACTTCGATCTTGTAATTGTTATCACCCGCTTCCTCCCGATAACAATTCTTTCACATACAAATGCTAAAAATCCTCTAATTTGACGGTCTCGATTTTGCTTAACCATTGATTTGCAGGATCTTTACACATTCTTATGGCAGGAAATTCTACGACCCAGGTTTTTCAAACCAGCTCTACTTCCCGCTGGTCTAGATTTATTTGGAGCAGCCGCCTGATCGCTCTTTTTGTAGTTCTTGGAGTGATAACGATCATCATCACATTGAGCCGCGTTTATACCCCCTCTCTTCCAAACCTGATCGGAACCCAGGAAAAGGAAGCACTACTCGACAGTTCAAGCTGGCTCTTCAATAAAAGTAAAATCGGTAAGCAATACGGCGGATTTCGGAAATATATAAATGAAAAAGTTGCCTATAAAGCAGGTGGATATCCGATTCCAAAAAGGTTTAAGAAAAAAAATGGGATTATAGTTCAGGCGGACTCCAGTTTTTATTCATTCAAGAAATTTACAAGCGGTGTACGCGCGGGTTTTTATGTTAACTGGTCCCCCTCTTCCTTCATATCATTGGAACAGAATATCTCCCGGTTGAATATGATTTTACCGGAATGGTTTTTCCTCAACCCGGATGGTGACACCCTCACCGTTCAAATTGATAAAAAAGCACTGGACGTAATGACAAGAGCCGGTGTGAAAGTCGTTCCTCTGCTCACCAATAATTTAAAGGGCGTTTTTCATGGCGAAGTTGTGCACCGGATACTAAACAACCCGGAAAAAAGAGACAGGCTTATCAACGACATCGTAAAATATGCAACTCTTTATAAGTTGGACGGGATCAATATCGATTTTGAAGACCTCCTGGAAAAAAAGAATGAGGTCCTGGTCCAGTTTCAGAAATCATTATACGAGAAAATGCATGCAAAAGGATTAATCGTTTCCCAGGATGTGGAACCTTTTAATGATGATTACAATTTTAAGGAACTTGCTCAATACAATGATTATGTGGTCCTAATGGCTTATGACCAGTTTTCTGATGGTACCGGCCCGGGGCCAATTTGTCATCAGAAATGGATTGAGGGCGCCGTGGACGAATCAATAAAAAAGATTCCTGCCGACAAACTAATCCTGGCGGTCGCCGGATTTGGATATGACTGGAAACTGGATGATAATGAAAAGGTGATTTCTGTTACGCCGATCAGTTATCAGGACGCACTCACACTGGCTCATAGTTATGATGGCAGGATCATTTTTGATAACGATTCATACAATCTGCACTTCACTTACGACGGTGATGACGGTGCACCACATAAGGTTCAATTCACAGATGCCGCTACAACCTTCAATTCCATGCGATTTGCAGAAGAGACAGGTCTCGGAGGTGTTGCCCTTTGGCGCCTGGGAAATGAAGATACACGCATGTGGGATTTTTACGACCATGACATGAGCAAAGACAGTCTGAAAAATTTTGATTTTCACTTATTCACTACTGTAAAAACGATGAGCCTGGATGAAACCCCGGCTTATTCGGGAGAGGGCGAAGTGCTGGATGTAATCGGAGGGCCGACTAGCGGAAAAATAGCGCCGGAACTGGATACTGCCGAATTGCTGATAAGTGAAGAAGCCTATATAGATCTCCCTTCCAAATGGCTTGCAAAAAAATACGGAACGCGCGATAAGAAAAAACTGGTTCTCACATTCGATGATGGCCCTGATCCGGTATATACTCCGCAAATTCTTGATATCCTGAGCAGGGAAAATGTGCCTGCTGCTTTCTTCCTGGTAGGAATCAATGCAGAAAGCAACATTCCCATTGTAAAAAGAATATACCGGGAAGGACATGAGATTGGCAATCATACGTTCACTCATCCCAATATTGCCAAAGTGAGCAAGAAGAGAGCGATTATCGAGATGGATGCAACCCGACTACTGATTGAATGCATCACGGGCCGTTCGACAGTATTATTCCGGGCACCTTTCAATGCAGATTTCGAACCCCAGAAAGCGGAAGAACTGATACCCGTTGCCATTGCCCGTGAAAAAAATTACCTGGACATAGGAGAGTCGATAGATCCGCTGGACTGGGAACCGGGAACTTCTGCAGATTCTATCGTGGCCCGTGTTATTGCCCGTAAGCAAAGCATGACGAATCAAAATCTGAGCGGGAATATTATCCTTTTGCATGATGCCGGCGGTGATAGCCGTCAGGCCACCGTCGACGCACTTCCCCGCATTATTCACTATTTTAAAGAAAGAGGATATCAGTTTACCACGATTGCTGATCTTCTTGGAAAGAAAAAAGAAGACCTCATGCCTTCTGTTCCGAAAGGCAGCGGTTATTACCTGCTTCAGTTAAATTATTTTTTGGCGATGTCTGCTTATCTCGGCAGCCATATCCTGACCTCTGTTTTTATTGTATTTATCATTCTCTCTTTACTTCGCTTGTTTTTTATGGCAGTTATAGCAAGCAAACAACATCGCTGGGAGAAGAAGTTCGGATTAAAACCTTTCTGGAAGGCGGATGGAACAGGAGCTCCACTGGTAAGCATTATTGTACCGGCATTTAATGAAGAAGTCAATGCTGTCAGTTCAATCAAAAATTTACTTAAAACAGATTATCCCCGTTTCGAAATCGTTTTTGTGGATGACGGTAGCCGCGACTTAACTTATAATAAGGTAAAGAAAGCTTTTGAAGGAAATGCCGGCGTGCGCGTTTTTACAAAATCCAATGGTGGCAAGGCTTCGGCCCTGAACTTTGGGATTCAACAATCTGATGCTGAATTTGTAGTCTGCATCGACGCGGATACAAAATTGCTTCCTGATGCAGTTTCCAGATTAATGATGCATTTTGGGAAAAGACATTCTCATAATGGAAAACAGGTCGGTGCGGTGGCTGGTAATGTAAAAGTGGGTAACCAGGTTAATTTAATTACGCGCTGGCAATCCATAGAATATATCAGCAGCCAGAATTTTGATCGTAAGGCCTTCGCTTATGTAAATGCCATCACCGTTGTGCCGGGCGCCATTGGTGCGTTCCGGAAAAAAGCACTCGAAGAGGCAGGCGGATTTACGACCGACACCCTGGCCGAAGACTGTGATGTAACCATCCGAATGCTTCGGTGCAATTATGTGATTGAAAACGAAAATTCCGCCATTGCCATGACGGAAGCTCCCGAGACCACCAAGATGTTTGTCAAACAAAGATTCCGTTGGAGTTTCGGCGTTATGCAGACTTTCTGGAAAAACAGGGACATGCTATTCAGCACAAGGAACAAGGCCCTCGGCTGGATCGCATTGCCGAATATCCTGATCTTCCAATATATAATTCCCGCTGTAATCCCGCTCGCTGATTTCTTTATGCTCGTGGGGCTTCTTACCGGTAATGCCGCACGCATCGGAACCTATTACCTGATATTTATGCTGGTAGACCTCGGTGTCGCCATCCTTGCCTTCAGTTTTGAAAAGGAAAACCTGGGAAAACTGATTTGGCTGATTCCTCAGCGCCTGGCCTGGCGATGGCTGATGTGGTATGTACTGTTCAAGTCTTTCCGGAGGGCGATAAAAGGAGAGCTCCAATACTGGGGTGTGCTCAAACGCACCGGTAATGTAAAAGAAATTCCTTCACTCCAAAGTGCCTGATCTGATAAACCGGTCCTTCATTTTATGTTTTTTACCTTAATTTCGAGGTTCCAAAAATTTAAAATTATCCAGTTATATGGCTGAAGTTATTTTAATGCCAAGGCTCAGCGATACGATGACGGAAGGTGTAATTGCTGCCTGGCATAAAAAGGTGGGCGACAGTGTAAAGAAAGGCGACCTGTTAGCCGAAGTGGAGACAGATAAAGCCACCATGGACCTGGAGAGTTATAAAGATGGCACCCTTTTATTTACAGGCACCGATAAAGGTGGAAAAATTCAGGTAAATGATTTGCTTGCCATCATTGGAAAACCCGGAGAAGATATCACCAGCCTTGTAAAAGGCGGTGCTGCTGCACAGGCTCCGCCCGCTGAAAAAAAGGAAAATCCACAACCTGCCACAACTGAAAAGAAACAACCATCTTCTGCTCCTGCGATAGACATATCGTCCATGCAGGAAGTAATCCTGATGCCGCGACTCAGTGATACAATGACTGAAGGAGTGATTGCAGCATGGCATAAAAAAGTCGGCGACTCCGTAAAAAAAGGAGACATTCTTGCAGATATAGAAACCGATAAGGCAACTATGGAACTTGAAAGTTATAAAGAGGGCAAATTACTTTTCACAGGTGCGGAAAAAGGACAGAAGATTGCAGTCAATGATTTGCTGGCAATCATCGGTGAAGAAGGAAAAGTGAATGTGCAACAGATTGTCGATGCCTCAAAATCAAAGGGAAGTTCACCGGCACCAGCTGGAACTAAAGAAGCACCTGCAGAACCCATTGCTTCGAAGTCAGCTGCGACACCGGCCGCAGAAACCAACTCCCTTAATGGAGACGGAAGAATAAAGGCTTCTCCCCTTGCAAAAAAACTTGCTTCTGAAAAAGGTATAGATCTTTCAAAGCTCCATGGCAGCGGAGATTTCGGGAGAATTGTAAAAAAAGACGTGACGGAATATTCACCTGCCGCTTCCGCACCGGAAACCCTGTCACAAAAGGCGGCAATCGCCCCTTCAGCTCCGGCCGGACAGGTAAGCTTCGATGACGTACCCGTTTCGCAAATGCGTAAAACCATTGCGAAGCGACTTTCAGAGGCTAAATTTACTGCCCCCGAATTCTATCTGACAATACAGGTAGATATGGATCAGGCAGTAAACAGCCGCAGTAAAATAAATGAAACAGCGCCTGTAAAGATATCTTTTAATGATTTCGTTTTAAAAGCTACTGCACTGGCCCTGAAAAAACATCCTGCAGTCAACAGCAGTTGGATGGGAGATAAAATACGGGTTAATCACCATGTGAATATTGGCGTGGCAGTCGCAGTGGAAGATGGGCTACTGGTACCCGTTGTAAGATTTGCTGATACAAAAACTTTATCACAGATTTCTGTGGAAGTAAAAGAATTTGCTACCAGGGCAAAAAATAAAAAATTGCAACCAGCAGACTGGGAAGGAAGTACGTTTACCATTTCCAATCTCGGAATGTTCGGAATTGATGAATTCACTGCAATAATTAACCCTCCTGATTCCTGTATTCTAGCGATCAGTTCGATACAACAGATTCCCGTTGTGAAAAATGGGGCAATAGTAACTGGCAATGTGATGAAACTGACTATGACCTGTGATCATCGGGTGGTGGATGGCGCTACTGGCGCTGCATTTCTGCAAACGCTAAAGGGGCTCCTGGAAGAACCCCTGCGAATGCTTATTTGATTACCGTCACATGTTAGAAGTTAATATGATGTTCAGCATGCGCTGATTGGTCATTTTCTTTTGTCTTTT